>Ga0172378_10004626_pt1 | contig 12881 bp, 9 predicted proteins | sample GrowelOW332metaG_FD_119755 | JGI IMG/M metagenome (GOLD analysis project Ga0172378, IMG submission 119755) | Groundwater microbial communities from an aquifer near a municipal landfill in Southern Ontario, Canada - Pumphouse #3_1 metaG | ecosystem: Environmental > Aquatic > Deep subsurface >...
ATAATCTTCCTCATGAGTTGGTTAAAAACCTCAAATTAGAGCCAAATTTCTTCTGCGAAACTTGAGATACTAACGATAGCATTTGATATCTCCCTTCTCTTGAGGTTCTATTCTCTGGAAAATCATCACTTTGAGTCTCAAATCCTTTTTATGCAAAAAAAAGAGGGAGAATAAAAGTTTTCTCTTTTATTCCTCCTCTCTGATAATTTTGTCGTAAAAGCACTTTCCTTTTACGTGTTTTTCTCTATTTTATCCCCAATGTTATCCAGCAGTGTTTTTTGCACTTTATCATTCAATAAAGGTTTATATATTTTTTTGATAGGACAACCCCTAAACATCTCATCAGCTTCCTCAACAAGAGGTAAATGCCAACTGGTTAAATTCTGATTAAAATGACAACAAGAAGCAAACATAAAGGAAATACGCATCACACTTTCAAGATTCCAAGCAGAAAGAGGAGAATTAAAGGAAATGCAGCCATTAAAACAATCCACACAGGAAACTACCTTTGAAACATCCCATGTATTCAAGTTTGCATTAAATTTCTCACATCCTTCAAAAAGAGCATTCATCTGAGTATTCTGTGAAGTATTCCATTGTGAAAGATCTTGATTAAAGACACGACAAAAAGCGAACATTGCATCCATTGTCGTTGCATTTTCGGTATTCCATTGACTCACATCGGTATTAAAGACCGAGCAACCGTGAAAGAGGAAACTCAAATCTTGGACCAATGCAACATCCCATGCACTCACATTACCATTAAAGCTTACGCACCCATCAAACAGACCTTTCATGGAAATAACATTTTCTGTGTCCCAAAACAAATCATGATTAAAATGTACACAATCTTTCAACATTTCTTTCATTTCTCTTGCATTGCTCGTGTCCCACAGGGAAATATCACCATTAAAAAGCGAACAACCGGCGAACATCGCATTAAAATATTGTCCTTGAGAAACATCAAAATCATGGAGATCCTGATTAAATTGGACGCAATTCTCAAACAATGACGAGAAATTCTTGACACTACTGGTCTGCCATTTTGACAGGTCTTGATTAAAATTCGCACAACCTTTAAACATGCCACTCAGATCAGAAACACTACTCACATCCCAATTACTCACATCTTGATTAAAGGAAAAACATCGCTCAAACATGTTTGACATCGTCGTCACATTACTCACATTCCACTGGGAAATATCACTATTAAATACATCACAGCCACCAAACATTTCCTGCATATTACAAACTTTTCCCGTATTCCAGGAAGAAAGATTGGCTTGAAATTTTGGACATTCATGGAACATGCCATTCATGAGGACAACATTACTCACATCCCACTGAGATAAATCTGAATGGAATTGAAAACAGCAATCAAACATGGCACTCATCTTGGTCACACTATGGGTATCCCAAGCGGATATATCACCTTTAAACGTGTGACAACCCTCAAAAAGACCACTCATATCAACAACATGAGATGTATCCCACGAGCTCAAGTCTGCATTAAATTTTGTTGCACAATAGAAGGTACCCGTCATAAGTTTTACCTTACTCGTATTCCAAAGTGAGAGATCACCATTAAATCTTTTGCAATCTTTAAAGGTGCCCGTCAGGTCTTCAACGTTTTCCGTATTCCAGGTACTGATATCCCCATTAAATTTTGTGCAACTATCAAAAAGAGATTCCATTGTGACAACTCGATGGGTATCCCAGTGAGAGAGATCTTCTTTAAAACGGATACAACCGTGAAAGAGACTTGTCATATTAATAACATGACTGACATCCCAATTGCCTACCCCGCCCTTAAAATTTTCACAACCCAAAAAGAGGCCTTCCATGTTCTCAACACTACTGGTATCCCAGTGTGAAAGATCTCCATCAAATTTATCACATCCAGCAAGTAACAGGCTCATTGATTTTACATTGTGGGTATCCCACAGAGATACATCTGCATTAAAATCTTCAAAACCAGCAAGCAGTCTCTCCATATTCGTCACCTGACTCACATCAAGATGATTGAGATTTGCTCTTTCTCCTAGCAGTAATATTTGGGTATCAACAATGAGACCAACATTACTGTCGTCAAGCTGCATATGCCAGGTAGCAACAAGGTCATTGTCACGGTAATCAAGGGTGATACCATCCTGGTACTTTGTTGTTTTAGCTCCTAAAGAATGAGCACCTGCTTTATAGACGGTATTATAATGAGTTGTCGAAGGACTCTGCCATCCAGCAAAGGTATACCCTTTTCTTGTCGGAGTAGGAAGCGTCAGAGAAACATCATCCCCCTTCACCAACAATATTTCATTATCTACCTGACCATTATTCGCATCCAATTTTACGAGTCTATATGTATCATCCAATTTACTCATGCTACAATTCCTTTTATTTGTTGCGATTCTCGCACAAACATATTTATTAGGAGATAAAACGAGGCATAAACCTCTTTTTAATGGGGCAATTCTCAAAAAGAGCATTATGATCTGTCACCTTGTCCACGTGCCACATACTCAGATCTGTATTAAAACTCATACAACCCATAAAGGTTCCACTCATATTTTGAACATTACTGGTATTCCAATGGGACAAATTTGCATTAAACTTCACACAATCTTTAAAGGTACCATTCAATCCTTGTACGTTATCAACCTGCCAACCACTTAGATCAGACTGAAAGTTGATACAACCTTGGAACATACCGTTCATGCTTTCAACATGTGCCACATTCCATTGAGATACATCAGAAGAAAAAAGCATACAACCCCAAAACATACCACTGGTCGTGGTAACCTGCGCCGTATTCCACCCACTCACATCAGAGTTAAACTGAAAACAATTAAAAAACATGCCACTCAGATCTTCTGCATTTTCAATATTCCAACGAGATAGATCACCACTGAAAGCCTGACATTCATAAAAAGTCTGGCAAAAACTTGTAACCTTTGCAGTATTCCAATTGGCAATATTTCCATTAAAATGAGTGCAATGATCAAACAAACCACTCATATCAACTACATTGTGCGTCTTCCACTTATGGAGATTTTGATTAAACTGGGTACAGCCACTAAACATACCACTTAATGTTGTTGCATTACTGAGATTCCATCCATTTAAGTTTCTGTTGAAATGTTCACATCGTTCAAACATTCCCGCAAAATTTGTTACATGCTCGGTATTCCATGTTTCAATATTACCATTAAACTGGGAACACTGTGAAAACATAGCACTCATATCCGTGACATTTTCTGTATTCCATGAGGAAAGGTCACGATGAAACGTCTTACAATTTTTGAACATCCCATTCATGGATTTTGCTTTACCAACATTCCACTGATTAAGTTCAGAATTGAATCGCCAGCAACCAAAAAATGTCGTAATAAAAACTTCGGTGTTTTTCGTATCCCACAGATGTAAATCTCCGGTAAAGTTCGTGCAATCTTGAAAGGTACCAACCATCTCAACAACATGACTCACATTCCAATGAGAAATATTCCCATTAAATTTTCTACAACCGCTGAATACCCCTTGCAAACTAGTTACATGAGAAATATCCCATACATCTAAATCACTATTAAATCGTTTACAGCCATAAAACATGCCATTCATCAAGGTAAGATGCTTTATCTTCCACTGACTGAGATCGCTTGAGAACTTTTTACATTCATAAAACATGACACTTGCATCTTCTAATTGTTCAACATCCCAGAGAGAAATATCTGAGTGAAAATGATGACAGTAACGAAACATGCCTGCAGCAAAACGCAAACTGTGTGTATTCCATTTTGAAAGATCCCCTTGAAACGCCAGACATCCATCAAATAATCCTGTCATATTGACAACATTGCTCACATCCCACTCTGAGATATCTCCATCAAAGGTTTCTTTTCCTTGGAAAAGACATTCAAGGGAAGTGACTTGATGCGTATCAATATGATTGAGGTTGGCCTTATTTCCTAATTTTTCTATCTGTTCATTCACGACCTGCTGAATGGTATCATCGGTAACCAAAATGGGTTGTATCGTTGTTTCTGCTGCTATTTCTGTCGTCATCTCTGTATCTGAAAGAGTATTATTGGTCTTATCATCATTGGATGAAAGAGTATGTATGTCTTTTTGCATCGTTTAGATCCTCTCTGGTCTTATCTGAGTTTGTACACAAACAACTCAGGCTGTCTCTTTGCCTCATCTCCCTTTGAAATAACTCCATCCATACTGTCTTCATCATACAACAGGTATAAGGGAGAAGCATTAAAAAGTTTATTCAAATCATTTTTTCTTGTATTGAAAGAAAGAATGATGAGTCTTTGGGTGAATAAAAGAGCATAGAAAGAATAATTTCTCTCGCTATGCTCTTATGGTGAAGTAAGGATGATTCTTCCCTTACGCTATTCTGCACTCTCGTCTCTAACACTTTTATTTTGTGCAAGTTCTTCATCGTTTGGAATTTCAAAAATCATACGATCCCTTGCAAGTATTGCACTGGGAAAAACTTTTCTCGCTTGCGCTTTCAGTTTTTTCAAGTCCCAATCGCTATAGCGTGGACTATAATGGAACATAGCCATCTTCTTGACCTTTGCATCAAGAGCAATGGTTGCAGCTTGTGTTACCGTCATATGCTTCTTGTCACGTGCTGTTTCTTCAAGTCCTGCTTCAAACATTCCTTCAACAAGCAATAAATCTGAACCAGCAACATGTGGTGCAATTTTTTCAAGATACATGGTATCGGTAATATAACTAAACTTTCTTCCCCGTCTCTCTTCTCCCATGACATCATGAGGAGTAACTACGAGACCAGTTGTTTCACTGACCACATCCATTCCTTTCTGAAGTTTACCCCAAAGAGGTCCCTGAGGGATTCCTTTTTCTTGAGCAATTTCAGGGTGAAAAACACCTGGTCTATTTTTCTCTTGAAAAACATAGCCATAACACGGTTTGGTATGATCGAGTTTTACTGCTTCAACAAAGTAATTTTCTTCATCAAGAATAATCCCTTCTGTTACAGGAATGAAAATTATTTCATAATTAATATACATATCAAGAATCTTTCGAGAAGAATCAATATATTCCCTCAATTTTTCTGGACCATAAATGTATAATGGTTCATCCCTATCTACCTGAGAAGACAACATTAATATTCCAGGTAAACCGGTAACATGGTCTGCATGCATGTGGGAGATAAAGATTCTATTTATTTTTTTCCATTTAAGATTCAACATCTTAAGTGAAACCTGAGTCCCTTCTCCACAGTCGAAGAGGAATAATTCACCTTCTCTACGTAGCATTGCACTCGTGAGAAATCTATTTGGAAGTGGCATCATACCACTTGTTCCTAAAACAAACACTTCAAAATTCATAGTTTATCCAGTATAGGGAAAAGTTGCCCCTTCTTCAATGATAGTCTTTCACTTTATGAAAGAGAAAAACGTTTGTTTTTAATCCTCAATGAGACTTCAATAAATCCAAAGGTTCCACGGTATTGATTCTTCTCATACTCAGCCAAACCGTAACAAAAGAAACAAACAGTAAAGCAATGAGTAATTCGATAATATTTGTCACAGGATAGTATATCGTAAACTTTAACAGATACCAATCAAAAACGGCAAAATGGAAGGTAGAAATAAAATGAAGAAAATAAGGGAGCAAAGAGGAAAGAATAAAACCTAACAAAGTCCCAAAGGCAATTGCAACAAGAGTTGCAAGTTCAACACTGAAAAAATACACCTTTTTAATTCTTTTTGCATTAAGCCCTATCATCTTCTCAATTGCTATGGTCTTATGATCACTTTGTATCATTTCCAAGGCTAAACTGGAAACAAAAAAACCACAAAGCAGTGCAATTGCAATAAATACAGTCATTAAAGTCTGCTGACTGGTAAGAAGATTTTGATAAATATCAGGAGATCGATTATACCATGCTTCAGCATAAATACCCATTTGTTGCAGTTCCTTCACACCTTCATCGGTGGTATATGCTGAAGAAAACGTGAGTTCTGTGTGCGTTTCAGTGCCACTTGCAAACAGTTTATCCATGCTCGTACTGCTGGTAAAGATGAGACTTTCGTCCAATTCTTTATATCCCGTATCAAAGATTCCACCCACTTTACATAAATGTGGTCTCACCCTTTCTCCATTTTGGCCTCCCACACTTACCAAGGCAATACTATCCCCTATACTCAAACCGAGCGTTTGGGAAAGTTCATGAGAAATGATGAGAAGCGGCAAGGTCGTATCGACTGTTTCCGTTTGCAGATGCATTAAACTCACTCTTTGCTCATTAAAGTAATCTGCAGTATCGACAGCCTTGATTGCACACACTTTCGTACCGTTTTTCCCATAGATTAAAGCTGCACCAATGGTAACATCATCTTCATTTTCAATAAAATCAAGGGAAGAAGGAATTTGGGTTGAAAGAGAAACGGTTGCATTTCCTCCGCCCAGCGTTACATAGGTCTTTTCAATACCCTTAACCATTGAAACGACAAAAATCAAACTGACCAGCAACAGGGCAACAACGAGACTAATTAACACCATCGAACGAAGGAGACGGCGTTTATTTCGTGCATTACCCATGAATATCTTTTGCATCATCAGGGTAAAAAGATTATGCATCCTTTTCTCCTCGTTTCTTGATATTATGATAGGTTAATTCAAGTGTGATATCACAGCGTTTGGCAAAATCCAAATCATGGGTTACAAGAAGGAGCGTACACCCTTTTTCGCGCACGAGATTCAGTAACAATTCTTCAACATCATGAGCTCTCTCTTCATCAAGAGATCCCGTTGGTTCATCAGCAAAAATAAGAGAGGGATCCATGGAAAGGGAACGAGCAATTGCACATCGCTGTTTTTCTCCCCCCGATAAGGCGTCCCCTCGATGTTTCATGCGATCTTTTAATCCCACTAAATCTAATAATTCTTCGGCTTTCTTGTAGGCAACTCGTGGTGAAATGCCAGCTATCAATTGTGGCATTGCAACATTTTCTTTTACGGTAAAATCATCGAGTAAAAGACTATTTTGAAAGATAAAACCCATACTTTGGTTTCTTACTTTACACAGTTCCTTATCAGATAGATGGGAAATATTAACATTATTTACATAAATTTTTCCGCTGGTTGGTCTCATCAGAGAAGCACAAAGTTGCAATAAGGTACTCTTTCCACACCCACTTTTCCCTGTAATGGAGGTCGATACGCCTCGTTCTATTTCAAGATTGATTCCGTCAAGCACGACCAAGTCAGCTCCATCTGGAATACGAAACGATTTACTGAGGTTTTCAGTTTTAATTATTAAGTCATTCATTACTTACAATCTCCATTGGAGCATTTTTCATCTCCCTCATCACCGGTCGTATGGCCATACCAAGAGCAATAAGCATAATAGGTATTGCCACCTCAATAAGATTATTCAAACGGTAGGTTAAAGCTAAATGGGCACTGAGAAGAGGATAAACACCCCCACTCAGTGTATCAAAAAAGGTTAAAATTGAAGCCGCATTGGTCAGAATTACAATGGAAAGCATTGTTCCTAAACCAACACCGACACAGGAAACAAAGAAAGACTGAAGGGTAAAAATAGAACAAATATCTCTTGTTCGACACCCCATTACCCGTAACATCATAAATTCACCAAGCGTATCATCAAGAAGGTTACGATTACTGGAGTAGAGATTTACCAAAATGATGAAACTCATCAACGATAGCATCAAGTACATCATAATTTGTTCCATTTTCATGGCTGCATACAGACTGGTATTTTGATCAATCCAGCTCTTCATCGTCCCCTTTTCACCTACAAGTGTCTCAATGGTGTCGAGGTTTCCTCTCACCGCTATTTCACTCTCTTGGTAATCTCCTGCAATAAGGGCTAGCTCACTCTTATTCATCAAAAAATAGGTACTATTAAAAGAGGTAACAGGAGTATAATATATGGCACCAATGGTAACCTGCTGAGAGCGTGGAACCACTGTTGCTGTTTTACCCTTTGCCAACAGAATTACTTGAATAGACTCATGCAGTGTCCATCCCATTTTTCTCATCATGGAATAACTGACAATGAGCCCCTGTGAAGGGTCGCCTGCAATGATATGATAAGGAAGACTTTCAAGATCTTCTTGTCCAAAAGCGCGGAGTGTACCTGCTATCGCTTCTTCTCCGCTTCCCACAATCGCCGGTAATTCAACAAAAATAAAACTTTCATCAATGTCACTATTACTGAGTAACGTATTGTGTAGATCAGAGACATTCCCATCAATATCACTAATAATAGCATCATAACTGGTGTATTCTCGAATTTGAGAAAACCGTTGACTTTGGAGGCCAACCATAAAAGAAATGACAATATTTAAGGCTAAAACACTCAATGCTAACCCTAATGCTATTCGTATACTGGTGGCGTTATGTCTATTTTTATGCGAGAATGCATATCTACTGGCTAATTTACAAATCAAAGTGCATCCTCCTTTTGGGGATAATCAATGGCTAAGAGTTTTTTCCCTGTTGTATCGTAGTACATCGTACAATACAAAGCTTCATGCTCAAACAATTGTTTTATCTGACCCGTATCGGAAAAGGTAACAATCATTTGCAATTCATTTCCCCCATAATGCTCTTCGCTCACAAGCGAACCTTCATTGTAAGAAGAAACAATTTTTTGTAGAGGAAGAGAGGAAGAGGAACAATCTTGTATCGTTTGGGTACTTTTTATCATCGTTCCCGCTTCATCATAATCATAGGTTGTGGTACGACAAAGCTTATCAGATTCATATGTTTTTTTGCGCAGAAGACCAGCGCTATCATATAATTCTTTTTCCTGTGTTACGCTGTTAATGAGCGTATACGAGCCATCTTGACCTTCTTCAACTTCAAGACCACCCGTTTTCTCTTCACCTGTGTAACGAGAAGTGGCAATATGAGTTCCCACAACCTCAATCTGAGAAAATGTTTGATTAACGGTGCTCAACAGTTCAAGAGCTGAGGAAAAGGTGGGATAATTATTGTAAATAAAGGTTTCCCCTTTCTTACAGATAGTTGATGATAATTTTCCATCAAACCCATAATAATACCGAGTAAAACTCACGAGTTCATCGTTGTGGGTTGTCCGTTGTGTACGAATTTTTCCATCGGTATCATAGGTATACACGGTAATAAAACCATTATCTTGAAATTGTTCAAGTTGACCATCTTTTTTCGTATAACTCACAATGGAGCCACTGATGAGATCTTTGGTAATTATCTGGATAGTCGTATCATGCTTTTCTTCGGTAATAGTTTTCTGAGGAATTCCATCTAAAAAAAGCGTACGAAGGCCTTTATCCACTTGCAACGTATAGCCATCAACACTCTCAACTGGGCCAAGATTTTGACCAAGAATGTTTGACTGATACCGTTGATTTGCAAAGAGGAAGGAACTTCCTATACACAAAAGTAACAGTGTGATAAAGGCTTTTTTCATACTAATTCAATCCTACTAGTGAATCTAAAAACTCTTCTTTATCAAAGGGTTTAATATCTCCATAATGTTCTCCAATACCCACATAGGCAATAGGGAGTTGAAGTTTCTGTCCAATTTGAACCAACGTGCCACCCTTTGCTTCGCTGTCATACTTTGAAAGAATGAGACCATCAAGACCAATAGCTTCGTTAAACATTTCTGCCTGAGAAAAGCCATTTTGTCCAGTGGTCGAATCAATCACCAACAACTTGGTGTAATGCGCACTATCGAGACCCTTCGTCCTAATGATTTTATCAATCTTTTGAAGTTCTCTGAGTAAGTTATCTTTATTATGCATTCGGCCTGCGGTATCAATCAACAAGATTTCTTCGCCTTTACTTTGTGCACTTGCAATTGCATCAAAAATAACCGCACCTGGGTCACTGCCCATCTTCTGCTTCACAATGCGAACACCAATTCGCTCTGCATGCAATTCAAGTTGATCAATGGCTGCAGCTCGAAAGGTATCTGCTGCGGCAAGCATGACAGAATGTCCTTGTTTTTTCAGTTGATCAGCAAGCTTTGCGATACTGGTTGTTTTTCCCACACCATTGACGCCGAGCACCAAGAAAACATGAAGTGAACCATCAAATTGAGGTTTTAATGCTTCAATCCTTGGCTCTAACAACTTTTTCACGAGCAATTGAAGATCCTGTTGTGTTTGAGGTTTTTCACTTTTTGCAGCGGCCCTCACCTCATCAGATATTTCCATTGCCATTGTTGCACCAAGATCACCCTCAATCAAAATATCTTCTAATTCTTCATAGAATGATTCATCTAACTTTTTACTACTGAAGAGAGACTTCAGTTTTGCTCCCAATTTACCAAACATAATTTTTTCCTTATCATAAGGTAGATACTTTAATATATTCTACCAATTGTTGTATCAGAGAAAGTGTTGAACAGGCAACTAAACCTCTCGATATCGCATATACAGCATTTGCATGAGCACCAGAGCCAAAGGCATCATCATAATTCTCAGCGACCACAGAAAACGCAATCGAACCGAACAAAGTTTCTAAGCTATAATAAAAATTATCCTGCAAAGATTCTATAAAAACGGAAGAATCCATCCATTCTGGTTTGAGATCAAAAGTCACGCGATTCTTTTCCTCTATCGATTGAAACGATAGCATACCGAATCCTTCCTTTTCTGCCAAGACAACAAAAGGAAGTTGTGGCTTTTGAATAAGAAGCGTGGAATGCAATCCATAATCCATTCCATCATAGGTCCAATTAACTGGCCCAATCAGGCTGATTAAATGCATAGGAGGATGAATTTTCTCTTGCAAAGCACCACTTAAGCGTTGTACATCCTGAGTAACTTCAACTACTTTTGTCTCATAATCAGGAGCACTTAATAAAAGGCTCACCGGTTTTTGTGAGATACAAATAACGTCATTGACCATCTTTACGTGGGGAAAGGTACTTTCTTTCTCTGCAAAATTCTCTTTGTCGTCTTCAGGAATTTTTTGAATCAACAAACTTGGTGCACTATCTTCAACCAAAACAAGTCGTTTATCACTCTCAAAGAGAGAGAGAATACTTTCTTGTAAGGCATAATTTTGATCAGGTCCTTCTATTTTATCATAGGGAACTTGATAGCTTTCCGTAATTGAATCATAGAAAAAGACCCGTAGCCGTGTATAACCACTTAGTTTTGTCACTAAAACAATCATAATTCCATCAAGATTTTCGCTTTCACAAAGAGTGTGCATTGTCTTTTCTCTGATGGTTTCATCTGAGAGAAGCACGTCATACACATGTCCAATCGTTAAAAGTTTACTCGTAATTGTTGGATAATTTTGCTCCAGATTAAGCGTCAGAGCATTTTTTTCTTCTTCTTTCTCATCAATGATACTTTGCTCTTCATGCGCACGATATAACGACTCAAGATTATCCTGAATAATCTCTTTTTTTAACGCAAGGTTCCTCTTTTCGTATTGCTCAAGCCCTTCAGTACCCAGACTTTGATACACAAGGGAAAAATTATTCACCATGGTATGAATCAAACTACTGTACGCAGAAGAACTATCTTCTGTGTTTTGACGGGCAAAAGCATTAACTTTATCAGAACCTTGTAAATCTATTAATTGTTTTTGTGTATAAAGAGGCTCTTCTGCTTGATAAATACCGAGGCTATAACCAGTTGCCTCTTTTTCTGCGGCAAACAGAAAAGAGGTACATGTTAGTGCTAAAAGTATCAAACACAAGCGTTGTTTCAGCCTCATTGTTTACTATTCCTCAAGCCATTGAAGATAACTTTGAATAAACCCATCAATATCCCCATCCATGACTGCTTGAGGATTACCTACTTGGAAATTCGTGCGATGATCTTTTACCATGGTATATGGTTGGAATACATAACTACGAATTTGTGAGCCCCAACCAATTTCTTTCTTGGCTATTGCATGAGACTGATGTTCCTTCTCTCTTTTCGCTTCATAATACTCATAGAGTTTTGAACGAAGCATCTTGAAAGCTACATCTTTATTCATATGTTGCGATCGCTCATTTTGGCATTGCACCACAATTCCCGATTCATAGTGAGTAATTCGTACGGCACTATCAGTTTTGTTGACGTGCTGGCCACCAGCTCCACCTGCTCTATAGGTATCAAGTCGATAATCCTCAGGCTTAATGACAATTTCAATATCATCATCCATAACAGGAGAGGCATACACACTTGCAAAGGAGGTATGACGTCTTTTTTGACTATCAAAAGGGCTAATTCTCACCAAACGATGTACGCCGGCCTCACCTTTAAGATAACCAAAGGCGTTTGCACCACTCACTTCAACGGTGACACTTTTAATACCACCCTCATCTTCTTGTAAATCAAGAATATTTGCTTTGAACTTATTTCTTTCACACCAGCGTAAATACATACGAAGGAGCATATTTGCCCAGTCACAGGCTTCTGTTCCACCTGCACCAGAGTGTATGGATAAGAAACAATTGTTTGAGTCAAATTTACCATGTAGTAAGGTCTTAATTTTCAGTGGTTCAAATGTTTGAATAATGAGATTAATTTGTTCTTCAATTTGTTTTTGAACAGACTCATCTTCTTCCCCACCATAGAGCTCAATTAATTCGTCTATTTCATCAATTTGCTCTTTGAGTTCTTTCCAAGGCAAGTAGGAATCTTTTAAGGTATTAATCTGCTGAAAGACTTTTTCAGCATTATCTTTATCATTCCAAAATTCAGGAGAAGCAGTACTTGCTTCCATTTCTTGTATCTTCGTAGCTACATCATTCTTGTCAAAGACGCCTCCATACAGTATAGGCTTCTTCTTTGATGCTTTCAAATTCAGATTTATTGGTAATGAACATGTGAGTCCTCCGTGGTAATTTCTACCCAATGGTAGTGTGTATAAAAATACCA
>Ga0172378_10004628_pt1 | contig 12877 bp, 12 predicted proteins | sample GrowelOW332metaG_FD_119755 | JGI IMG/M metagenome (GOLD analysis project Ga0172378, IMG submission 119755) | Groundwater microbial communities from an aquifer near a municipal landfill in Southern Ontario, Canada - Pumphouse #3_1 metaG | ecosystem: Environmental > Aquatic > Deep subsurface >...
AGAATTATGGCGGCGGGTATCACACGCCACCCTTGACCGCCGCGGTCTGCGGTTACACTTTCAAATAAACTCATTACAATGACATAGACGAAGATTCGTCCCAGCACACCGAACAGTTCCGCTTTTTTCTTAGTCATGACTGTTTTCCTCCAATGAATCAAGCCAAGTTTCGATTGCCTGCACTAAAATATACTGCTGCTGCAAAACAGCCAAGCCTGTTTCCGGGATGTCGGGAGCGTCCTCTTTCAGATTTATGTTATCTTCCAGATAGGATTTCAGTTCATTCACGCCGCTCTTGATATTGTTAAGGCAGCGAGTTCTTAATTCCGGCGGCAATTTGTCAATATTTACAATCACCGCATTAAAATCCAAGTAGAAATAAATCGGCTTTTCGGCAATTTCCAGCATGAGTGCTTCAAATTCTTTTTTTCCTGCATCCGTAAGAGAATAGACAGCTTTTTCAGGCATCTTGCCTTCTTTGACGGCAGTACCCTCAATCAGTCCTTTTTCTTCAAGCGCAAGCACCTTCTTATAAATAGATGGCGTGCTTACCTTCACCCATTTTGAAATGTTCCGGTATTCTACCAACTTTTGAATATCATAAGCGCTTAAATCCTGATCCCTCAGCATTCCCAACACGATTAAATCTATAGTGGCCATGATTTTTCTCCTTTCCTACTTGACAACTGCTATAAATTATAGTACAATAATTATCAGCTGTCAAGTACTATAAAGTAAACTACTATAAATTACTTGACGCTTAGGAAAGGAGAACACACAATGAAGCAAAAAAACAACAAAATGGAACTGCTGGGGAGCGCTCCCATTCCCAGAGCGCTTTTGGCTTTAGGACTTCCCACAATGATCGGAATGTTGATCAACGCCCTGTACAATTTGGTTGACGCGTATTTTGTCGGAGGTCTTGGCACAAACCAGATGGGAGCAATTACGGTAGCATATCCTCTTGGTCAAATTGTCGTGGGTCTTGGATTGCTATTTGGAAACGGTGCAGCAGCATACCTATCAAGATTGTTAGGTCGCGGAGACAAAAAGACAGCAAATAAGGTCGCCAGTACAGCGCTTTATAGCAGCGTAATCATAGGAGCAATCGTAATCCTTTGTTCTGTTATCTTCCTGAAGCCGATTCTTCGCCGGTTAGGTGCCATTGACGAAGTGATGCCTTATGCCATTTCTTACACAAGCATCTATATCATTTTTTCAATCTTCAATGTGTTTAGTGTAACCATGAACAATATTGTATCCAGTGAAGGTGCTGCGAAGACAGCGATGTGCGCATTACTGGCAGGGGCTGTGCTGAATGTGATTTTAGATCCTATTTTTATTTATACATTGAATATGGGTATTACCGGCGCTGCAATCGCTACTGCTGCCTCACAGATGGTATCCACCTTCGTTTATCTTGTTTACATTTTTAAGAAAAAGAGTATTTTCAGCTTTAGCATCAAGGAATACAGCTGCACGAAGGATGTTATGCCTGAGATTTTGAAAATCGGAATTCCTACTTTGATCTTTCAGCTGCTGACCAGCCTTTCTATCTCAATGATTAACAGCGCAGCAAAAGATTACGGCAGCTCGGCACTGGCCGCTATGGGGCCTGTCACCAAAATCCTGTCAATGGGTACACTTGTCGTTTTCGGCTTTTTGAAAGGATTTCAGCCAATTGCCGGATACAGCTATGGAGCAAAAAACTTCGACCGTTTGAATCAGGCAATTAAAACATCCATTTTATGGTCAACTGCTTTTTGCCTGATTTTTGGACTGGCTACCGTGCTTTTCTCGAACATAATCATGTCTGCCTTTACAAAAGATGATTTGCAAATGATTGAAATTGGAAAAGTGGCTCTGCGCGTCAACGGATTATCCTTCATTCTCTTTGGATTCTATACCGTTTATTCGTTTCTTTTTCTTGTCATGGGAAAAGCCAAAGAGGGCTTCTTTTTGGGCGCTTGCAGACAGGGAATCTGTTTTATACCTGTGATTCTGCTTATTCCTCAATTGCTGGGGCTTAACGGCATTCTCTTTGCACAGCCCATTGCAGATGTTCTTTCAGCTGTTATTACTGTGTTCATGGCAATCCATCTTCATCGGCAACTCAAAGCGGAACAGTCGAGTGTTCTCCGTTCAGAAAAGCCATTAGAGGGGAAAGGATAAAACTAATACCCTTTACATCACTTCAATTTATATGGAGGTATACTATGGCAGACAGCCAATAGATATTGTGTCCAATATGCAATAGTAAAACCCGAATTCGAATACAAACTGACACAACACTCTGTAATTTCCCACTGTATTGTTCCAAGTGCAAGCACGAAATATTAATTAATGCAAGTAATTTCAAGATAACAGTTATCAAAGAGCCAGACGCTAAGACGCAGAGCCGATAACCACCGAGTTTTACTCATGGCCATCGGCTCTGTTTTTGATTATTTACTTTGGCTCTCCACAGCGGCTTTCGCAGTTGCCTTGATGATTTCCATAGATCGTTCATCGCAGTTGTAAAGCATACGGACAAGATTTTCTACCTCGGAATCTTTGGACGGCTTTGTCAGCCTTTATGGTGAGAAAAAATGGGGCGTATCGATGTATGACTCAAGCTGTGCTTTAATCTCAAACTACATCAACCCTATTATCGGTGACTTGGTAGTGCAGGAAATCACACCTAAAGTAGCAGACAAATACATTCAAACCTTGCAAAAGACCAAGTGTGTTGTAAAACGCAACAGAACGCCAAACACCGAGTATCTAACACCGCAGAACATTGAAAAGATTGTTAAGCTCTTACGATGTGCCTTCAAGCAGGCGGTTAGATGGGAAATGATTGCGAAAAATCCTTTTGAAAATGCTGTACTGCCAAAGGTGGAGTACACAAAAAGGGATATATGGTCTGCGGATATGATTAGACAGGCTCTGGACGGTTGCACTGACAGCAAGCTCTATATTGCCATGAACTTGGCATTTGCCTGCTCCTTGCGTATTGGAGAGATTTTAGGACTTCAGTGGTGCAATGTTCATATCAGCGAAGAAGATATTGCGGCTGACAACGCCTATATCTACATTGATAAGGAGCTGACTCGTGCATCTAAACGAGCAATCGAGATGTTAGGCGAAAAAGACATCTATCACATTTTTACACCGCTCATGAGCAACACAAGCACCCGTATCATTCTCAAAAAGCCAAAAACTACATCAAGTGTTCGTAAAATTTTGTTGCCCAAGACAGTAGCGTATATCATGTGTGAGTGGAAAAAGGCACAGGATGAACTGAAACAGTTTTTAGGTGAGGAATATCAAGATTACGATTTAGTCATTGCTTTGCCAAATGGCAGACCATGTGAAAATCGGATTATTGAAAAAGAAATTTTGAACGTTAAAGAGAAATTAGGCTTGCCGAGAGTGGTTTTCCACTCCCTCAGACATTCCAGTACCACCTACAAGTTAAAGCTCAACCACGGCGATTTGAAAGCTACACAGGGCGATACAGGACACGCTGAGATAGATATGATTACAAAGGTTTATGCTCATATCTTAGACGAGGACAGAAAAATTAACGCTCAAAAGTTTGAGAGTGCATTTTACAACAATCCAGACCTAAGAAATGTTCAGCCTCCACAGGAACAGCCGCCGGCTACACCCGTTTTAGATGTTGACACCTTGGTTGCTACGCTTACAAGCTCTCCCGAACTGCTTGCAGCACTGTCACAGCTCGTTGCAGCTCAAAGTGCTGCAAAATAGCTTGCTAATGCTCCAATTAGCAAATGGGCAAATTTCTTAGCAAGAGTAGTGAAAATAGTTCGAGTCCAAATTAGCAAAAATATGTGACCAATTTTTCATAGATAAGGAAATAGCAAAACCTAATAAGCCAGTTGCAGCGAAAAACAAAAAAGCTGCAAATCCTTATAAATAAAGGCTTGCAGCATTGCTTACTGGCGTCCCCGACACGATTTGAACGTGCGACCCCTTGCTTAGGAGGCAAGTGCTCTATCCAACTGAGCTACGGAGACAAATATGAAATTGGTGGGTTTTACCCCTGTTGTGGATACGAACGGTTTCCCGCTTAGGAGGCGTGTGCTCTATCCAGCTGAGCGCGGGAGACGCACAATCCTACGGTTAAATATTATATCACATTTCCGGCACAATTTCAAGTGCACCGCCGAAATAATCACACAAAAAATAAAACGTCCCCGACAGCCGCCCGCACGGCTGACGAAAACGTTTTGCGGCGATGTATTCCGCCGATTATTTGAGATATTTCTCGATCTGCGCTATCACCTCGCGCAGAGCCTTGAGCCGCGCGTATTTTTTATCGTTCGATTCGACGATAACCCACGGCGCATATTCGGTGTTCGTATATTTGAGCATATCGTCGACAGCCTGCTCGTATTTATCCCACTTGTCGCGGTTGCGCCAATCCTCGTCGGTGATCTTCCACTGCTTTTCCGGCGTGTTCTGACGGTCGGTGAAGCGCTCTAGCTGCTCCTCGCTGTCGATGTGAAGCCAGAATTTGATGATAATCGCGCCCCTCGCACGCAGGCTTTCCTCAAAATGATTCATCTCGTCGAACGCCCGCTTCCACTGCGCTTCGGTGCAAAAACCTTCGATACGCTCGACCATCACGCGTCCGTACCACGAACGGTCGTATATGGCGATATGCCCGTCCTTTGGTAGACTCTTCCAAAAACGCCACAAATACTGGTGCGTTATCTCCTCGCGCGTGGGCGCTGCGATCGGTATGACCTCGTAGCCGCGCGGGTCAAGACCGTCGGTCAGACGCTTGATGTTTCCGCCCTTGCCGGCGGCGTCCCAGCCCTCGTAAACGATGATGAGCGGCGTTTTTGTCTGATACAAACGGTTATGAAGCTCAAATAGCTGATTTTGCGCCGCGTCAAGCTCGGCTTTATAGGTTTCGGCGTCGAGCGATGGTGTGAGGTCGACCTCTGACAGCTTTTGTATCGGACGCGGGACGATGGTTTCGTCGGTGCGTATCCCGATGACCTCGGCAGGAGACGGACGTTTTTTATCCTCGATAGCCGTTTCAAGCGCGTTTATGACCTTTTCGAGCACGACCTCGACGGCGTGCTTTCGGTCGGCGGCGTCGATCTGAATCCACGGAGCGTAATCGCGCGTGGTGCGGTCGATCATCTCGTCGAAAGCGTGCAGATATTCGTCGTAATCGCGGTGATGCTTCCAGTCGGCTTCGGTGACGCGCCAACGCGTCGCCTTGTTCGCTTCAAGGGCAGAGAAGCGTTTGCGCTGTTCCTTACGCGACAGGCGCAGGAAAAATTTGAGTATGAGATAGCCGTCGTCCGAAAGCTGCGTTTCAAAATCGAGTATTTCACGGAAACGCTGATCAAGCTCGCGCTTCGATATCTCATGCTCGACGCGTGAAATGGAAACCTCGCGATACCATGAGCGGTCGAATATCGAAATATTGCCGTACGCTGGAATCTTCTGCCAAAAACGTTGCATGATAGGGAAGCGCCGCTCGTCTGCGGTGGCTTCTCCGACGGTATACACCTTGAAACCGCGCGGATCAAGCTCGGAGATGAATTTTCCGATGATATTGCCCTTGCCGGACGCGCCCCAGCCCTCAAAAAGTACGATTACCGGTATGCCAAGCTGTTTGATCTGCTGCTGAAGCACGCCGAGCCGCTTCTGCGCTTCTTTGATGCGTGCCTTGCGCGTCGGGCGCGGCTCGCCCTCGTCCGGATTGGCAGGCTCTATGGCGGAATCGCCGCATTCGTCGTCTGTTTCGGCTTCGCGGATATTATCGTCGGCGGATACCGTTTCATTTTCGTCTGACACTGCGGTTTCCGCGATGTTCTGCTTGTCGTTTTCCATTTATTCCGACTCCTTTGAATTATTTGTTGATTTATGTGTGGATGTTTTCGCGAACGTTTTCGAACAGGTTTATGTGAACGTTTTCACGCAGGTTTATGTGAACGTTTTCGTATAGGTTTACGGGTACGAATCCGAAGGGTGCGGGACGCGGCGGCGCCCCTCACCCCTCGGACTCCCCTTCCCCCGCTGGGACGCGCAAGACGCGTGCGGCACTCCCGCGTGTGAGCGCACTATGCAAGATGAAGTCTCGTTAATGCCGCTGTTTCTATCCAAGCAAGGTAGGCGTAGCCGCACCAGCGGATATGTGTACCCTGATGCGCCGGACGATGGCTTCGTTCGTTCAGCGCGAAAATTATTGTCGCGGCAACCGCCGCCGTCGTTACCCGACCTCGGATAAACACATCGAGCAACGCGAGCCGAGCGCGGCTTGTTTTGACGCCTGCGCAGAATATGCGGCTTGTTTGAACGCCACCATCGTGCGCACTTCACACGCGGGAGCCGCGCCTTCTCAAGCGCACCGTTCCAAGGGAAAGCGGGAGAGTCTGAGAGGACGGAAAACCGTAGGGTTGTCCGTCCTTTCAGATTCGTACTTGTTTCGCAAACGAAAAATCATCGATAAACCCGCCGGCACAAGCTCGCAATCCGTTTCGCAAACGAAAATAAAAGGAAGCCCCACGCATAATGACATCATTTGTGATACTTTTCGCCGTTCATGATTGTGAACGCACGGTAAATCTGCTCGAGCAGTATCACCCTCATAAGCCGGTGCGGAAATGTCATGCGTGAAAATGACAGCCGCAGATCGCACGCCGCCTTGACGCTTTCCGACAATCCCTCCGAGCCGCCTATGACAAAATCTATCTGCGACACGCCCGAGAGCGCCACTGAACCAAGCTTTTCGGCAAGCTCCTCGCTCGAGAGCTGCTTGCCCTCGACGCAGAGCGCGATTTTGTACGCGCGCGGACGCAGGGCGGCGAGCAGCTTCGATGAAACCGACGGCGTGTCGTCGAATTCAAGCGTTGTAAATCGGCAGTATGCGCCAAGGCGCTTTTCAAATTCGGCGGCGGCGTCGGAAAAATATTTTTCGCTGTTTTTTATCCCGCCTGTGACGAGCAGCTGTAAACTTAACATTGTTTCTCCTTGCTTTGGTGTTCAGCGGGATATAATCGTCAGACATTCGCCTGCCGGAGCGACGTTCAGAACCGTTTTCAGCCCCCGCGCTTCAAGCTCGCGCATAGTCGTGCCGTATGCGAGCCGCGGCGTGTTGTTCTCCTCGCTCAGATGCGCGAGCGTTATGCTGTGAGCGCCCTCCGACGCTAAAACTGCGGCGGCGGCGGCGCACTGAGCGTTTGAGAGATGCCCGTAATTCGAGCGTATACGCGCCTTGAGCTGTGCGGGATAGCCGCCGCAGCGCAGCATATCCGGATCGTGATTCGATTCGAGTATAACATCGTCGCAGCCGGCAAGCATCGATAGGATCTCGTCGGTCATATGACCGAGGTCGGTACAGACGCCGAGCGTCCGGTTCTGTGAGCGCAGGATATAGCCGCAGCTGCCGTCGCTGTCGTGCGGGGTATAAAACGATCGCACCTCGATATTTCCGATTTCAGCTGACCATACCGGAGGGTGAGGGGTCACGCCGGCACCGTTTGAAACTATATACGGAGCGCTTTGCTCCGGAGCGTAGATGTTGGCGGCGCATTTTTTTGTGAGCACCGGAAGCGCTCGTATATGGTCGATATGCTCGTGCGTTATGAATATCGCCGAAAGCGACGCCGCATCGCAGCCTGCCGCTGTTACTGCGCAGCATATGCGTTTAGCCGAGACGCCGGCGTCAATAAGCACCGCCGTGCCGTCGAGCCGCGCGAACACCGAGTTGCCGCGCGAGCTTGAAGCTATGGTCATAATGATATCGTGCGGCGGATTGATTGCATTTATTTCCATTTAATTACCTGATTCATACGGATTTTGCGGCATATCCTCATTCCGATATAAACGAATCGAAGAAGAACAGCTCGAGCGAATCGAGCGCGAAGGTGACAAGCAGCGGAACTATGATATACATTATCCTGCGCGCGATGCTCTTTCGTTTCAGCTCGTCCGCGAGCCACGCGTCCTTTTTTTCATCGTCCCACGACGCGTCAAGCTCCTCTCGCGGCGTTGGGGCGCGCGAAAAGCCGCGGTTAAGTATCACAAACGCCGCGAACGCCGCTATGAGCAGCGCGTAATATATAGGATAGATCGGCGCAAACTCATAGTGTATCGCCACGCGGAATATCGTATAGGATACGATCGTGCCGCCCAAAACGGCGAGCAGCCGCTTCCATTTGACCTTGGAAAGGCTGACTCTCAGCTCCTGCTGAGCCGTGTATTCGTGCCGCGCGACCTTGTATTTTTTTGTTCTTTTAGCCATGTTTATTCTTTCATTAGGTCTTGTTCGTAAAATGAAAAATCACGAAATAAAAACCATATATCCGAGTTTTAATTTCGGATTTTTCGGTATAATACAAACTTTTCAATATATTTTTATACAATTTGACAGTTTGCAGCGATTTTACGAACAAGAGCTAAGAAACCTCTTTATTCAGATGTTCCTTGGATTTGTGTTAGGGCTTGTTCGTGAGTCCGTGTAATGCGTCAGGCGCATTGCTGCTCCTCGGATTCGCCGCTTAACCCTCGAGCTTGGTCGCGCCGACGGTACGCACGCGCAGGATATGGCACGCGCCCGCGCCGAAAGCACCGTCCTCGGCGGCGCGGAAACGCTCGACATCCTCAACCGGCACAAACGCCTGAATCGTTCCGGCAAAGCCGCCGCCGTGAACTCTCCATGCGGCGCGGCGAGCGCAGCCCGAAAGCGTATGCTCCGCGACGGCGAGCGCGAGCGACAATCCCTGCTCGGCTACGTTTACCGTGGTGTAAACATTTTGAAGCTTCATATAGCTTGAGCGTCCGGATGCGAGAACGCCGTCGAAAAACGCGTCGATATCGCCGCGGCTCAGAGCGTCGCCCTGAACCTTTACGCGGTCGTTTTCCTCAATGAAATGCAGAGCGCGGAGTATGGCGCGGTCGCCGAGCTTTTCGCGAAGCTCTGGTATTTTTGAAGCGATATCGTCATAGGCAAGTCCGCGCAGAACCTTGCGTCCGAACACGGCGGCGACCGCTTTCATCTCGGCGGGAACAGACGCATAATCGGCGTTGAGGTCGGCGTGATTGCCGCCGGTGTTGACGATGCAGAGCGCATAGCCCGCGCCCGAGAGGTCAAACGGCAGCTTTTCGACAACGGGCGACGCGGGATCGGCAAAATCTATCGCGACAAAGCCGCCGACGGCGCACGCGGTCTGATCCATAAGTCCGCAGGGCTTGCCGAAGAAAACGTTCTCGGCGTACTGCGCGATAACGGCGATGGTCGGAGCGTCGATGGCGGCGCCGTTGTACATATAATTGAGCAGATTGCCGACCATATCCTCGAACGCGGCGGAGGAGGAAAGTCCGCTGCCCTTGAAAACGTTGGAGGTGGTGTATGCGCAAAGTCCGCCGATTTTATAGCCGCGCTTCGCAAAACCATCGCACATTCCGCCGATAACGGCGTAGGAGGTGAAAAATTTGCCCTCGTCCACCGCAATTTCGGATATCCCGACGACGTCCTCCGGAAATCCCTCGCTTTTTATGCGTATAACATTATCGTCCGCCGGTGCGGCGACGGCGATTATATCGAGGTCGATGGACGCCGCAAGCACACGTCCGTAATTATGATCGGTATGGTTGCCCGATATCTCACTGCGTCCCGGTACGGAATAAAAGCCCGCGCCGTCGGCGTCGCCGTATATTGCGATAAAATTATCCGCGGCGTCACAATAGCGCGCGCGCTGTGCGCCGACGTTTTCGCCGCCGTAAAGAGTTATGAGCGCGGCGTCATATCCGCCGTTTTTCAGCTTTGCTTTAAGCTCTGATGCTTTCATAATATCACACTGCTCCGTTTATGTTAAATTTTGATTTTTATTCAGTTATTTATTATTATACAATATAAATATTGCGGCTTCAACAGCGTTCACAATATGTTTACAAAAACGTACGCCGCGTATCGCGGAATATGCTCGACGCGACATAAAACGGAGATGGGGTTGACTTCAGACATTATCTGCCGTCAGCCATAAAAAAAGCGCGGATATCAATATCCGCACACAGCAAAACAGGTCATATGTAAACCGTAAATCAATTTTCCGCACCGCCGGTGAGATAGTCGCTCTCCTCCCACAAGCCATCGAAGCCGCGCTGACGCAGTGCTTCGTATACCGCGACGGCGACGGTGTTCGAAAGATTCAGACTGCGCAGCGACGCTCTCATCGGCAGCCGGACGGTATGGTCAAGATGAGCGCGCAGAAGCTCCTCGGGCAGTCCCTTTGTTTCCTTGCCAAACATGAGAAATACACGGCGCGGATATACGGCGTCCGAATAGCAGCGCGGCGCTTTTGTGGTGAAATAATATATCTCCTCGCCGGCGTTTTTCGTCATGAAATCGGCAAGGCTGTCGTAATAGGTGATGTCGAGCTTGTCCCAGTAATCGAGTCCGGCGCGCTTGAGCTTGCGGTCGTCTATCTCGAAGCCGAGCGGCTTTATGAGGTGGAGCGACGCTCCCACGGCGGCGCAGGTGCGCGAAATATTGCCGGTATTCTGCGGTATCTCCGGCTCGCACAGCACAATATTGAGGTCAGACATGGTTTTGGCTGATATCCTTTCAAATATAATAATCGTAACGCATTATTTATTTCACACGATGCTTTTTGCGGCTCAAATATTATGGAACATCTGAATACTGAATTTCCCGCGGCAGATGTCAGCGCCGCGCGTTCAGATATTGCCCTCCCACGCCGGCGGCTGCTCCTTCATCGCATGATATATTTCCGCAAGCTCTGTGAGCAGCTCCGGATGGGCAAAATCTCGGTGAGTGACCATGTTTATATCGCGTACCATATTGGAATTTTCAATAGGTATGATCGCGAGCCTGCCGCGGCGGGCGTCGTCAAGGCAGACGCTTTTCGCCATAATTGAAATGCCCAGATTGAGCGCGACAAGCTCCTTTATCATGGTGGCGTTGTCAAGCTCAATGCTTACGCGCAGATTCTTGATCGATTCAAACTGGGCGTTTAAAAAGCTGTCGATGAGCGCGCGCGTTCCGGATTTTTTTGTGCGCATTATAAACGTTTCGTCCTTGATGTCGGCAAGCGTAACGCTCGCTTTCCCCGCAAGCTTATGCTCCGGCGAGGTTATCAGCACCAGACTGTCGGTGTCGAGCAGAGTCGAGGTGAAATCCGGCGACGGGAGACTGCCCTCGACAACCGCGATATCAAGCTCATAGTGCCGGAGCTTGTCCTGTATCTTTTTTATGGAATCCGTGGATATATTTACCGTAGTATTGACGTGCTCGTTGCAGTACATCGCGATTATCTGAGGTATAAATATTTCGCTTATGGTCTGCGTGACGCCTATCGAGATATGGTTGACGTTATTTTTGCAATCCTCGATAGCGTTGCGCGCGCCGTCGCTCAGTCCGAGTATGCGGTGAGCGTATTTGAGCAGAATATCCCCCTCGGGCGTGAGCTTCAGCTTGTTTTTCACACGGTTGAATATCTTGATATTGTATTCTTCCTCGAGCTGCTTTATATGATGGCTGACGGCGGGCTGTGTCAGATTCAGCTCGCGCGCCGTTTCGGTGTAGCTTTTGGTATCGGCGAGGGATATAAGCGTCCTCACCTTCGCGTCGATCATGCTTCTCCCTATTCTTTCACACAGCGCCGGTCATATCGCGGCGCGTAATTTCTGTTCCGGCACAGCTATGTCAGCTTCTGCCGTCCGGAACGTATTTCAGTATTATATCGCGCATCGCGCGGTTGCGCTGCTCGAGCCGTGAGCCTTCGTCACCGTCCGGCACATAATGCAGGATATCGTCCGGCTGGCATTCGAGCGCCTCGCAGATCTTCGAAAGCGTTTCGAAGCGCACCGCCTTGGCTTTATCGTTTTTGAGGATAGACAGATTAGCCATGGTTATTCCGACGCGCGCGGCAAGCTCTGTCACGCTTATTTTGCGTATGCTCATCATTACGTCGAGCGTTACGATTATCGCCACGGTGCGCCCTCCCTCATGTTTTCCGGTATGCTTTTCATATCGTCAGATCGTTCTCCTCTTTGAGATCGATCGCCTTCTGCACCAGATGCCCCAGCGCCGCGCAGATTATCGAAACCGTTAACCCGACGATACATACAAACAGCGAAATGAGCAGCGCCGCCGCGTTCAGCATTCCCATGAAATACAGCGCGACTCCGCCGGCAAACAGCGCAATGACATCGAATATCGCCATGCGTCCGATGATATCCAGACTGCGGATATTCACGGCTGAAAACGAATTATCGCGTCCTATCTCGACTCCGATCATGAAAAAACGAGCGTCGGCGATATAAAACGGCACTGCCATCATCCAGACGAATATTAGTATCGGCATGAACATAAAATCGTTTTTGCCGTCGAAAATAAGCACCTGCCGCCCGAGTACGGGCATAACGACGAAAAATATCACCGCGCCCATCACCGCCACAAGAAGGGCGATCACCTTCAGCCATTTTGCAAGCGTGGACTGCTTCACTGTACACCTCCCACGGATGAGCATCGCGGCTTACACCGCCTCCGTTTGGCATATTATAGCGCAGTTTATCTCTTTTGTCAATGGGGGTTTATCGATTTTCAATATATCAAGTGAGATCATGGGGTGGGTTTTATGTTCGGGGCGTTTTCGCGGACGTTTTGCGCTCGGGACGTTTTCGCGGCGGTTTTGCGGACGTTTTTCGCGGACGTTTTTCGCGGACGTCTAACGCGTGGGCGTTTTCGCAAATGTTTTTGTTAAGGTTTACGGGTACGAATCCGAAGGGTGCGGGACGCGGCGGCGCCCCTCACCCCTCGGACTCCCCTTCCCCCGCTGGGACGCGCAAAATACGTGCGGCACTCCCGCGTGTGAGCGCTCTCTGC
>Ga0172378_10004629_pt1 | contig 12876 bp, 19 predicted proteins | sample GrowelOW332metaG_FD_119755 | JGI IMG/M metagenome (GOLD analysis project Ga0172378, IMG submission 119755) | Groundwater microbial communities from an aquifer near a municipal landfill in Southern Ontario, Canada - Pumphouse #3_1 metaG | ecosystem: Environmental > Aquatic > Deep subsurface >...
AGGATACTATTACAGACCTATGGATAGATCTGTGGTAACAAATAAAACAAATGAAAAATACCGTACTGGTAAATTGTTAAAGAAATACAGTACTATTAAAGGTGAAGAGTATGTATATGCTTTAGACTATACTAACTGCAGAAGGAAATTAACAATTACCAAGATACAAGAGTTATTGAATGCTGAAATTCATAGGAACATTCAATATCAACAAAATTTATCTAATAGTGTAACTCAAGAATCACAACAGATAAATAGATATATGCAAATAGAACAGAGTAAAAAATTCAATACAATGTCATACGCCAATAATAACTTGGGTAATATAGTATTAGATATAAATGGGAATATTGTAGAGCAACAGCTACGGCCGCTTATAGTGTTTCTATTTTAAGAGTGGATTCATCCACTCTTTCTTTTTTTATTAAATAATTCGTTTCAAACATTTTAGTAATTCAAATAAAATTATGGAAGATGAAGAATTTTATGGGAAGTGTTGGATAATGGGTTATTTTGTATTAAAGGTTATAGATTGTAGATATAAAGCTAGAATCGGTACATATTTAGTTAGTTCAATAACAGAAGCTTTAGGAATGGATAAATTTACTTCCAATTTAGAAAAAGCAAAAACATTTAACTATATTGATTATGATGAAGCTGAAAAGATACAAAAATTCTATTACAAATACATGGGTACTAAAATGGAAATCGTAAAAATTAAAGCAAAGGAGTGTATAAAGTATAAATTTATAAGGAGGATAATGAACGTCTGATAAAATTTTATAATGATGAATCGAAGTAATGAATAAAATATTGGAGGATGGGTAAAATATGAACATCGTTAAAAGAAATGGAACTGTTGTTAAGTTTGATCGTCTTAAAATTGTACATGCTATTGAGAATGCAATGTTTGAAACAGTTAATGGAATCAATACATATTTATCTTATACAATCGCTGAAAATATTAAAAAAGAATCAGAAGGATTTGATAATCCACCAACAGTAGAAAAAATCCAAGACATGGTTGAAAATTATTTGATGATGTTAGATCCACCATCAGCAAAGAGTTATATCTTATATAGAAATAAGAGAGAGAAGATCAGAAATAGTGTAAAAATTACAAACAGAATACTTTCTGATGAATTTATCAGTAAATATAAACATATGAAGTCTCCTATGCAACAATTAGGAAATTTTGTATATTATAGAACTTATTCCCGTTATCTACCAAATGAAGGTAGAAGGGAATACTGGTGGGAAACTGTTAGACGTGCTGTAGAATATAACTGTTCTTTAGCTCCAATTAATGTTCATGAAGCTGAAGAATTATATGATAATATCTTCAATCTACGTCAGTTTCTGTCCGGACGAACTTTATGGACTGGTAATACTGATGTCTCTTTAAAATATCCAATGTCTAATTTTAACTGTGCATTTACCGTCATTGATAACTTTAAAGCATTTAGTGATGCTTTTTATTTATTAATGATTGGTTCTGGTGTAGGCTTCAGAATATTAAAAGAAGATGTAGAAGTACTTCCAAAGATTAGAAACAACTATGATATTATTCAAGAAGCATATTTACCAGTCAATAAAGATAGAAGATTAGAAAATACATCATTAAGTTTTACATCTAAATCTTCAGTTAAATTAGTTGTAGGTGATTCAAAAGAAGGCTGGGTTGAGAGTTTAAAATTATTTTTTGAACTTATTGCAAGTAATATGTATAAAAATATTGAAACTATTGTTGTTAATTATGATAATGTAAGACCTAAAGGTGAAAAATTGAAAACCTTTGGTGGAACAGCATCTGGGCATGAATCATTAAGAACAATGTTTGTAAAGATTGATAATATTATTCGTAATAGAAAAGAAAAAGGAAGATTTAATCTTAAATCTATAGACTGTTTAGATATTATGAATATTATTGGAGAAAACGTAGTATCCGGTGGTGTTCGTAGAACTTCAGAAATAGCATTAATCGGTGTTACAGATGATGAATCTATAAATGCTAAAAATAATATATACACTCAAGGTGTTAATAATACTTGGATAATTAACACATCCATACAACACAGACAGATGAGTAATAACTCTATATTCTATACGCAAAAACCTACACGAGAAAAATTACATGGCCATATTAAAGCTGTTAGATTTTCGGGAGAACCAGGATGGATTAATGAAGAAGCTGCTAATAAAAGAAGACCTAACTTTAAAGGCGTAAATCCATGCAGTGAGGTGCTCTTAGACTCAAGAGGATTATGTAATCTCACTACAATAAATGTAATGGGATTCGTGGATACAAATGGACATTTAGATACCGCTAAATTATTAGAAGCTCAAGCTTTAAGTGCTAGAGCTGGGTATAGAATGACATGTCCAGAATTAGAATTACATAATTGGAATACGATTCAACAAAGAGATAAGTTATTAGGACTCTCACTTACCGGATGGCAAGATATGGTTAATGCAACTGGTATGAGTCGAGTAGAAGAAGAATCATTATTAGATGCATTAAGAGATGTAGCAAGAACAACTGCTGATAACTATGCTGAAAAACTAGGAATGAGAAAACCATTATTAGTCACTACAGTGAAACCTGAAGGAACTTTAAGTTTACTTCCTATAGTTTCAAGTGGAGTACATTTCTCTCATTCTCCATTTTATATTAGGAGAGTTAGAATATCTGCTGATGATCCATTAACTAAAGTATGTGATGAACTTGGATATCCTGTATTTCCTGAGGTTGGACAGGATATTGAAACTTGCAAAACTAAAGTAGTAGAATTCCCGATTAAAGCTCCAGATGGGAGAACTAAAAAAGATATAACTGCTATAGAGCAGTTAGAAATATACAAGATGTTTATGGAACATTATGTAGATCATAATGCATCTATAACTGTAACAGTCAAGAATGATGAATGGGATCTTGTAGAGGATTGGCTTTGGAAGAATTGGGATACTGTTGTTGGTATTTCACTCCTTCCAGATGAAGGCGAATCATTCTATACATTACAACCACTTGAATCATGTAGTGAAGAAGAGTATAATAGAAGAGTATCTGAAATGAAACCTTTTATTCCATCTTTAATCAACAAATACGAATCAGAAGATATAGAATTAGATATTGATATGAGCGATTGTGCATCGGGATCTTGTCCTATACGATAAACTAATTTATTATTGAAATCATTTATAAGTCATAATATGATTATATAGGAACATGATATTCATGTTCCTATACTATTTAATCATGGGTTATTACTAACAATATAGTAAGTAAATAATTGTAAGGAGATATGATTATGGGGATTTATTCGAATAAAATATCTAAAGTTACTTTGGATACAAAAATTAAAGAGTATACCGAATACATTAAAGAGCATAAACAAAATGTGATTAAATGTTTCGATACATATATTAACATCATACAAGTAGTTCTTGATTGTGATATTGATAAAGTAAAACATAATGTTGAAATACATGATGATTCTAAATTTTCAAATGAAGAGTTTGAATACTACCGTCAATTTTTCTATCCATTAGATGGAGAAAAGAAAGATAAAAACATAATGAATTATGGTTGGTTGAATCATATACATTTGAATAAACATCATTGGAATTATTGGGTTATAGTTGATGGTGAAGGTATTACTGTATTAGATATGCCGGTTGAATACATAGCGGAAATGATATTAGACTGGCTTGCAATGAGTATGAAATTTAATAATTCAGTAAAAGACTTCTATAATAATAATGTAGATAAAATGACATTATCTCCAAATACCAAGATTTTAATTGATCGAATCATCGGTCAATTTTAATATATACATAAAATATACGGAATTGTTTTATTCCGTATATTTTATATCAAAGAGAATTGGAGGAATTTGTAAATTGAAAATTTTATCTATAAACGATATAATGGATATTATACATAATTTCATAAAATCTCATAAGATAGAAGATTGTGATTTGAAAACAAAATTATACATAAGTTGTCTTGATGTTCAATTAGATAAAAGGGATATAATCATAACATTGAATGAAGTTTATATATATTATAAGTTACAAAAGAGATGTATATATATCGATGGATTACAAGGAAAAGACCAAGATATAGTTACTGAATACAATCCAGACCTTCCAATTTTACGGATGTATATATATGATTTATTGAAAACATTAACTCCATATGAACGAACTATTCTTATATTAGAGTTCTATGATAAATTATCATTGAAAGAGATTGGTATTGAAGTGAATGATAATATAGAGCATATATGTACTACAAAACATAATGCATTGAAAAAGTTAAGAGGAAAAGCTGGGTATTTAATAGATTATCTACATATAAATTGAGGTTAGAGAAAATAGAGAACGGTTGGAACTGTTCTCTTTCATTTTTTCGATTATATATTATAATCTTGAATGGCATCATAAAAAATTTATAGGAGGGGTCGTAATGCATATTAGAACAACAGACGAAGTAATAGTATTGGCAGAAAAGTTTATAGCAAAGAATGGAATAGTTGACGAGGATGTAAAACAAGATATCTACATCAAAGCCTTGGAGAGTAGAGATCTAAAAAGGAATCAGCAGGTGACTGATAAGTTTGCTAAAATCATGATGGGTTATATAAGTGAAGACTATATCAGTGTAGTAGATACATCAACTATATCACCTTTTGATCCTTTTAAATCTGTTGAGCACGATTTATTACATGAGCAACTGATTATTGCTATGTGCAATATATCAGATAAAGAAAAGAAAGTGCTTAAATTGAGATTTGATGATAATATGACTCTTAAATCAGTAGGAGAAGAACTTCATTACTCTTCGGAGAGAATACGTCAAATTGAGAGGAAAGCATTAAGAAAAATGAGACAACCATCAAGCTCAAAGTTGATAAAAGATTTTCTAATCGAAGAGCCAATGTTTTCAGTGGCTAAAAATAATTATAGGAGGGTTGAATATAACTAGATATAAGAGATAATAGAGTGTATTACGCACTCTATTATTTTTTGTAATTATATATTATAAATATGAGATTTTACATTCATATTAACAAACAAATAATATCAATTATATGGAGGTTGTGTAATGGAGAAGATAATTAAGAAGGACGTAACTGAGCAATATAAAGAAGATATGGCTCGGTATGCAATTACAGCAAATAGAAGAAGATCAACTCCAGAATTTAGAGATGGTCTTAAACTAGTTCATAGACGTATTGTACATATGATGTATCAATATGAAAAATGTATATCAGAAAAAACTAAAGTTAAATCAATGGCAATAGTTGGTTCAGCCCTTAAAGTTGTACACCCACATGGCGATACAGCTGTATATAATGCGATGAAGCCTCTTACAAATTGGTTTGAAATAAATATGCCATTAATAGTAGGTCAAGGAAATTGGGGTAATTTCAAAGGAAGTAACTCCGCCGCCGCTAGATATACTGAAGCTTACCTATCAAAATTTGCATTAGATTGTGTAATTTCAGATATACAAGAATCAAAACAAGTAGTAGATTGGGTTGATACTTATGATGGTAGAACCCAAGAGCCAGAATATATGCCAGTATCTGTTCCGTTATTATTAATAAATGGAGCATTTGGTATTGGTTTAGGAATGATGACAAGTATTCCTAAGCATAATTTCAATGAAGTTATAGATGCAACGATCAAGTTAATTAAAGATCCTGATGCATCTATAGAACTTATTCCTGATCATTGTATGCCTTGTGAAATTATAAAAACAAATTTCAAAGCAATAGGTGATAAAGGACAAGGTAATTATAAAGTAAGAGGTATTATAGATATTGAAGAGTATAAAGGGAGACAAGCTTTAGTTATAAAGTCAACTCCTGATTTGGTATTCTTAAACTCAGTCACAGATAAATTAGAAGAGTTAATACTCTCTAATAAAATAATAGGTATACAGGACACTGCAGAAGAGCATACAAATTTTAATATGAGATATGTCATTATTCTTAAAAAAGGAGCAGATCCTAATTTTGTAAAGGAAATGATATATAAGAACACTTCGATGGAAAGTACTTCTATAGTTAACTTTGAAACCCTTAATGGTCTTGAACCAATAAGAATGTCTTATAAGTCTTATCTATTAGCATTTATTGAATTTAGGAAACTTACCAAATTCAGATTATACTGTAATAGACTACAGCAAGTTGAAACTAAATTACATGAGCGTGATGCTTATATCAAAGTACTGGAATCTGGAGAGATAAATAATATTATTTCTATGATCCAGAAGCAAAAGACAATTGATGACAATGTTCTTATAGAATATCTAATCAAGAAAATAAACATAACAGATTTACAAGCCGCTTTCATAATTGGATCTGATTTAAAGAAACTCTCAATGGGTTATTTGAATAAGTACAAAACTGAAGCGGCTGAGTTAGATAAGTCTAGTTCTTTTTATCTAAACAAGATCGTTAATGATGATTTCGATCAAGAGATCATTGACGAACTAATGCAGTATAAAAAGTTATATGGTAAACCTAGAAAATGTAAGATTATATCGGCAAAAGATGCAACCGATATTCCCAATGGAGATTTCAAAGTGATTATAACAGAGAATAATTTTGTAAAGAAAGTTGGTTTAAATGATAGTATTGGAAGTTTCAGAGGGGATAATCCAAAACATATTCTAAAAGTAGAAAATGTTGAGAGTATCTTAATCTTTGATGAACAAGGTAAAGTATTTAAATTACCAGTTAATAAAATTCCATTCACAGATAAGAACAGTACAGGTACAGATATACGAATGATTGTAAAGAATTTAACTTCTAATATCAATACAATAATGTATGAGCCTGTATTGAAAGATCTAAATGGGCGAAAACTAAAACATTTTGTAACGGTAATAACTACTGGTGGAAATATAAAGAAGTTGGATATAGAAGACTTCTTAGCGGTCCCACCAAGTGGTATATTGTTTATGAAGATGGACAATGGAGATACAATAAAAGAAGTAACTATTGTTGCGGATCTACTAGATATTATTGTATATTCTAATAGTAAAGCATTAAGAATGCATATGAATGAGATTCCTCATTTGAAGAGAAATACAAAAGGTGTTAAATCTATATCTACGAAAGAATGTATTGATGGAGTATCAATCATATATCCAAACACAACAGATATAGTAGTCATAACAGAATCAGGAAAGATTAACAGGTTTGATGTTGTAGCATTACCTTGTTTGGGACGAAACAAAACAGGAAGTAATGTTATAAAATTAGGTAAAGGTGATGCTATCCATTCTATATATGGAGTGAATAGTAATGATACTATAAGAGTAGTAACAAAGAATACAAGAGTTGATATACCAGTGGCTGATATTGAATCTAGTAGTTCAATAAGTCAAGGTGTTAAAATTCTTCCAATGAAGGCTGATAATATCATAAAGTGTATGATATTAAAGCAAAAATAAATGATTAGAAGGGATGATGAATAATGAAATGTTTTACATGTAAAACAGAAATGATATGTGTTAGTGATGTAAATGATATATCTGTAAGAATAGATTTTGTAAAATGTCCGAAGTGTGGATCTCATGCAGATATTATTTATGGAGAAAATGGAGAATATATATCTGAAGTGCTTTGGAAAAGATAATATCATAAAATGTATGATATTAAAACAGAAATAATCAAATGAAAGGTGTATGATATAATGAATAGATCTATTGAATTTGTTAAGAGTAAGATAATTAACAATGAGACCAACGGAATTCAAATTGATGGATGGGATGATTCACTAATATTAAACCCAATTGATTATTACATGAGATTTATACCTGATTTGAATATTAAAAATGGAAATGAGCTATTTGTTACTATGAAATATGATAATGAGAAACAAAGCAAAATCACTATAATATACGATCCAGATATTGATTTTGATTATTTTACTATGGAGACTACCACACATGATGGGACAATGCTTTTTACCTTAGAAAGTATTAAGGACCTATTATATAAATTATTACAACTAAATACAATGCCTAAAGATACACCTATAGACGAAAACAATGTTGATGATTATGATTATGTATACACAATTGGTGATATTGTGTTACATAGAGATTTTGGAATAAAGAGTATCAATGGTCATAATCGGATGGCTCAAACCGATACAATTATTTTACCAATAAAATTTGATTGTATTAAACAAAAATAAATTGAGATAGTGTATAGATTGATTTCTATACACTATATTCTCTATTAAGAAAAGGAGATATTTGTATATGATAAAAGTAGGAGATAAAGTAAAATCAAAATTTAATGGATTGAAAGGTATAGTTATGGAAATTAAAGATGGTGGAATGTATCCTATTATTGTTGAACTTGAAAATGGAAGTATAAATCCATATTGTGAAGATCAATTAATAATTATTAATGGAAGACCAACAAAAATGTTCTCTATTAAGAAAGGAGATTAATTACTATGGATAATATTATTAATTTTAATAATATTAAAGAAAGAAAAAATATTGATAATGCATTACAAGAAATTGGAAAAGCATTAGCCGATTATCTATGTGCTAGAGTAAAACTTATTCTAAATACAATTTTCTTTGAAGGCATCGAAGAAGATCCAATGGAAATAATCTTTGGTGAATTAGTATTAGAATGTAAAGAAAAGATACTTTCTGAACAAGATTCTATGTCAGAAATTGGAACTCTTGAATTTATCTATGAATTAGATATAAAAATAGAGAATATTATAAAGAATAGAATGAAGAGTATTGCGACTGAAAATGAATGTGATGCTTATGTAGAATCAAACGAGTATGGTGAGAAACTCTGTCATGATAAAAGGGATCTGAAATATGATTATGAGTATGGAGATTGCCCATATGAAGGAAAATGTAATAAATGTTCTTTGTATTTATTAAGAAAATATTGATTATAAAAGGAGGAGTTATTTAATGGCAATATGTGAGTTTTGTAAACAAGATATGTCACATAATGGTTCTTGCGTTTGTATACCAATTATAATTGATAGTGAGTTTTATACTCCTATTAAATATGGTGATGAGGGAGAGGATTGGTTTGATAGTAGTATAAGATGCCATGATTGTAATGCAATTGAGGGCGGTTATCATCATCCAGGTTGTGATGTTGAAAGATGTCCAAAATGTGGAGGTCAATTAATTAGTTGTGGTTGTGATTATGAATTATATGGAAAGTCTGTAGATGGGATAGAAGAATATAATAAAGAAATAAAAAGATTTAAAATAGTATGGAGAAATGGTATGGTTTATCCTAATTTAATAGAGTTTTATTAGGAGCGGAACAAGCATATAATAAAAATATAAAGGAGGGTGGAATATGTTTAAATCTACTATACAATGGTTTTCTAAGCATATTAAACAATGGCGGTGTAAACATTTTGATTGCACTATTGTAAGACATGTACATGGGGATGAAATAAATATCCGTGGTGGAAAGAGAACCATAGTGCAATGTAATAAATGTGGTAAGTACATTTATATATAAAATTGAAAGATGGAGGTAAAAGAAATGTGTGAAAAATGTAAAGATGGTGGAAACATACTTGATGGTTATTTTGAAAATTCAAAAGGTAAATCATTCACTAGGTTAAGATTTGATCTAGATAGTAATCAATTTGATATGCAATATGGAATTTGTGGAGAAGATAATGTTCCAATAGCACATGATTGGACACATAGTATTGATATAGCATTCTGCCCATTCTGCGGTAAAAGATTACCGGTAACAATGACAGCATCAGAGTTTATTGATCTTATTAAGCCAACATATATAGAAATTGGATCTAATATAGATAAAATTTTATCATTTATGTTAGAAAATAAAGATTCATCACATCTTATGACCTTTGATAATTTTATTATGAGTATACTTACAAATAAATATGGAACAGAAGTTGAATCTATAGGAAAAGTTGGAGATCTCGTAAATATATTTTTCAAAGAGCCAAGACATAAACATATAAAGGGACTATAAAGTCCCTTTATTGAATGGAGGATTGAAAATGGATAAAAATAAATCACAACAAACACTAATATCAAGAAAACTATCAGAAGATGAATTACAAAAAATAGTTGAAGATAAAGAAATTCATTTAAGTATATCTGAAGGGAAAATATATTTTTGGAATTCATTTAAAAAATGTTGGGAACTGATATATGATCAAAAGGTTCAAGAACTATGGTTACCTATTAGTCAAAAAATCTATTAAGAGGGGTAAATAAATGTAAGACAAAACAGTCAGAGTAATTTGACTGTTTTATTTTTTATGGTTATATATTATTAATGTAGATATATTGGAATAATACATATTTTTGTATGATCCTAATAAAAAATTGAAGGAGGAATTGTAATGTATATCATGGATAATAATTTTAATAGTGATCGGGGTAGAGACTGTCAAGTGTCCCAAAAACTAATTATCGAACTTATTTCTAAGATGGAAGTTGTTAAAATACTTCCATACCGTACTGGTATGGTTAAAGGTAATATAGACTACCGCTTAGATTGTAATAACAGTTCGGATGGTATTGAAGATTTAAGACGTCTTCATCGAGTGTTAGCTGGTGATAAGACCGATAATCATCAGATAATTATTCTCAAGGGTGCTATTTTGAAATTCTCAGACTTCAGCGTTTATGTTTACTTGAACGCAACGGAAGTTGATGAGAATAAATCGATGTAGTAGTAATTAAATTATTTGAATAGATGTAATACTTATAGTTTTTTATGTAGCATTCTTTTGAGTGCTACTAAAAAAGATTATAATATAGGAAGGGTGTAAAGTAATGAAAATAGCAGAACTATTAGGATTTAAAAGTGAATTTGAAATTGATACTAAGGTTATAGTTGTAAATGAAGGCGATCTTTTATTAACATCAGAAAATCTTGCTAAGAAATTAGGCTATCCAAAAGCTGCAATTGGAACAATGAGGATTATAAACGGAGAAAAGCCTATTAGTGTTAAAAATGGAACTATAGGTAAAATCGTAGCAATCGGAAAGCATCCTAATTCAGCTGAAAAGGTTTTTGTTGTAGAAATAGAACAAAATATACATTTTTTGGCGTTAAAAAGAGCGTTAGATATAGCGGATTATAATATTACTCTAGAAAGTTTACGAGCTATTCAAAATAAAAATTTATAAAGTAGGAGGATATTCATATGCAGGATTATATTAATCTATCACTACTATTATTTGCTTATGCTACATTAGCAGGTATAGCAATTGGTATTAGTGTATGCACAGTAAATTACTTATTGATCCGTGCATCTAAAATAGAAAATGTGAATCAGATGCAACAAATAACAAAAGCAAAATATCAGAAAATGGCGTAAACTAGTATGAAAGGAATGGTGATAAATGTCTAAAACAGATTATGAAATTGGGGATGTAATTTTACTAGTATTAAAGGGTGAAAATAATATAATAGGTCATACATCAACAGGCAAAATAATACTTCCAAAAAATAAAGTCAAACCAGACTATGCAAAAATATTAACTTTGGAAGAAAAAGAAAAATGTATTCTCTGTGAATTTCAGAATATAGTAAAGGACTACTATTATGAAATACCTTATGAGGAATTTTTAGAAGTCCTTAAATTAAACGGTTATACAATTGGTTTCGATATTCCTTTCCAATCCCCTTTTGAATATGGAGAAGAGCGTCAAATATTTGCATACAATCTCAATATCAATACTGTTATCGTTGCAGAAACATTTTATGGTAAGAAAAGTTTCAACTCAATTAATGTTTATTGTCCTAACATGAATGGGTTAAACTTAAGATGGAATATCTTTTCTCATGGTAGCAGTAATATGTCTGTCTTGGAATTATGTAATGAAAGAGGAAGTCAAGCAAATTTACTTCAAACAATAAACTCTATGATTCTACATATTAAAGAAACAAGAGGAATATTGTGGCCTGAAAATGAGACACCTTCATTATGGAACTATACAGATTCAAGACATGATGAAAATGGTTGTTGGAATTTATGGGAGTCAACAATAGATAGGATTCTATTAGTAGATCCAGAAGTTGATTCTATCTTTAAAAATTGTAAACGTATGGAACCTATATTAGCAAAACGGAATAATAAAACAACATAAGACTGATATTTCATAGTAAAGAAAGGTGGTGGTAAAATGACAGATTTATCAAGCGGTGCCAATATACAAGAGACTCAGGAGTCTTGTGAAGATGTAGCCTTAAAAGAAAGAATAAGAGATAGAGAAATTATACTATTAAAAAGGGGGAATAAATGTGAATGAAAAACAAAATTACTTAGATGAAATATTGGAGAACATACCACGTGAATTTGTATATAGTTATACTGATATTGTGTTTGGACGGATATCATGTGAGGATGCGTTTAATAGTGATAATAGGATCAAAGCATATTATCTACAAGACGAATTGAGACAAAAGGGTATGTATGCTGTTATAACTTGGCAATGGGTTAAACCCTTAGCTAAGTGGATTGGTGATAGAAGATGTCTTGAAGTTATGTCCGGTAGAGGTTGGTTATCTTTAGCATTACGAAGCCAAGGTGTGAATATTATAGCAACAGATGATTATTCATGGGCTGATAACATGCAATGGGGTGAATCAGTAACAGAAGTGGAAAAACTAGATTCTATAGAAGCAGTAAATAAATATGGTAAGGATATTGAAATTCTCATTTGTGCATGGCCCTATATGGATGATGTAGCATTTAGAACTATGGTGGCATTACATGAAATTAATCCTAATGCTTTAATTATTTATATTGGAGAGTTTGATGGAGGATGCACTGCCGATGATAGTTTTCATGAACATTTTCAAA
>Ga0172378_10004630_pt1 | contig 12876 bp, 6 predicted proteins | sample GrowelOW332metaG_FD_119755 | JGI IMG/M metagenome (GOLD analysis project Ga0172378, IMG submission 119755) | Groundwater microbial communities from an aquifer near a municipal landfill in Southern Ontario, Canada - Pumphouse #3_1 metaG | ecosystem: Environmental > Aquatic > Deep subsurface >...
TGATAAGACTATTGAAGGAGGGACATGGATGAAAAAATATGATGCTCCATTGGACATTTGCCCTGTATTTGTTCGCCAAGGAGCTATTATTCCTATGTGGCCTCAAATGAACTATGTAGGAGAAAAATCTGCCGATAAATTGACCCTCAAATTGTGGCCAGCAGCCCATAGCGAATTCAATCTATATGAAGATGACCTTCTTACACGAGATTATGAAAAAGGAGCATCAACAAACACCAAGATAGAGATGAGTAAAGATGGGGACAAAACAACCCTTATCATTCATGCTATGACGGGCTCTTATAAAGGATGTTACGAAAATCGAAGTTTCCATCTTGATCTTTACATGGAAAAAGAACCTCAATCTGTCACTTGTGATGGTGAAGCAGTTCCCTTCGACTATACAGTTGGGGACCATGCTGGACGTTTACTTATTGATAGCAAAGAACTAAATATGCGAACTGCCCACACGTGGGAAATCAAAAACTTCTAGAAGGAACTTCAGCAAATGATTAAAAACGATATCATTCAACACTAATTCACTTAAATCAAACAAAGAATGGAAACGTTATTTATCTCAGAAGTTATTCTTCTTCCGAAGCATTCAGTTCGTCCCAATTAAAATCTATAGTAAGTTGATGAGGGTATTTTATGCCCTCATCTTCTGCTTGCAAGATATCATCAGGAAAATTAGACATGGTGATACCCAGTAAACGGACCTGTCCAGAAGCAATTTCTTCATAAGGCAATAAGTTATGAGCAAAATCAACCACTTCTTCTTTGCAAAAAATCGAATCATGAGTAATGCTTCGAGTGATTGTTCTAAAATCTCCAAATCGCACCTTTAGCGTAACGGTTTTACCGACCATATCTTTAGCCACACATCTTGACCACATGATATCAATAACCTCAGCCAGTTTATTTTTCACCTCCTCAATCGTCGTTAAATTCTCCTCATAAGTACGTTCTGAACCTATAGATTTACGGGTACGAGAAGGGCGAACCGGTCTTTCATCCACCCCACGAACCACCTCATAAAAATAACGTCCAGGCTTACCAAAGACACGAACTAATTCTTCTATGGGAACTAACTTAAGGTCACTTCCTTTATGAATACCCATAGCCAACATACGCTTTTCCGTCATCTTCCCGACCCCATAAAAACGGCCAATCTCAAGTTCGTCCAGAAAAGCAGTAGCCGCCTTAGGAGGAATCACGAAATAGCCATTAGGCTTGTTCACATCCGAAGCCATTTTAGCTAAAAACTTATTATAAGAGATTCCTGCCGAGGCAGTTAATTGAGTTTGGCGAAAGATTTCAGCACGGATTTCATTAGCAATCAACGTAGCAGAGAGTGGCCCCTTCTTAGGTTCAGTGACATCCAAGTAGGCCTCGTCCAGAGACATCGGTTCGACGAGATCAGTATATTGGTGAAAGATATCATTCATCGTAGCAGAGATAGCCCTATACACTTCAAAATGATGAGGAACAACAAGTAGATGAGGACATTTTCTAAGCGCTATGGACACAGGCATAGCAGAATGCACTCCATATTTTCGAGCCTCATAACTAGCCGTAGACAGAACCGAACGGGGACCATTATGTCCCACAGCAATTGCTTTGCCTCTGAGTTCAGGGTAATCCCGCTGTTCCACAGAAGCAAAGAAAGAGTCCATATCTATATGTATAATTTTTCTCACAAAAAAACCGTTTATTTTCAGACCTATTTCACCAGATTCAATTCTTTTAGAAATTTGAGTGATTCCTTCATAGTAAAATCGAAATTGGTATTATCACTACTCTCTTTAAAAGCATGGCTATTAAAGAAACCATGGTCAGCTCCCTTTATAGGAAAGAAAGTACAAACATTTCCTTTTTCACGCATAGTATTGGCAAAGAAAGTAGCATTAGCAAACGGTACAGTATGGTCGCTAGTACCATGGAACAAAATCGTAGGAGGCAAACCTTCGGTGATGTGATGATTCGGAGAGATTTCAGTTTCTCTACCCTTCACCTTCCCTGAGCCATATCCCTTTGGCGTAGTATCAAGTACTGGATTGAAAAGGACCAAAGCAGCAGGTACACACGACACACTCAAGTCATCACTAATATCATCGTGACCCTTAATTAAAGCAGTACAAGCAGCCACATGGCCACCAGCAGAACCGCCACTAGCAATAATCATATCAGGATCAACACCCAACAATGCCGCATGACTACGTACCCAACGGATAGCTGATTTGCCATCTTTCACACATTCAAAAGGAGTGGTATGTTGCCTAGACTGTACACGATAATCCACAGAAATAGCAACGATACCATGTGCAGCATAAAAGGCACATTGCGAGTAAAATTGCTTAGGACTTCCTCCAGTCCATCCACCACCAAAGAAATGCACAATCGCCGTTCTTTTAAGAGCAGTTGCCCCTTGAGCCACTACCGGTTTGATTCCTTGTGGATAAAAGACATACAATTTTAATTCCCCCTTACTGAGGAATTTATACGTCAAAGTATCATTGGGAATCAACGGATTATTCAGTCCATCATCAAGCTTAGAATTCACTGTATTTACAGAAGCCAAAGCCCCCATAGACCCAAGCATACCAATCAGTAATAAAGAACTAATTGAAAAGAGGAATCGACATTTAGTCATAATATATTATATTTAAAAGTTATGATATTTGTTCGGAAGTAAAGAAGAAAAAGGGAAGAGAAGAAGGAAAAGCAGCAGCAGAAACGAGTGCACGAAAGACACTAAGAGAACTCGTGAATCTCAGCAAATTGAGCTTCCCACACATCGATTTCTTTCAGCATTTTGGCCGCTATTTGAGGATAATCATTCCATAAATTATGTTCCTCCTTGATGTCAGTAGATAAATCAATCAACTGTCCCTTGCGCGTTTTACGATCGATTTGCAATTTCCACTTACCATGGCGAGCAGCAACAGAATGATTATTTCGCCAATACACGGTACGCTCAGTCATCTGTTTACCCGATAGCAATGTAGGTAAGAAACTTTGGCCATCAAAAACCCCCTTCAAAGGCGTGTCAGACAATTCACACACCGTCGGTAACACATCCATCGTCATGATAATCTCGTCAGACACCTGACCAGCCTTTACCTTCTTAGGCCAATACACAATCGAAGAGACCCGTTGTCCCCCCTCAAGTAATTGATTTTTCCATCCAGACCAAGGCGCATTGCATGAGTTATGAGCCCCACCATTGTCAGAAAAGAAAAAGATAATCGTATTATCATCCAGTCCAGCATCCTTCACAGACTTAATCACACGACCTACACAACGGTCAAGCGCTTCAACCATAGCCGTATAAGTCGCTTTCTGTTCAGCCTTAGACTTATCATTATCTACTGCTGTGTGCTCACCATCCCCTAGAGAAGAATCCGCCTTCAAGTCATCCCTTAACTGACGAAAAGCAACATCATCCGGTCCTTGCCAAGGTCCATGACAAGCTTCATAAGGTAAATACAAGAAGAAAGGTTTCTTATGCTCCTTCTTGATATATCGTTCAGCATAATCCGTAATCAGATACGTGGTATAACCCTCCTCAGGTTGTAATTTATCTTGATGCCACCAATCAGCATACCCTTCTTGATCAATATGATTGAAATAATCCACATTACCAGATACATAACCCACGAATTGGTCGAAACCCAGATGAATCGGATTATAACGAGGTGCATAACCCAGATGCCATTTACCATACATCACAGTCTCATAATTATTGGCACGAAGCAGTTTAGCAACCGTAGGAGAAGAAGGATCCAGACCGCAATCACGATGACTAGCAGCAGTAATCACCCCCTCTATACCAGCATATTGTTGATATCTACCAGTCATCAAAGCAGCGCGAGTAGGACTAGAAACAGCCCCATTGGTATGAAAATCAGTAAACTTCATACCATGAGAAGCTAACCAATCAATATTAGGCGTTTTGTGATCTTTATTGCCATAACAGCCAAAATCTCCATACCCCATATCATCAGATACGATCAGGATAATATTAGGCTTTTGAGTTTGAGCTTTAATCACTTGAGGAGCATAGACAATACATCCCAAAAGGGAATAGCTGAACCATTCAATGTGTTTCATTACGTGTTTTTTAGTTCTTATGATTTCGTTTTATAATTGAAAAGAGTTGAATAAAACAAATGTACGCATAATCATTAAAAATGGCCCCATAAGGAGAAAAAAAAGAAGATATAATCCAACAAAAGGAAAACCCAAGAGCTCCTTTTTGTATAGACAGCAAAAGGGCATCTCCAATTGGAGATGCCCTTTCTTATGATAATGATATTCAGTCTTTATCTGAATCTATCAAGATACCTATAGATACCTATTTATAGATAGCTTACTTCTTTGCCTTCTGTGTAGTTTGTACAGCATAAGCGATAGGAGCAGCAATAAATAGAGAAGATAGCGTACCGATTACTACACCAAGAATCATTGCAAAAGCAAAACTCTGAATAGCTTCTCCACCTAAGATGAAGATACAAACCAATACAATCAATGTAGAAACTGAAGTACTGATAGTACGAGCAAGCGTAGTATTCAATGAATCATTGAAAATCTCACGTTTGTCATGCTTAGGATATAGACCGAAGAACTCACGAATACGGTCAAAGATAACCACCTTATCATTGATAGAATAACCAATCGCAGTCAAAATCGCACCGATAAATGTCTGATCCACCTCTAAAGAGAATGGCATCCAACCCCAACAGATTGAATAGACACCAAGAATCATCAAGGTATCTGAAGTCAATGCAATGACAGAACCGACTGAATAAGAGATATTACGGAAACGCAATAAGATATAAAGTGCAATAGCTAATAGAGAAAGAACGACAGCCCATACAGCAGACACCTTAATATCTTCCGCAATCGAAGGACCCACTTTCTGAGAACTTACGATAGCACCACCAACGTGTTCACGATTGATGAAGTCAGCCAATGTAGTTCCCTCAGTCAATAAAGGTTTCACCCCATTATAGATAAGTGTTTCCATTTCAGCATCAGCCTCAACAGAACTATCTTCGATATTGTAGTTAGTAGAGATACGAACAGTACTTCCTTTAGAACCAACAGCAATAGCAGATACAGAAGCATCATCGCTAGTACCCTTAAGCACTTTATCAGCATCCAAAGAAGACTGAATCAAATCACGTACCTGTTCAGGTTGTACTTGTTGAGCGAATTCCACTTTGTAGTTACGACCACCAGTGAAATCAATACTTTGACTCAAACCACGAGTAGTTAAGAAACCGATAGCGATAACCAATAAAGCAACCGCAACCATGATAGCCTTCTTAGCATTACCCATGAAGTTATACGAAGTATCAACAAGAAGTTTCTTAGAGAGAGGAGAAGTAAATGTTAAGTTAGTAAACTTCCCTTTTTCAAGATAGTGCTCATAAACTAGACGTGTCATAAACACAGCAGTAAAGAATGAAGCACAAATACCGATGATTAAAGTAGTTGCGAAACCACGGATAGGACCTGTTCCGAAATAGAACAAGATGATACCAGTGATGATAGACGTCAAGTTGGAATCAAAGATAGCAGAAAGTGCATTCTTGTATCCATCACGGATAGCCAATTTAGTTCCTTTACCAGCACGCATTTCCTCTTTGGCACGTTCGTAGATAAGCACATTAGCATCCACCGCCATACCCAGCGTCAAGACCATACCAGCGATACCAGACATGGTCAATGCCGCCTGGAAACTCGATAAGATACCCAGCGTGAAGAAGAAGTTAAGAACCAAGGCACCATTAGCAATCATACCCGGAATCATACCATACATCACACACATATACACCATCAACAAAACAAGAGCCACTGCAAATGAAATAATACCCGCATTGATAGAGGCATGTCCCAAAGAAGGGCCAACGATATCCTCTTGTACGATACGAGCAGGAGCCGGCATCTTACCAGATTTCAATACGTTAGCAAGATCCTTAGACTCCTCAGGAGTAAAGTGACCAGTAATTTGAGAATTACCACCTGTAATTTCAGCATTTACATTAGGAGCAGAATAAACATAGTTATCAAGAACGATAGCTATAGATTTTCCAAAATTTTGTTTAGTCAATTGAGCCCAACGACGAGCACCCTGAGTATTCATAGACATGCTTACTGCAGGTTGACTATACTGATCAAATTCATCCTTAGCATCCACGACAACATCACCCTCTAGAGGAGCTTTGCCATTACGCATAGTAGATTTGATAGCATACAATTCAAATACATTAGTAGAACCCTGAGCTGGAGATACGCCCCATTTTAGGCGAAGATCACTAGGGAAAACTTTAGAAGTCATAGCAAGAATACTATTGACCATAGAAGTATCTTTAGCAGATGCATAACCAACCACAGGACCCTGTCCGTTTTGGTTAAGACTTAGACGAGCCAATAACGGATTACGTTTAAGCATATCATCGCGAGCGATTTCAGTATTTGCCTTTTCACCAGTCAACTCACTCTTCAAAGAATCCACTTGAGAAGTTTCAACTTCAGCGTCAGCTACTTCCTCAGCATCCACTGTTGGTTCAGTAGTCTTTTGAAGACTAGCCGCCATCGCATCAGCTTGTTGAACATAAGGTAAGATAGTACTAGCAGTATAAGTTTCCCAGAATTCTAGATTCGCAGACCCTTGAAGCAATCTACGTACACGTTCAGGTTCTTTGATACCAGGTAATTCGACCATGATACGACCCATTTTATCTTCCAAAGTTTGGATACGAGGTTGAACCACCCCAAAACGGTCAATACGAGTACGAAGAACGTTATATGAATTAGTTACCGCAGCCTTGATTTCAAGACGAAGAGCTGCTTCTACTTCCGCATCAGTAGACTTAGCATTCACCTTGTCTTTGAGTTGTTGAGTAGCGAATAAACTAGCGAGTGAACTATCAGGACTTAACTTTTTAAAGTTACGAATAAATAGAGTCAAATAATCATCTTGACTATTAGCCTGATCAATATCAGCTTGTTTGATAGCCTGTTTGAAGTTAGGATCTTGTTTTTGGTCAGCCAATTGGTCAAGTACATCACCAATAGATACTTCAAGTATCACCTGCATACCGCCTTTCAAGTCAAGACCTAATCCAATTTCCATCTCCCTACACTGCTTAAGTGAATAGGCCCAAAGATACACTTTCTTGTTAGAGAGTGAATCAAGATAATTTTGCTCCATCTTTGCATCTCCGTTTGCATAATCCGCCGCCTTACTTAGGTAATGGCGAGTAGCAAATGAAAAAGACAAATAGAAGACACATACGAGAGTCAGTGCAATTGCAAAAACCCTTACAAATCCTTTGTTTTGCATCGTTCTTTGTTTTATATAATCATAATATTTATTAGTTCACATAGGAAAAAAGGTTCTCGTAAAGACAGACCCTTCGCAAAGTGCAAATATACAATTTTTTCAGTCCAAACCGTTAAAACAGCCTATTTTTTTTAGACAAAACCCTGATTAGCACACAATAAGGTATAGACATCCCCATTATTTATTAACTTTAGGAGCGACGAAATCATAAAAAATACTTATCCCACGAGTTCAATACGACTTCGACCATTAGCAGCCTTCACCACCTGAATCTGCGTAGCAATTCGTTCCGTCATCTCCACGACATGAGAAATGACCCCAATCTTACGCCCTTGCGTCTGCAATCGTTCAAGCGCATCCAGTGCCACCCGCAAGGTATCCCCGTCAAGCGAACCGAAACCCTCATCGATAAATAAAGACTCCACTTTCATCCGATTCGAAGACAACGAAGACAAGCCAAGAGCCAATGCCAAAGAAATCAGAAACGATTCCCCACCCGAAAGCGAATGCACCGTACGCACCTCTCCGAGCATATCCAAGTCAGAAACCTGCAAACCCAGCGAATCCCCGATACGCTGTAACGTATATCGTTTGGTCAACTCCTTGAGATGCTCATTAGCATAAGCCAGCAGTACATCCAAGGTATAGCCCTGAGCAAGCACCTTAAATTTGGCACCCGTACTAGAACCAAATAACTGATTCAGTTTGGCCCAATTATCCGCCGCAAGCCCCTTTTTCGCTTCCTCCGACCGATAAAGCACCCCCTTCTTCACGTTCTCCTGCTGATTCTTCAATAGCCGCAGCACCTCACCCTCACGAGCCCTGGTAGCCACAATAGCAGCCCCACACTCATTCAGCCCCTTAGTCAAGCCCTCTTCAGATTCCTCCTCAGAAGGTTTGCCCTCCTTCTTGAGATGCGCAGCCAACTTCTCCCGTCGTTCCGTCAGCGTAGCATTCGCCGTAGTTCGATGCATATCCAGAAGCTTAAGCGCCTCCCGTTCCGCAGTCACCCACGCCATATCCTTAGCCAACAAATCAGCCAGATCAGCTAAAGTAAACGCCCCATCTTTCGCCTCGAGCCAACTAGTAACCACACGAAGAGCCACCTCCTGTTGTCCCGTATTTTTTTCGATATTTTCTTTAATCTGAGAGATAATTCCCTCCACTTTATCCTTCTTCGAAACGATCTTCTCCTTATCCCCCTTGAGAGACTGAAGCACCTTCGCTAGCCTTTTTTCTCTATCCACGAAAGTCCCCTCCACCTCATCAGCAGAACGGCCATCAAACAGTTTCTTCCGTTCAGTCACCAAGCCATTATAATCATCCAGCAACACCTTGTACGAAGCCCGTTTCGTTTCCAATTCAGCCACCGCCACCTTCAACGAATCCATCTTCAATTCCAAAGTCGTTTCCCCTTTTGCGACCAACTCCTTGGTCCCAGTCAACTCCAAATCAAAAGCCACCCACTGCTTGGTAACCTTATCCAATACCTCACGAAAATGACCAGCTAAGAATAAAGACTTCCATTCCGGCACCAGTTCCAACCATTTATCCAGTTCCCCCATCACCTCAGCATATTGCGAACGATACGTATCCCTAGACGACCTATCACGGATAATCCGCTCCGAACGAACCTCCACCTCCTTAGTAAGCGTCACTACCCGAGCAGCCACCTTCTTCTTAGCAAGATTCAGCGCCTCCTCCTTCAAAGCATTCGCCTCATGCACCTCAGTCAGCAGATGATGCGTATTGCCACAGACCGGACACGGCTGTCCCTCTACGAGTTCCTTACGCAAGATCAACACCTCCTCAGGCAACAATTTGTTCAGTTCATCAGCCTCCAGCACCTTCGCCTCCAACAAACGCTTATCCTCAATCAAAGCCGCTTCCTCCTTCGAAAGCACAGCAGCCAACTGCTTCCCATTCGTTAACTTATCCGAAGCACTAAGCATTAGATTAGCCACCAGACTCGCATTGGCCACCGCCTTCTCATAAACAAGATGCTCCTTGAACCACAGACGAATATCCTCCATCCGCTTCTTTCCCTGAGCGATAGACTGACGAGTAATCCCCATCAGCCGCTCCGTATCAGCCATTCCCTTAGCCGCAGTATCCACCGACACCTTCACAGCATCAAGCTGCTTCCCCTGTTCCGCGATACGCACATCCAACGCCCGCGCCAGTTTCAGCAAAGGAGCCGTCTTTTCCAACTCCTCCTGAAACCCACGCTGTTGGAGTTCATACGCAGTCCATTTCTCTTCGATAAGCACAAGAGCCTTACCTTCCGCCGCCACTTCCTCCAAGCGTTGAGCACACCGAGCTTGATTCTCCTGAAGCTGCTTAGTAGCCACCATCCAAGAAGAATAATCAGCACGAATCTCCTGCACCTTATCTATACGTTCGAGAAAAGCAGCACGCGGTTTAGCCACATCCACCGCCCGTTGAGCTTCGGTCAGCAACGCTTCCGCCAGCTTCACATCAGACAGCCGATTTCGATTCTCGTTAAGCCATTCCAACTTCGATTCGAGTAAACCCTTACGCTTCTCCAGCACAAGCAACTGCTCCCCCAAGGTCCCTTTCTCCTGGACAAAAGCAGCCATTTCCTCTTCCGACCACAATTCGAGCCCCTTAATCTTCTCCCGAATCACTTCAAGCGCCATCCGAGCCTCCTTCTCCTTGGCAAAGATAGACGTAGAGATACGAGAATAGATACCCGTACCCGTTAACTTCTCCAACAATTCCGCCTTCTCATTAGGTCCCGCTTTGAGGAAAGTAGAAAAATCCCCCTGCGCCAATAAAACCGCACGAGTGAATTGGTCGAAATTCAAGCCAATCAGATCCGTAACCTGCGAGAGCAACTCCGTCTTCGTGCCCCCCTGATCCAAACCAGTCGTCAGATTCTTCACTTGGTAAACCGCATCCTGCAAAGACCCCTCCACCTTACCATAAGAACGGCGCACACTCCATCGCGCACGAAAAGTTTCCCCGCCGAGAGAAATGAAATCCACCTCAGCATAGCCACTGCTCGTACCTCGGCGTAAAATAGTTCGGCTATCCTGCTGCGCAATCTCATTCCCTTTGACATCCTCAATCTTGATGCCCTTGGCGATATTTCGGTTACGCGGAATCTTCTCAAAGAGCGCCAAACAAAGCGTATCCAACAAAGTCGATTTGCCAGCCCCCGTAGAACCCGTGATGGCAAAGATGCCAGCCGAACGCAAAGGCTCCTGTGTAAAATCAATTTCAAACTCCCCTTCCAGCGAAGCTAAATTCTCCCCTCTAATGGCTAATATCTTCATTTTCGACCTCCCTTATTACATGCTGTAGCATCGTTTTCAATTCATCAGGCATCACGATGCCCCCATAATTCCGTTCATATACATCCTCCGCGATATCCAAAGGACTCATCGTCTGTAACTGTTCATAATTCATCTTAGCCTGAGCCGCCTGCTGTGCCGGAAAAGTAGAAGAAATGCGCGTTAACCGCACCGCCTTCCCTTCTAGCGCCTGTTCTATTTGATAGCGCAATGACGGTTCCGGACCCTCAACCCGAACTTTGATTTCCAAGAACGGCGAATCATCCAGCACAGGCCCCACCGGCAATTCATTGATTGCCTCCAGCACATCCGGAAGCAACATCGGCCCCTTAGGGATACTGATTAAGCCCACAGGAGACTCAAAATGAAGACGCGTTATCATCACGCCCGCTGAAGCAGCCGTAACGGAAGCAGCTGTAACGGAACCATCCGTCACGAAACCGTCCCCAGCCCCCTCCGGAGCAATCGAAACCAGTACCACGCCCTGTTTATTATTCTTCTCAGCAAAAGACATCGGGATAGGAGCTCCCGAATAGCGTACATTTTCACGCCCCGACACACGCTGTCCGCGGTGCAAATGGCCCAACGCAGTATAAACAATCTCCTTAGAAAAAGCATCAGGTGATACACATTCCAAGCCACCAATCACTGTCCTTTCCGAACGGTCATCCAGAGAAATCTCCGAACCCGTCGCTTGCAGATGCCCCATCGCAATGATAGGCCCCCCATCCGCTTTGGTCTTGGCATAGTCAAACAGTTGGTCATACAATAACTTCACCCCCAATCCATAAGATTCAGCCGACGGATAATCCCCCTGTCGAAGATACGGAACCGCCATACAGACGCCCCCGCCACGGAGCGGCACCGTGAGATAATCCAAATCAAAATCCCCCTCAGGCGTACGGCGAACGACCCCTCGTACCGATACATTAATCCTATCCAATAAGGCATTGGGAGATTCCAAACGATTGGCTGAATCATGATTCCCCGCAGTAATCACAATCTGCAACTGCGGATTCTCAGCCGCGATATCACAAAGGAAACCGTAATACACCCGCTGCGAATCAGCAGAAGGATTGGGACTATCGAACACATCCCCAGCGATGAGCAGGACATCGACAGCATAAGCCTTCACTTGGTCACGAAGCCAGCGTAAGAACAAAGCATGCTCCGCTCTACGGTCATATTCAAAAAAAGTCTGGCCAAGATGCCAGTCAGCAGTGTGAATTATTTTCATGACCACCAAGATAAGGATAAAAAAGAGGATATTAAATCAATAAAATAAGTATTTTTGTAAAAAGAAGAAGAACTAAAAAAAAGGCAAACGATGAACCAAACGATGAACCAAACGAACCCCCAAATGAAGACCCCGGCACTAGTCGTAACCGTTGTGATAGACAACAACCCCTCAAAGACAGATGCCACCCTATTAACAGAACATGGACTTTCCTTTCACGTAGAAGTCGATGGACACTCCTGGCTTTATGATGTAGGAGCATCAAGAAAATGGGCAGAAAATGCCAAGCGCTTAGGAATCGATAGCACCCAAATAGAACAGCTCATCTGTTCTCACGGGCACAAAGACCATACCGGAGGCCTCTCCACCTTCTTTACCCTCAATGACCATGCCCCAGTACTCGCGACCAAAGAAGCCTTCACCCATACCTACTTCTCCTATCGACACGGCCCCATCCGCAACATCAGCGTGGACCAAGAAGTCGTCGCAGCCCACGCCGAGCGCATCCAGTACATAGCACAAGACACCGTACTGAGTTCCCACGTATTAGCCGTCCGCAACCACGTCCATACCTATGCCATGCCCGCCGGCAACCAATCCCTCAAAGAAGCAGCCCCCGGAGAAGAGAAAAAAGCCTATCAAGGAGACGACGAACTAGCCCTAGCCATCCAACTACCCCAAGGACTAGTCATCCTATCCTCCTGTTCCCACAACGGCCTACTAAATATCACCGCCTCATGCGTACAAGCCACCGGCTGTGACCATGTAATCGCCTTCATCGGCGGACTCCATCTCGTTGATTCCCCCGCAGGTGAAAATAGTCAGTTAGCCTCCGACGAAATAATATACGACGATGTAGCAGAGATAGCCCAGCAAATCAAAACAAACTATCCAGACCTCTATCTCTATACCGGACACTGCACAGGACCCAAAGCCCAAAGCATCCTTAAAGAAGCCTTAGGCAATCA
>Ga0172378_10004632_pt1 | contig 12873 bp, 10 predicted proteins | sample GrowelOW332metaG_FD_119755 | JGI IMG/M metagenome (GOLD analysis project Ga0172378, IMG submission 119755) | Groundwater microbial communities from an aquifer near a municipal landfill in Southern Ontario, Canada - Pumphouse #3_1 metaG | ecosystem: Environmental > Aquatic > Deep subsurface >...
ATAATCTGCGCTTGCGTACGGTCATTGGGTCATTCCTCTTGATTTCGTCCCATGATCCGTTTGGCGATCATCAGGACGACCATGCAGAACAATGCGATGGAGATGGTGGCGATGCCTCCGCCAATACCCGTCTGTTCCGCGACGGCGCCGACGATGATCGGCATGAGGATCCCTCCGATGGAGGCGATGGCGATGCAGTTTCCCGTGGCAACCGTTGAACTGTTGTATCGGTTGGGCATCGTCCCGAGCGTTGTCGGATAGGTGGCGCTCATAAAAAGGCCGAGGAGGAAGATCGCGGCCAAGGTCAAGGCTTTGCTGGAACTGGAGATCATTACGAGAAAGCAGGTCGTCTGCCCCAATCCAAGGACCAACAGCAGCGTGGATTTGTTGACTTTCCCGCTGATGGCGGCGCAACCGAGCCTACCGGCAAGGATCATCAGCCACAGCAGCGAAGAGGATATCTGTGCGATGGTCGGAGAGAGGCGTCCCGTTTCCTTGAAGTATGTGATCAACCATCCCATGATGGAAGATTCGTTGCACAGATAGAAAAACAGGATGCCGGTGTTCACCCACCAACGGGCATCCTTGTAATATCCTCTTCCTTGGTCCTGGCTTTTCACCGCCGGAGTGTCGGATAGATTCGAGGTGTCGATGGCTCCCAATGAAAAGATTTCCATTTCCACGATCAAGGCGACGCCGACCCACCATAAGGAAGGGGAGCCCTTGGTGATCAGCATGACGATGATGGGAGAGATGAATGCGCCGACTGCGAACGAGGAGTGAAGAACGTTCAGCGCACTGGTCTTTTTTGTGGAAATTTCTGCGGTGACGACGTTGGTGATGTTGGAAAGCGTTCCCCGTCCTATGCCGGTCAGCAGAAAGGCCAAGACGAGCAGGATGGGGTTGCCGGTGAGAATCATCAGAGATAAGCCGACGGCCTTTCCGCTGGACAAGTACAGTGTGCTTCGTTTCCGCCCGATGGCATAGGGAAGATAGCCTGCGATGAACACGGCGAGCAGGTTACCCGTCTGATGGGCCGAAAGGAGCAATCCGCGGAACGTATAGGAAAGATGATATTCCTCCTGCAAGAACGGAAGGATGGCGCCAAAAATCTGGCTCATCATGCCACTGCAGAAAAAAGCGAAATACATGACGTACATCAGGCGTTTGTTTTTGTCGTTCACGCCCAAAGATGTGGCGATGGATTGCATACAGGAGACGCTTCCTTATTGGATCATGATAACATCATTTGCGCGGGGATTGGAAGCATTTGTCCCGCGATTCCCCTTGCATCCCCGACCAACAGCTGATAGGCTGTTTCCAAGGAGTCAGCAATGGCGAGAAAGGGTTTCTTCGGATCGTTCTTCAAGGCGTTGGTCATTGCCGTCGTGGTGTTTTTTTTGCTGTTCTTTTTCACCCCTGAGACGGCGCAGAAATATCTGGGGACAAGTTATCGCCACGATAAGGAAAAAGTGGAGAAAACGGTCCAAGATGCTGTTTCCGGTGCATTGGAGAAAGCGAAGGATGTCGTTTCCGAAAAGCTTTCCGATCCCGAGCTGCAGCAGAAGTTCGCTGCACTTGCCAAACAGACGGGTTCGGCGTTCGTCGATGAGGTGGAGAATCTTGTCGAGAAGGCCGGGGATCTGACAACGGAGCAGAAAGCGAAGTTGCAGGAAGCGCTTTCCGATCCGAAGACGGTCGCCTCGCTGAAACAAGCCGCTTCCACCGGAGGCAAGGCTCTGGAAGCGGGGATAGATTCCTTGATGGAATCGGTATCCCGGTGAACGTGACGTTTTTGGGGACGGGTACCAGCCACGGGATTCCTGTCCCGACCTGTACGTGCCCGGTTTGCACCTCCTCCGATCCCCGGGATGCACGGTATCGTTCATCCGTAATGGTGGAGGATCACGGGCGCGTACTCGTCATCGATACCGGACCCGAGTTCCGCCTGCAGGCGCTTCGCGCCCACATCATGGATATTGACGCCGTCCTGTACACCCATACCCACGCCGATCACTTCTACGGTATCGACGATCTGCGCATGTACGCCAACAGACGTCCGCTTCCCGTTTATGGCAACCAAGCGGTCGTCGATGACATTGCCGCGAGATTCCCGTATGTGATTCACGAACATGCGGATCATGACGGCCTTCCCCATCTGGTGCCGCGGGTCCTTCCGTCCCTTCGTACCGTGGATATCTTCGGCTTTTCCGTCATGGAAATCCCCATCCATCACGGGGAGAGGATCATCTCAGCCTACCGTATCGGTGATTTCGTGTACGCCACCGACTGCAGCGGTATCGATCCCGCGTCCATGGAAGCGATGATGCATCCGTCGGTTCTCGTCATCGGCGCACTTCGTTACCGGCCACATCCCACGCATTTCAGTATCCAACAGGCGATTCAGACGAGTAAGAGACTTGGTGCCGGACGCACCTACTTTATCCATATGTGCCACGACGTGTGCCATCAACGTCTTTGCGACGAACTTCACGAGGCGGGTGAGGATACAATCCTTCCTGCGTATGATATGTTGAACATAGAGGTATGACGTGAACGAGGAACTGTTTTCCACCAAAAGATTGTATATCATCGACGGATACGCCTTGATCTACCGGTCGTATTTCGCCCTGATGGGCGCCCCGATGCGCGACGGGGAGGGAAACAACGTTTCCGCCGTGTTCGGATTCTTCAAGACGGTTATGAAACTGCTCAGGGAATACGAACCCGACTATATGGTCGTCGCACTGGACAGTCACGCCCCGACGTTCCGCCATCGACTGTATCCTGCGTACAAGGCCAATCGTGACAAAGCTCCCGACGACCTGCACGCACAGGTTCCGATTATCGAGAAGATTCTCGATGAGATGAACGTCCCCCATATCAGCAAGGTCGGCTTCGAGGCCGATGACATCATCGCCACGCTCAGCGATGAAGCGAAGAAGAAAGGGATCGACACGGTGATCTTCACCGGAGACAAAGATCTGTTGCAATTGGTCGGAGACCATGTCATGGCGCTCCGGCCCCCGAAACCGAAAACGAACGAATACCGGTTGTTCGGAGCGAGACAGGTGCACGAGGAGTACGGCGTGAAGCCGGAACAAATCGTCGACTATCTGTCGTTGATCGGCGACTCCAGCGACAATGTCCCCGGAGTCGACGGCATCGGTCCGGTCGGAGCGGTCAAACTGCTTGCCGCGTACGGAACGCTGGAAGCGGTATACGACCATCTGGACGAGCAGACAAAATCGGTCAGGGCGAAACTCGAGGCGGCCGAAGGCCACATGGATCTGACCCATACGCTCATTGAGCTGAAGCACGATATTTTTACCGTCGACTCGTTCGATACGCCGCAGTTTCTCTGTCATGACATCGATTACCAGAAGGCCAGCAGATTGTTCGACAGCATGAAACTGCCGTCGCTTGCCAAGGAAGCGATCGGGATGGCTCCACAGGACGTTCAAATCGCCCAAAAGACGGAAGATGAGCAAACGGCCGAAGGAAAACGCGGTCGATATGAAGGGATTACCGATTTGTCGAAGGTGGAGGGTCTCCTCCAGCAGGCGCGTAAGGAAAGCGAGTTCCTGGCGTTCGATACGGAGACCGATTCCGTTGAGGAAATGCACGCCACGTTGCTTGGTTTCTCGTTCGCGTGGAAGGAAGGGGAAGCGTACTACGTGCCGGTGGACGATGCCAACCGGAATGATGTGAAACAATTGCTCTCCCGGCATCTGAACCGCTTTCGTCTGATCGGACAGAACATAAAGTACGACTACAAAGTGATGAAACGTTTGGGCGTTGTGCTGGAGAATCTGTATTTTGATACCATGATCGCCGCTTGGCTTCTGGACAGCGCGGGTCGGGCGTTCAATTTGGATTATCTCGCTGACAAATACCTGAACTATAAGACGATTCATTACGACGAATTGATTCCCAAGGGAAAAACGATTGCGGATGTGCCGCTTGAAAAGGCGAAGGAGTACGGCGGGGAGGATAGCGATCTGGCTTTCAGGCTATGGCGTTTGTTTTCCGTAAAGCTGTCGGAACGTCATTTGGATGATCTGATGCGGAACGTGGAGATGCCGTTGGTCAACGTGCTTGCCGAGATGGAATGGGCGGGCATCACGCTGGATCGAAAACGGACGGAAAAGCTATCCGTGGAATTTTCCGCCATGATGGAGAAGGCCGAGGCGCAGATCTATGCGTATGCCGGGGCGCGGTTCAACCTTAATTCTCCGTTGCAGATGCAGAAGATATTGTTCTCGGACCTGAAGATTCCGCCCGGGACGCGGACGCGCACGGGCTTTTCCACTTCCAGCGACGTACTTGAGCCGCTTGCCGAATCCTATCCGATCGTCAAGGAAATTCTCGCCTACCGGCAGATCAGCAAACTGAGAAACACGTACATCGACACGTTGCCGGGGATGATCGAACCGTCGGACGGCAGGATCCATCCCCATTTTCTGCAGACGGGAACGGAGACGGGCCGTCTTTCCTGCAACAATCCGAATCTCCAGAACATACCTGTGCGCAGCGAGGAGGGGCGGAAGATCCGCAGTGCGTTCGTCTCCTCCCCCGGATGGGTGTTTCTCTCGGCGGATTATTCCCAGATAGAGCTTGTGGTGCTTTCCCATATGGCCCAGGATGCGGAATTGATGAACGCGTTTCGCAACGGCGAGGACATTCATCGCAGTACGGCGGCGAAGATTTACCATGAGTTCGATGCGTTCGTTACTCCCGAGCAACGACGCGTGGCGAAGACGATCAACTTCGGTGTCGTGTACGGCATCAGCCCGCACAGCCTTTCGCTGGATCTCGGTATCACTCATGCCGAAGCGAAGGCGTTCATCGACAATTACTTCGAAACATATAAAGGGGTCGCCGCATATATTGAACGGATACATCAGGATGCGGAGCGCGACGGGTTTGTCACCACGCTTTTGGGGCATCGGCGGGAGATCAAGGAAATACGAAGCGCAAACCGGATCGAGAGGGCGAAGGCCCAGCGGATTTCCGTCAATACCGTCATTCAAGGATCCGCCGCGGATATCGTCAAGCTGGCGATGCTTAAGGTATCCGGCGCGATGAAGGCGGCGGGCGTCCGTTCCCGTCTGCTCTTACAGGTCCACGATGAATTGATTTTCGAAGTTCCCGAGGAGGAGGTCGAGACGATGAAGAATCTTGTTGCCTCCTCCATGGAAGGAGCGTACCGTCTTTCCGTTCCGCTCAAGGTGGGCGTCGAGACGGCTTCCGACTGGGGAGGGATGCATTGATGATTGTCGTCGGATTGACCGGGAAAGCGTGTTCGGGAAAAAATGTCATCGCCGATATGCTGGTCAAGGAAGGATGGCGCGTCGTGGATGTCGATAAGCTCGGGCATCCGATTCTCCAGCAGTCTGCGGGCGAACTCACAAGCGCGTTCGGTCCGTCCGTCATTTCCTCCGATGGGACGGTGGATCGCAGGGCGTTGGGAGGCATCGTGTTCTCTGATGCCGCCAAGCTCAGAAAGTTGGAGGACATCACTCATCCGCGGATGGTAAAGGAGTGCGGGGAGATCGTCGATGAGGAAGCGGCCCGTGGGGGAAAGGTCGTCGTGCTCAACGCCGCCCTGTTGTCCCGAATGCATCTTGATCGTCTTTGCTCGATGGTGGTGTTCGTCAAGGTTCCGTGGAATATCCGTTACCATCGCGCCCAAAGCCGCGACGGCATGGACTGGAGGCGGTTCAGGGCACGTGAATCGGCCCAGAAAGACATTGACGTGAGAATGATCGAGCCCGGACGCGAGGTGATCGTCCTGGACAACAGCGGGACGCTTGAGTCGGTTCATCGACAAGTGGTGTCGTTGTGTGATAAAATCAACCAAGCTATACGGAAGGACTGGCAGGTATGAAAGAAACAGGACGGATCAGATTGTTGGTGTTCTCCGTTGTCCTTACGGTCGCGGTGTTCGCCTTGTTGTGGATGACGCGCCCCGCAGCTGACAACGAGATGATCGAAATTGCCAAATCCCGGCAACTGCAACCGCTTATGGAGATCGACGCACCTGCACGGCTTTCCAAGACCGTCGAGGACGAGAGAGAGCAGACAGCGACCGATCTTTATCCGTATCTTTCCGAAAAAATCGTCCAGGACAAGGCGGTGACCGATGCGTTGGTCGCCCATGTCGGCGAAGAGCTTGACGCGCGACTGAAGAGCTATACGGAAACGGAGATGCCCAACGCGCTCGCGTCGTTTAAAACTTCGCTTCAGTCGCAGCTCGACGCGGCGGCCATCGTGCAGAAGAATGCGACGGATCAACAGATGGCTTCCCTTCGTAGGGAACTTCAGCAGAAAATTGACACCGAATTGCCGAAAGCGGTTGATGGGATGATTCCTTCTTTGGTCACCGCGATGATGAAGGAATTCACCGATCATCAGGATGAGTATCTTCCAAAACTCGCTCAGATGCTTGAACCGTACCAAAGTTTGAATGAACAGGAACTGGAGACATTGTATGCGAAATACCGCGACGCCATTATTGCCGATTTGGTGCCGCGCATTCTCGACGAAGGCGAAGCCGAGGCGCGAAAGCGGATCGATGCATACCTTGCGAAGCGGTTGCCGGCGACCGCCGCGAATACGTCGGCATCCGCTGCTGAAGTTCCCGCCACTCAGGCTGTGACGGAAGCGACCGGGACAACCGAAGAGGAGAAAACGTCGGTGGAGCAGACTCAATCCGCTGAACAATCGAATGCTACGGTCATCACCGCGCCTCAGATCACCGAAAGCGAAACGCCATCTTCCCTTTCTACGGAAGATTACATGACAGAGCGGGAGAAAATCCGCCAAGAGGCGATCCGGCAAGTACTCAATGCCATCGAATCGGAGAAATAAGACAGGAAGAGGCGCCTGAAGAGCCGATCCTTTTCCTTATTCGATCGGATCCCTGTAATGCCGGATCTCTCCATCGGGAGTCCTGAATGTCCAAGTGCCGTTTCCGTCATACGCTTCGAGATAGTTTTGGCAGAGCGGAATCTTTCCCCCTCCACGGGGAAGATCTGCGGCATACACCGGCATGGCGAGGCCCGAAAGCCTTCGTCTGAGTTCCTGCTCGATTTCCATGCCGCGGCGTAGCGGGACGCGGAACCGTTCCGTTCCCGAGACGAGATCTCCTTGAAACAAATAGTATGGCTTGATCCGTGAGACAACCAACCTGTTGCACAGTTGCTCCAATGTATCGGGATCGTCGTTGACGCCCCTGAGAAGTACGGTCTGGTTCATTGCGGGGATTCCGTGGTCGACGAATTTCGCTACGGCCGTTACCGCTTGCTCCGTCAGTTCCCGCGGATGGTTGAACTGTGTCATCAAATAAAACGGCGCGCTGTTGTGGCTCGTGATCATTTTCACCAAAGAATCGGTCACGCGCTGCGGAAGCGTTGCACAGATGCGGGTGCACAGACGAATGATCAAATCGGGACGCTTGGAACGGAAGACCGCGATGAGATGATCGATCTCTTCGTCGGAAAGGGTCATCATGTCGCCGCCGGTAAAAAGAATTTCCGTCACTTCCGGATGTTTTTTGCAGTATGCGGCGGCTTCTTCTGTTTCCGCATGGGTCGCCGGACCTTGGAACGTTCCGGTAAAGCGGCGTCGAAAGCAGTGCCTGCAGTACATCGGGCAGAGGTCGGTGACAAGAAACGCCACCCGGCTGCGGTAACGATGGATCAGACGACTGGTGACGCTGTGTGAGACTTCTTCAAGGGGATCGAGATCCTCGTACGATTGGGGATTTTCCTCAAACCGGGTCGGGACCACCTGTCTGCGAAGCGGGTCGTTGGGATCGTCTGGGTTGATCAAGGAAAAGAAGTAGTCGGTGATTTTCACCGGCAAGTGGGGGGCTTTCTCGTCGAATGCCGCTTCGTCACCGGTAAGCGCAAGACGTCCCGCCAGTTCTTTCATCGAATTAATTCCGCTCATATTGCCTTTGTTATAGGGAAAAAACGGAAAGTTTTCAACGAAAGTAGCCAAAATATGCTATGCTACGTTTGGCGGGAGCAAACCATGCAACAGGAAAAACCAAAGAAGAAAGGTTTGAAAGGGTATTATCTGACCACGTTCCTTATCGGTCTGGGATTCTTTACCATGGGGTTGATGGATCCGTTATATGACACCTATGTGCCGATTTTCTTGGGGAAATTCATCGAGAAGAATTCGGTCATCGGATCAATCATGACGCTGGACAACGTCCTTGCGATTTTCTTGATCCCCATATTCAGCGCGCTCTCCGACCGAACCCATACGAAAATCGGTCGCCGTATGCCGTACATCATCACCTGTCTTCCGGTAAGCGCCGTAGCCTATGCGTTGATGCCGTACGCCGCCCTGAAGAGCCTTGTGGTGCTCATTACGTTGATTTTCGTCCTGAACCTGTTCAAGCAGGCGGTGCGCGGTCCCGTCGTCGCCCTGATGCCCGACATGATCCCCGGAGACCTCCGCAGCGAGGCGAACGGGGTGATCAACACGATGGGCGGCATTGCCACCATCGTCGGTACGGTCGGGCTTGCCCGATTGATGAACGTCCCCGTGTCGGTTCCCGGGTTTGCTGAGAAACAGAGCGGAATCCTCGCGTTTCCCGTCGCGTCGATCCTTGTCATCGTCGCGGTGCTTCTTTTGTTCCTGTTTGTCAAGGAATCCGCGGGTCAGGGCGGAAAAGAGGAATCGGAAAAGCGGGAGCCGATCGGATCCTCCATCAAGGCGGTTGTCGGGGAAAAGGACAAGAGCGCTTTGTTCATCCTCCTCTCCCTGTTGTTTTGGTTCATCGGCTATCAGGGGATTCTGCCGTTCGTCGGCAAGTATTCGATCGAAGTGCTGCATACGAGCAAGGGGACGGCCTCGCTTGCCGCCGGCATGGTGGGCATTGCCTATGCCCTGTTTGCCATCCCTTCCGGACGGTTCGCCCATATCCATGGCAGAAAGAAGACGATTCGGGGATCGTTGCTCTGCCTGGTTGTCGTCCTTTTGCTGATTTTCTTTCAGGGCGGCCTGTCATTGTCGGCTTCGCTGTCCAAATACACGTTCTGGTTGTTGCTGTTTTTCTTCGGGATCTTCTGGGTTACCGTGGTGACCAACAGTTTTCCGATGCTCTGGCAAATGTCGACCTATCAGACGGTAGGCATCTATACCGGGTTGTACTACTTTTTCAGTCAGCTGGCCTCCATTATCTCCCCTCCGATCGCCGGAGCTTGCATCGATCTTTTCGGGTACCGTTCCTTGTTTGTCTATGGGTGCCTCTCGATGCTCGTCGCGTTCTTCTTGATGGCGAAAGTGGACAGGGGGGAACCTGAAGATACGGAGGCGGCCGATGACCGATGACAGGTTGTTCCGTAAGGAGAGCCTCGAGCATATAACAACCCCCCAACAGATGGATTCGTACATCGTGGTGACCCGTTCAGGTTGGTGGTTCCTTCTTGCCGCCCTCCTCATCCTGTTTGCCGGACTGTTTATCTGGGGAGCGGTGGGAAGCATCCCCGAGACGGTCGGAGCCAAAGCGTTGGTTGTGGATGAAAACCATCTTTTGTGTTACCTTCCTGTCGCCGACAACAACGCCGAGTTGGTGGGCAAACAGGTTTCCGTGTCCGTGCCGCGTGGGGAGAACCATTCTTATTCGGGACATGTGTACAAGGTATCGCAGACGCCGTTTTCCCGACAGGAGATTGCGTCGACCATCACCAGCGACTGGCAGATCTCCAATTTGGTGACCAGCGACTACGCGGACCGGGTGTTGATCGTGACGGATGATCGGCTACCCTTGCCTACGGACAGCATCTGTGACGTTACGATTCTCGTCGCACGGATCAAACCGATTCATTACATCGTCAAATAAGGGGCCGGTGATGGGTAAGCGATGCGTGCGGGTTCCCCAAGTGATGCAGATGGAAACGGAAGAGTGCGGTGCGGCATGTTTGGATATGATTTGCTGCTATTACCGCAAGTGGCTTCCGTTGGAACAAGTACGGCTGGACTGCGGAGTCAGCCGTGACGGTTCTAACGCGCTAGCCATCGCCAAGACGGCAAAGTTGTACGGATTGGGGCCGAAGGCGGTTTCCTGCAATCTGGAGTATTTGAGGACTCAGGTGAAATTTCCTGCGATCCTGCACTGGGAATTCAATCATTTCGTCGTCCTCGCCGGTTTTTCCGGAGAAAAAGCGGTGATAAACGATCCTGCGATGGGACGACGCAAAGTGAGCATGCGGCAACTTTCCGATTCCTTCACCGGCATCTGTTTGGAGTTTTCCCCTACGTCGGAGTTCAAGGCGGAAGGGAAGAAGCCAAGTGTACGGAGGTTCGTGCTTACTCGGCTTGCCGGGATGAAACGGTCGCTGGTGTTCGTCATGCTCGCGACGTTGCTCTCCTCGGCCACCGCGGTATTGATGCCCGCCTTCTACCGGTTTTATCTCGACGTAATTCTCAGCAGAAAGGAGGCGCCGCCGTTTCTTTCTCCATTCTTTCTTGCTTTTCTGGCTTTGATCCTGTTTCAGGTCGTCGCTTCCTTGCTCGACGAGGTGGCGATTCGCAAGTTTCAGGGCAAGCTCACCATCCTGTCCAACGTAAAGTTCATGTGGCACAGTCTGTGTCTGCCCTTGGAGTTTTTCTCCCAACGGTATAGCGTCGATGTCGCGAATCGTCAGGATGAGAACGATCATGTGTCCTCCATCATCACCAACAGTCTCGCTCCACTTGTCATCAACGTGTTCATGATAGTGTTTTATTTTTTCCTGATGATCTCTTTCAGTACGAAGCTCGCCCTTGTGGCGGTCGTCGCCACCCTCATCAATCTGATCGCAGGCAGATGCGCCTCAAACGGACGCATCAACTATTCCAACGCGACGATGATTACCCGATCGAAACTCCGTTCCACGACGGTAAGCGGCATCGACATGATCGACACCATCAAGGCGAGCGGAGCGGAGAACGGCCTTTTCAACCGCTGGGCCGGGATGAGGAGCCTCTTGACCAAGACCGACGTCTCGTTTACCGGGAAGAATGCGTTTTTCTCCACAATTCCGCTTCTCGTCCATCGGATCTCCGAAATGTGTGTGCTTGCCTTGGGCTCGGCGATGATCATCAAGGGGAATATGACGATCGGCATGTTGATGGCGTTTCAGACGTTCATGAACCAATTCATGTTGCCGGCAGAGCTTCTGGTGTCCAATCAACAGAGCCTTGAGGAGATGACCACCTCCGTGGGACGCATCTGGGACGTGATGGACTATCCCGAGGATTCGCTTTTGGAGGAACGATGCATAAAGGAGGGGGAAACGCTTTCTCCTCTTGGGGGCGACATCGATTGTACGGATCTCGTCTTCGGTTACAGCAGGATGCTTCCTGCGGTCGTCGGCGGGATCGATCTGCACATCAAACGGGGGCAGACGATCGCTCTCGTCGGACCGACGGGAAGCGGCAAATCCACACTGGTCAAGTTGATCCTCGGCCTGTATCAGCCGTGGAAGGGAGAAGTTCGTTTTGATGGGAAGCTCCGAAGGGAATATCCCAGGGAAGTCCTTACTTCCTCTATTGCGGTGATCGACCAGGATTGCAAGGTGTTCGAGGGGACGTTGATGGAAAACCTGAAGCTTTGGGACAACACCATCGACGATTCCGTCGTCATCCAGGCATGCCGGGACGCCCAGATCCACAATGAAATCATGCTCCGGCAGGGCGGATACAGTTGCATGGTGGCCGAAGGCGGACGGAACTTCTCCGGCGGGCAACTGCAGCGATTTGAAATCGCCAGGGTGCTTGCCATGAATCCTTCCGTATTGGTTCTTGATGAGGCGACGAGTGCGTTGGATGCGGATACGGAATACCAAGTGATGCAGAACATCAGAGCCAGGGGAATCACTACGCTGGTAGTCAGCCACAGGCTTTCCGCCATTCGGGACAGCGACGAGATTCTCGTGCTCGAACATGGCGTCATCATCGAACGAGGGAAGCACGACGCTTTGTTCAAAGCCGGCGGATTGTATTCCCATTTGGTTACGGTGGAGTGAGATATGGAGACGGAAGAGAGCAAAATCCGAAAAAGGATCGCATACGACAACGATACGGTGGAGAGCTCGTTCTTCAATATGGCTTCGTTGCTCATGGGAGACAAGCGGATCATGGCGACGGAAGAGCTCAGAAGGCAAAGCGCCCGGACTTCCGTAGAGGAGTTGTGCCAGTATTTCCATGTTCCGTATGCGCAGAGCGGCGACAGACTGGATGACGTAGACGTACAGCTTGACCGGATGCTTCGTCCTTCGGGGTACATGCGCCGGGCCGTGACGTTGGAAGGTTCGTGGTGGAAGAATTGCCGGACCGCCATGTTGTGCCAGGCGAAGGACGGTACGACGGTCGCCTTGATCCCCCGTTCCTACAGCGGTTATACCTTCTTCAATTATTCCCTTGGGAAACGGCTTCCCGTGAACGCGGAAACGGCCGGGCTTCTCACGGAGAAAGCGATGATGTTCTACCGTCCGTTTCCCCAACGGAGTCTCTCCAGCAGAGATGTCATCAAGTTCCTGTTCTCCTTGGCAAACGGCAGGGATTATCTGGTGTACGTGTGCCTTGCCCTGTCGCTGACGGGTTTGTCGTTGGTCTTGCCGTGGGCGATGCGGTTCCTGTTCGCAAAGATCGTCCCCGTCGGGGATGTTACCTTGGTTCTCTCGTTGTTTTTGTTGCTCGTCGGCGTCGCCGGTTCCCAGGCGTTGGTCAGCATCTCACAGCAAATGGTGCGGAGCCGTATCGAGTTGAGCGTGGTCGATGGTTTCCAAAGCGCCGTTATGTCCCGCATGATGTATCTTCCATCCTCCTTTTTTTCCAAGTATTCCAGCGGGGAATTGACCGAAGTGGTCG
>Ga0172378_10004633_pt1 | contig 12870 bp, 10 predicted proteins | sample GrowelOW332metaG_FD_119755 | JGI IMG/M metagenome (GOLD analysis project Ga0172378, IMG submission 119755) | Groundwater microbial communities from an aquifer near a municipal landfill in Southern Ontario, Canada - Pumphouse #3_1 metaG | ecosystem: Environmental > Aquatic > Deep subsurface >...
CCATCCGAACATTGACTTAAAGACGGAGACGTACCGCTGCCCTGCACTGCTCTTTGCAAGAATATACCCGGCGATTGTAAAAAGAGGAATTGCTGCAATATTACGGTCAGTAAGAATACGGTACGTTTCAAGCGGAATAACATCGACATATCCGCCGCTCTGGGAAAAAACGATATACGCTATGCCTCCGAGCACGAGAAAAAGAGGCACACCCAGAAAGGCAAAAATAACAAGTACCACTATGAGCGGCCATACTGCCGCATGCGAAAAAGAAATCCACGCATCATTAAGCGCATATAAATGCGGCAGGTTTTCCATACCAGCAGTATAGTATAAAATGCCGGTGAGCGGCCCCATTGAAATAATCAGTCCGAGTACAATACCTATAACAGAGGCCGCAGTATTTTTCCGGCATACAGCTGTCATACAGATGATGCCGAAATAACAAACCGGAAGAAAAGCAAAATACACTCTGGTGCTCATTCCCCAGAACGAAGCGGTAAACTGCACCGGATTCACCAGCTGGCAGAACGAATCAATAAAAAGAGCCGTGAGTACACAGGTGATAACGGCAGCTTTTGCAGCTTCAACCGGTACGCGGATTTCTGCCGGAAGTTTTTCCGTTAATGAAGCAAGACTCAGGTGACGGTCCTCACGCCAGGTAATAAGTCCCGCAATACAGGAAAAAAGAAACACAAAATGAAGGACAGCAATGTCTGCACCGGGAACCTGTATCCGGCATACTCCCTGCAGAAGTCTGAGTACCAGGGGCAGGACTGCAAGCAGACCTGTAAGTAAAACAGCTGCGGCATTTTCTATCCGGCGTATCATTATTTACTCCGGTATTTTTTTAAAAGAGCCTGTACACTGTCATATAACGTCTGGTCAAAAAGTCCCGTTTTTATCATAGCTTCAGCATCACGGCTGAGCGTATTTTCCATAACGGTGCGTTCCTGAGATGTAAGTTTAATCCGGGTACATCCGCCTTCGACACAACGTTCAATATAGTCGTTGTCGGAAGAACGCTGGGCAGCAGTAAAATTTTTTTCTGCCTTCTTAACAGCCTCTGTCATTGCCGCTTTATACTTGTCCGGAATTTCATTCCAGGATTTTTCTGAAATAACAAAAGCCGCCATTACAGGGCATATAGGTGCATCCAGTATATACGGTAGAGATTTGTAGTACTGTCCGGCATACGCATACATCGGGATCGTGTAAAATCCCTCGACACCTCCCGGCGTCCGCATGCTCTGCAGAAGCTTGTCAGGAGGAATGTCTTCCGTACGAAAACCGGCAGCCTTAAAAGCATCGCTCAGCTGAGGAAGACCGACTCCGGCAACTGAAAGCTTCTGATTTTTTAAATCGGACGGAGTGTGTACCGGCTTCTTCGTATAAAAATACGCCCAGCCGACATTAAACCAGCCGGCAATCACGTATCCCTTTACAGAAACAGCCTTTTGAAACTGCGGTTGCATTGATTCAAGAACATAATCAACTTCATCCTGACTACGGAACATAAACGGGACAGCAAGCGTCAGAAAGTGAGTTTCAGGAGCAAGATTTGCAATGCCCAGATTGGAAAAGATAGCGCCGTCGATCGGAGCTTTCTGTCCGGGCCGGACAGAATTCAGTTTCTGGATAACTCCCGATTCACCGCCCATGGCATTAGTTCCCATGAACTGTATCTGTATTTCCCCGTTAGAGGCTTTAGCCCAATCCTGTGCAAGTCTGCGCTCTTCTATATCCCATGCAGAACGGGACGGAGCTATGGTTGCAATTTTAAGCGTTCTGCCTGCCTGTGCAGACAGCAGAGAACCTGAAGAACAGATAAAAAATATGAAACAAATACTTATACGTTTTTTCATGTTAGACTTCCTGAATACCTACCAGTGTAAAAAATAATCTGATTTATGAGCCAGAAGCCGACGGGCTTTACGCTGACTGATTATCGTCATTAGACGAGAAGAAGGATTATCATCAGGATTCAAAGAAAGCGCAGTGTTCAACGCTTTTTCAAATCCTGCCTCATCACCGGACGGAACACAGACGGATTCCGCATAGGTGATATACGGTCCCGGCGTTTTTCCGCCGGAAACACGGAGCGCTTCGTTATAGCAATACATACCGCGCTCGTGATTTCCGCCGAAATCAGACGGTACACTTACGTAAAAATTACACAGCATATCCCAGGCGGCACCGCTGTTGTAATCAGGATCAAGCGCTACAATTTTTTCCAGAATCGCAGCAGGAGAGTGAAGACTGCCGAGCATATCAGGATTTAATGGATCAAGACTGAATGCACCAAGCCAGCCTGCACATGCCCAATAGGCAGTATTAACATCGTTTTTATCAAGTGCTGCAACAGCAGTATCAGTTGCAGCTGCATCAGTACCCAGTACTACATTTCTGAATCCCTTATGACGTCCGTTCAGTGATTCAAGACAGTAATCACGGCCGCGGAGATAATGAAGTTTTGCACGGTCATATTCAGCCTGCTGTCTGTCAAATTCGGCATTTGTCAGTTCATCGGCAGGAGTCTGGATGAATACGTTTGCATACATTACATTAAGGGAACCGGTCATTGCCGTAAGACCAAGATGGTCCGGGTTCGTCCGGTGCATAATCTCATACAGTTCAAGCGCGGTAGGAAAAAAATCACTTATAAGCGTTACATCGCTTTCACCTGTAAGGGCAAGCATAGGATCAGAAGCGGATATATCTTTTTTTACGGGAATGCCTTTTTTATCAGCGCCGGAAAGCGTTGTAGACGCAGAATTGAAAGCAGCAGATTTGATTGATGTACACGAAACCAGTATAAAAGACAAAACGCACACTGCCTGAACGACTGCTTTTTTTACTTCCTTCATATTTTAATTATACTTCATCAGGAATATTTACACAACTTCTATAGTCTACTGTATAAATATGCTACGGCAGATATTCCGTCCGTATGTTTTTTAGTGAAGCAAACATACGTTCTTTTTTTGCACCGCTGCCGCCGGTAAGATCCTGCAGCAGTTTCCGGGCTTCTTTCCGTCCGGAATTATCCTGATACGAACAGGTACAGGTCCACCCGTTATATCCCTGCTGCCGGGCATGTTCAATGATTGTACCGACACTGGCATAGCACAACGGCCGCAAAATTGTCACCGGATATTCGTCATACGCAAGCACAGGGGGCATTGTTGAAAGTTCCCCCTTTCCGAGCATATTCATAAGCAGCGTTTCAAGGATGTCGTCAAGATGATGACCAAGCGCAAGTTTGTTGTATCCATTTGCGACAGCGTAGTTAAGAAGTTCAGTACGGCGCTGTGTCGAACACCACCAGCAGTTCATTTTCCTGCCCGGTTTAAGACGTCCAATCACATCAGCATTTATCGTTTCATACGGCACATTCCATCTATAAAAAAGATCCGTAATACCGGAGGGAACCGGTGGTGCAAAATCACTTTGAACAGTAACAGCTTTGTATGTGTAATTGCAGAGGGGACGCTTTGCGCGCTGTGCAAAATATTCGACAAGCGCGGTTGAATCCTTTCCTCCCGACGCACCGATCAGAATCCGGTCCCCGTCTTCGATCATATTATAGTCAAAAACAGCCTTATCTATAAGACTTGAAAGTTTTGGATGTTTAGCCATGTCTGTTGTTCTCCGGAAAATTACAGTCTGCTGCGTCGTGTCATGCAGAAGCAGAAAACAGTTCTGTGTTCACCGCTGGATTCTTCCGGTCCCGTTTCCGTTCATCAGGGTAAGAACCTGTTCCTTTGCAGCAAGATTAAAATCCCCCGGAATGGAGTGTTTTAAGCACGAAGAAGCTGCAGCGAATTCAAGTGCCTGCTGTTCATCATTCCATTCTGTAAGCGCATAAATAAGGGCTGCTGCAAATGAATCTCCTGCACCGACGCGCTCAACGATATTCTCTATATCGTACTGACGGGACTGGTAATATCCTTTTTCCCCTGAGAGCACCGCAGACCACCCGTTTCTGTCTGCGGAATAGCTGAACCGGAGTGTTACCGCAACCATGGGCACATTCGGAAACTGCTCTTTTACTTTATCGCACAGCTCTCTGTATGCTTCGTCAGGGTGAAGCCGTTCGTTCAGACTTATTCCGAGACATTTCTGTATATCTTCTTCGTTCGCTATGATGACATCCGCATTGCGGGCAAATTCACGGAGCACATCAGAAGCGCTTTTCCCATACCGCCACAGTTTGTTCCGGTAATTCAGGTCAAGGGAAATAACAGCTCCGTTTTTTTTCGCAGCGTGCACGGCCGCCATACCGCAGTCGGACGCACTCTGAGAAACGGCCGGCGTAACCCCCGAAAGATGAAACCATCCCGCACCAAAAAGAAGCGAGTCCCAGTCGTATTTATCCGGTCCGGATACAGCAAAACAGCTCCCGTTTCTGTCATAGATAACCTGCGACGGCCGCTGGCACGCCCCCCCCTCAAGATAGTAAATACCCATTCTGCCTTCAGTCCTGTAAGCCTTGACGTCGACACCATATGAACGCAGAGACCGGACAGCGGCGTCCCCGACCGCATTGGAAGGAAGAGCCGTTACATACACTGCCCTTCCCCCGAGCACTGCAACAGACACGGCAACGTTCGCTTCACTCCCGCCGAAAACCGTTTCGAGTACGGGCGACTGGAACAAAAGTTCACGGGCCGGAGGCCTGAGGCGAAGCATTATTTCTCCGAACGTTACGATTGTTTTGCTCTGAATATTCATGAAACAATAATACATCATCCCGTTATTTAACGCCATATCTTGACGAAAGCTACTGTTTCCTATATTATAAAAACACTCACCGCTATTTGGTGCGCGATTAGCTCAGTTGGTTAGAGTACAAGCATGACACGCTTGGGGTCACTAGTTCGATTCTAGTACCGCGCACCAAATAGCGGTTTTTTATTTAACGACGGCGCTGCATAGATGCGTGACCGTCCTTATAGACGGTACAATCAGTGTAATTTTCAGCTGCTGTCTATTCAGAGAATAAAGAATCCACTATATCCGGTCTGTCCTTCAAATTGTAAACAAACAAAAGAGCTGCTTCATTTATTCTCTGCAAAATATGCTTTTTTGTTTTTTTCAATAGTTTTCCCACCGATACCTATATTTTCATCAGGAAGTTCTTTTATTGTTGTAAGAAAAAACTGACTTGGTATATTCATGATTTCCGAAGAAACCTCGGTCAATCTTTCAATCAGTTTTTCTTTCTGATCTTTTGTTAATTTTCCACTTTCTACAGTAATATACGGCATTTCTATCTCCTGATCGATTTTATACAAAGTATATATTATATTCATAACAAGCGCACGTCTTTCTTACACAGCCCCCCTCCCCTTATTTGCGGCAAACTTGGTACGAAACAGCCGAGTGCATAACAGGAGAAGAAATTTACTCTGATTGATGAAAGATTATCATATCATAAAAATTTTTATATAAATGAATGAATAAAAAAATATTTCTTTAAAAACTCCGCACAATTAAAAAAGTGAGTCTCGCTAGATTTTTTACTACAATGCGTCAAATTTTTGGGGCGCCCTTCCCGACAAACGACAGGATTACAGCCCGAAACTTTGTTTTTATAATTCCCGTTAACGAAATAACCCCCTGCAATTTCTTATGTTACAAGGGGTTATTCTATTGTTCATTCTTTTAGGTATTGGAATGAACTCTTTGTTTTTATGAGCTATTGCAGATTCGAACTGCAGACCCACGCCTTAAAAGGGCGTTGCTCTACCTACTGAGCTAATAGCCCGTATTCACTTGGGGTGAACGTTGCCTACTATATTCTTTTATCAGGAAAGTGTCAATAACCCTGATGCGTATTTTATCATAAAATATCTATGACGATATCTGAAAATATGCTATGTTCTGCATATGTCATCAACAAAACATATTCTTCTGATTGCAACAGGCGGTACTATAGCCTGCAAACGAACAAAAGACGGACTTACCCCTGTCATTACGTCACAGGAACTGCTTTCTTATGTACCGCAGACCGAACAATTTTGCAAAGTGAATACACTCCAGCTTATGAACATAGACAGTACAAACATGCAGGCTGCACACTGGCTTTCCATAGCCGGTACGATAGAAAGGAATTATGCGTCATACGACGGATTTGTAATCACCCACGGGACAGACACCATGGCGTACACTGCTGCGGCCCTCTCATATCTTATCCGGAATTCCCTTAAACCGATCATTATTACCGGTTCTCAGAAACCAATCGACATGGATGTAACTGATGCACGGACAAATCTGCTTGACAGTCTCCGCATTGCAAGCGACGACAGGGCATACGGTGTAAACATTGTATTCGACGGAAAACTGATTGCCGGTACGCGGGGCAAAAAGGAACGGACACACAGTTACAACGCATTTTCGAGTATTAATTTTCCCTACCTTGCCTCGATACAGGACGATCGCTGTATTTTTTACATTGATGACAAAAATCAGAACCAACAGTCTGTCCAGTTTTCCCGTATGTTAGACGATAAAGTAACGCTGCTTAAACTTATTCCGTCGATGGATGCTTCCGTTCTTGACTACATGGCGGGCAAGTACGACGCTGTAATTATAGAAGCATTCGGAGTGGGAGGGCTTCCGTCATACCAGTCTGGCGACTTTTATAAAGCAATTGAACACTGGACGTATCTCGGCAAAACAGTCGTCATGACGACGCAGGTTCCGCGTGAAGGAAGTAATATGACTATATACGAAGTGGGAAATGGTATTAAAAAAAACTTTGGTCTTATAGAAGCATACGATATGACACTGGAGGCAACGGTAACAAAACTTATGTGGATTCTCGGTCAGACAAAGGATGCTGCAGAAATCCGTAAACTTTTCTACAAAACAGTAAACAGGGACATTCTCTGGTCCTGAATGGATTCCATTTCTGATTGTATAACTTGCAGAAAAACGCTACTATTGTGCCAGTACTTTTTTTTGTAAGGAGCATGTAATGAAATACACTGCAGAAGTGGAACATATGTGTCCGCTGGCGAAAGCTGCTTATCACGGGCCGGCTCCCATCCCTGAAGAGGGAAACTGGGTTCAGGCAAAAACAATGGAAGATATTTCCGGCTTTACACACGGTGTGGGCTGGTGCGCACCTCAGCAGGGTGCCTGCAAACTTACGCTGAATGTAAAGAACGGCGTTATAGAGGAATGCCTTGTCGAAACAATCGGCTGCTCCGGTATGACTCACTCCGCAGCTATGGCTTCTGAAATTCTAATCGGAAAAACGATTATTGAAGCTATGAACACAGACCTTGTCTGCGATGCCATCAATACGGCAATGCGCGAACTTTTCCTCCAGATTATATACGGACGCACACAGTCGGCATATTCAAAGGACGGACTCAAAGTCGGCGCTTCTCTTGAAGACCTTGGAAAGAACCTCCGCTCACAGGTGGGAACTATGTTTGCTACACGCAAAACAGGTCCCCGCTATCTTGAAATGGCGGAAGGATATGTAGAAAAAGTTGCAGTTGATAAAGACGGTGCAATCATCGGATACAAAACGGTAAACCTCGGCAAACTGATGGACAATATCAAAGCCGGTATGGATGCAAAAGAAGCCCTTGAAAAAGCCCGCACACAGTACGGACGTGTAACTGAAGATCAGGGCATGGTCAAACTGATTGACCCCAGAAAAGAGTAGGCCGCAGCTTTTTACATTCCTGTAAAAGCTGTTCATGCAGTTTACAGACAAACTGCAGTGAGTTGATCGCAAATAACCAATAGCCGCTCCGTGCGGCATGTAAGGAAGAAATTATGGGTACATTATTTGAAGATTATGAAAGCCGCATTCCGCAGATTACCAAGGTTCTGAAAGAGTATGGAATCAAGGATCTCGAAGAGGCCCGCAATATGTGTAAATCACGCGGTTTTGATCCGTATGAGATCTGCCAGCAGACACAGATGATCTGTTTCGAGGATGCTAAATGGGCATACGTTCTCGGTTGTGCAATTGCGCTGAAAAAGGGCGAGAAAGCCGGTGGAATTACCGGTTCTGAAGCTTCTGCTGCAATCGGTGAAGGACTTCAGGCATTCTGTCTTCCGGGTTCTGTTGCCGACGACCGCAAGGTCGGTCTCGGACACGGAAATCTCGGTGCACGCCTTCTTTCCGAAGAAAGCCAGTGTTTCTGCTTTCTTGCAGGACTCGAGTCATTCGCAGCTGCTGAGGGTGCTATCAAAATCGCAGCTAACGCCAACAAAGTCCGCACAAATAAACTCCGCGTCATTCTTAACGGACTCGGAAAGGATGCCGCGCAGATTATCAGCCGCATTAACGGTTTTACTTATGTGCAGACACAGTTTGACTACTACAACGGCGAAGGTACTGACAAAGCCCTTAAGATCGTACGCGAAGTTCCCTACGGAAGCAAACCTGAGCGCCTTATTGTAAAATGCTACGGTGCCGACGATGTCCGTGAAGGTGTTGCAATCATGTGGCACGAAGGTGTCGATGTTTCCATTACCGGAAACTCAACAAACCCGACCCGTTTCCAGCATCCTGTAGCAGGAACGTATAAAAAGGAACGTCTTGCAGCCGGTAAAAAATACTTCTCTGTCGCATCAGGCGGTGGAACGGGACGCACACTCCATCCTGATAACATGGCTGCAGGTCCGGCAAGTTACGGTTTTACCGATACACTCGGCCGTATGCACAGCGACGCTCAGTTTGCAGGTTCATCATCAGTTCCTGCACACGTTGAAATGATGGGCTTCATGGGTATGGGCAATAATCCGATGGTCGGATGTACCGTTGCTTGTGCTGTAGCGGTAGCACAGAGTTTCAAGAAATAAGTATGAAATATACGGATCAGGTTTACCGGATCCGGTCAGAGGCTGCCGTTACGAAGGCAGCCTTTTTTTATATCAACAACCGTAAGTAGTAATAAAAAATCTACTATATTCATTTTAACACAGCAACTTTTTGTGTATCTTTTTATAACGATTTTTTTTATGTTATATTTATACTATGAAAAAGAGAATTATCACACTGTTAACTGCTGCGGCTTTTCTGGTTTTTCAACTGTATGCAGAACCACAGCTTGAATCTACAATAAAGGAAGAAACACTTCCGTCACCGCCGAAACCAAAAGGAAGACCAAGTGTAGCACTAGTACTTTCCGGCGGAGGTGCACGTGGATTTGCTCATATTCCAGTTCTCGAACTGCTTGAAGAAGAACATATTCCCGTTGATATGGTCGTTGGTAACAGTGCAGGAGCAATATGCGGTGCTCTTTACTGTGCCGGGTATACGCCGAAACAGATTCTTGAACAGATGTATGAGTTCAGCAGCGGTGCCGTACTTAAAGACGCCCCGTATTCGCCGTTCGAACAAATTCTCGGCGGACACAGTACGCTGAATGCACCTGTCCGCATCCAGTTCGGAAGTATGGGACAAACATTTTCTCTTGGTATGGGAAACGGCGTACTTACCGGACAGAACGTATATGAACTCTTCAAAAAGCTGACGATACGGCTTCCGTCGAATCTAAATTTTGATGACCTGCCTGTTCCATTCCGTGCGGTTGCAACAAATCTTATTAAAGGAAAAATTGAAGTTCTTGACAGCGGTGATATTGCAGAGGCCGTCCGTTCAAGCATGAGCATTCCGGGACTTTTTCAACCGTTTGAAAAAAACGGTCAGTATTATGTTGACGGACTTGCACTCGACGATACGCCTGTTGATGTCGCGGTAAAAATGGGTTACGACATCATCATTGTCTCGTCGTTATCCGATGGAATGGAGAATGATCCTGAAAAATTCGATGCTAACCCACTTGTCGCTGTTCTTCAGATGATAAATATGGATCAGGCGGCCCGCAACAAAAACAATGATCAGTTTGTAGCACTGAGTATCTATCCCGACTATGCAGATGAAACGCTTATCTCGTATGCCCGTGGTGCAAAAATTTATAATGCAAGTAAAAAATCAATGGAACAGTACCGGAATGCCTGTAAAAAACTGTATAATCAGATCTATTCCTCCGGAAAATCCGCAGAAAATGAACAGACAGAAAAAAAATACAAAAACTCCTACGAGGATAATAAATATCTTTCAGTTAATCACATTCTAATCCATAATGCCGACAAAGCAGATGAAACATTCATTATCAAACAGTATGAAAAAATCCAGGATAAAAAAATTACTGAATCGGATTTCATGGAACTATCAGATTCCATATATCATACAGGCAGATATCGAAGCGTTATAACGAGAATAACAGGAGAAGAAGGAGACCGAACGCTTGAACTTATTCTGCGTCCTGAGCAGAAAGAATACGGCATTGTGCTTTTAAGCGGAAACCTGGCAGGAACAGTTGCAATGGATTCGACGCTCGGCTTTGCACTTTCGTCCGATATCCAGTGGAGGGGACTTACCGGGTACGGTTCCGTCATCTCGGCAAAAGTTTCAGGGTTTGACGGATTCTCCGGAGAACTTATGTTCCGTCATCCGCTCAGTTCACGCGTATTCTCACAGACAACACTAGAATACAGGAACAACTCATACAGCACAGGTGCCGGATGGGTATACTCCCCTTCCTCTCTCATGACAATACAGAAAGCAACCGCAAACCAGAAATTCGGTATATCACTTGCGGGAACTAATAATGTTCTTTCCGCCGGCGCAGGGATAAACTGGTTTGATACGCGGGATGCAGTAGAAGACGGCGTATCAATGATGACCGGAGATTTTTTTGAAAGCTGTACACTTAATACGCTCGATTCTACCTGTTTTCCGACGAGAGGTATGTATGCCTCAATACAGGGAACGGGCGTTCTCCCCATAAGCAGGCAGGATGATATACCGGTCTTTGATATAACACAGGCTGATTTTATAAAAGCAGTACCACTTGGAAATGCATTCAACCTTATTTTTGAAGGATTTGCCGGTACTGATATAAGCCAGCAGTTGAATAAGTTTACGGGACTTAAGCCCGTATATGGTTTTTCCCTTGCGGACCGCCGCTTCTTTCCGCAAATCTCATCGCAGTCTCCATGGTACATCCATAAGGCGGTAATAAGCAGTACGCTCCAGTTTTCTCCAAGATCCGACCTCTCTGTATTCGGTATGAAAACACTGCTTTTCATCTCCGGTGCAGTCGGAAATATCTGGGACAGCTATGAGGAAATGACTCTCAAAGACCTGCAGTGGCGTGCTTCATTTGATGCAGGACTGAGCATCCAGGATAATTTTGGTATTCTTCTGCGTATTGGAACAGGCACGACAAAGGGGTATGTTCTTCCGTTTGTATCACTTGATATAGGAAATATCAGGTTTTAATCACATTCTGAATAAATCATTTTTTTGTTCGAATTTACTTGACAATACGAAATCTGGCTGTATACTGAAACCAGTTTCATGAAAGCAGTTTCACAAATATAAGGAAATGAAATGACTCAGAATACGGCAACAATCTACGACGTCGCAAATGAAGCACAGGTCAGTCCTGCCACCGTTTCCCGCGTTCTTAATGAACCATCAAAAGTAAACGCTGAAAAACGGGATAAGGTACTGGCTGCAATCGCATCTCTCCACTTCGTACCTAAAGCAGCGGCAGTTGCAAATGCACGCCAGTCATACAAAAAAATCGGCGTTATAGCTCCATTCTTCACACAGCCTTCGTTCATGCAGCGGCTTCGCGGCATTTCAAACGTATTATCGGGACATCATTATGAAATTGTTGTTTATTCTATCGAAAGCCAGGAAGAAATGCTTGAATACATTGACATGCTTACCGGAAGCAGACGGGTAGACGGACTTATCGTACTGTGTCTCAAACTTACCGATATGATGCTTTCAAAACTTCGGGAATCAGGAATTTCCGTCTGCTTCGTAGAATCAAATATGGAAGGTTTTGATTCCGTCGTGATAGATAATGAAAGCGGAGGAAAACTTGCTGCAGAATTTCTTTTTAACAAAGGCTACAGAAGACCCGGATTTGTAGGAGAATCGTCAAATAAAACATATGCAGTTCCTGCGACAGAGGAGCGGCTAAGGGGATTTACCGGTTTTTTTGCAAAACACGGCATCAGTATTATGACAGAACATACATGGCTCGGCGAGTTCACCGATCAGAAAGTCGACGAAGGAATTTCCAGATTACTTTCTCAGAAAGTTCTTCCTGACTGCATTCTCGCCTCAAGCGATCTTATTGCAATCCGGGTTATGAAACTTGCAAAAATCAACGGTATACAAATACCGGAAGATATTGCTCTGGTCGGTTTTGATAATCTTGATTTTACTGAATATCTGAATTTAACTACGGTAAGTCAGGAACTTGACGAGAGCGGAAGAACAGCCGCAGAACTCATTCTTGACAGGCAGAAAGACCCTGACAGAACGGCACGCAAAGTGCATATTCAGCTCAGGATTGTTGAACGGGCTACAACCGGAACAAAAACCGGAAGTAAAAATATAACAGGAGGCCTTATATGAATAAGGGTATAAAAACTGCTGCGCTGCTGTGTGCTGCAGTAACAGTCGGAACTGTTTCCTGGACGTGGAAAGGAAGCAAAAAATCTTCTACCGCAAAAAAGACCGAAGACAAAACCATTCGCATCTTCGGTGCTTTCCGCGGAGAAGAAGCAGCACGCTTTGACGAAATCGTCAAAATCTTCAATGAGAAAACCGGCTACAACGCTGTTTACGAAGGCAGTCCGGAATTCGAAACACAGATTCTGGTACAGGCAGAAGCAGGAACCCCTCCTGACATTGCTGCCCTTCCCCAGCCAGGTATGATGAAAAACTTTGCACGCCGCGGTTTTATTAAACCACTTTCCAAAGAAGTTGTCACTAAGATTGATGAAAATTATGCACCTGTATGGAAGCAG
>Ga0172378_10004634_pt1 | contig 12867 bp, 10 predicted proteins | sample GrowelOW332metaG_FD_119755 | JGI IMG/M metagenome (GOLD analysis project Ga0172378, IMG submission 119755) | Groundwater microbial communities from an aquifer near a municipal landfill in Southern Ontario, Canada - Pumphouse #3_1 metaG | ecosystem: Environmental > Aquatic > Deep subsurface >...
CACCTGATATGCATGGATATACACAAATCTATGTATATTCATACATGCAAATTAGCATTTTGAAATTTGCTCTATTATAAAATAATTAAAAATATTAAAAAGAATGGTATTTCATTGTAAAATGAAAGTGTTTATGATTAAAAATCCATATGAAAAGATGATAAGAATAGTATCGTATTGTGGAGAATAACGATCCCGCCATTCCAATTAGGAGGAATGACGTGCATCATATTCGGAGGATTGATTATCATTTTCAGCGGCATGGCGTATACTAAGGACGATGGATGAAACGACGTGGTGGAAACAATGCGTGGCGTACAAGATAGAGCCGAGGAAGTTTCACGATTCCAATGGTGACGGTATAGGGGACATTGTCGGGATCATATCCCGGTTGCCATATCTGAGGCGCCTTGGAATTGGGTGTATTTGTCTCTCCTCTGTGTTTCCCGGTATGGGGTCCGGTGATGGAGGCGTGACTGAATACTGTTCCGTAGATCCTTGTCTTGGTTCTATGGCCGATATGGAAGATCTAGTGGATAAAGCGCACGTTGCCGGTATGCATGTGGTTCTGGAGATTCCCATAAGTGATACAAGTGACAGGCACAAATGGTTTTTGGAGAGCAAGAAAGGCGGAACGGGGAATCCTTATTCCTCGTTCTATCTATGGACGGATGTCGCATGCAATTGGATGTCGACGAAATCCGTAACTGTGTTGGAATGGGACAAGAACCGGAAGGCCGCTTCCGTACGCACGTTGGGAGTCTCGTTACCCGATCTCAACTGGAGGGACGGCGGTGTCGTTCAGGCAATATATGATCAGTGCCGGTTCTGGTTGGACAAAGGCATCGACGGACTGGAACTCAGTGACGCGAATTGCATCGTGAAGGACGATGCGTTTCGCGATAATCCCGGGTTGTTCAGACCTTTCCGCATACATTCATACAGGCGACAACTTCATGTGTTTGACCGAAACAGACCCGAGAATCACAAGGAACTGAGACGATTTCACGAGATGGTATCCGTATATCCTCATCGGGTGGTGGCAGGTCGAATCCTTCAGGACGAGCCCGGAGAGCCGGAAATGGCAGGCTCTTATCTGGGAAATCAGCTTGACCTTACGTTCGATGATTCCTTCGCATTCCTGCCTTTCAGCGCAAAGGCTTGGAAGCAATGTGCGCGGCGATGGTACCGGGCCGTTGGGGTGGAAAATTGGCCGGGATGGAAATTCGAGGACCGGTTTCTCCCCCGAAGCATGGATCGTTTCGGAGGGGATGTACGGAAAGCCGGCCTCGCGGCAATGTTTTTGCTCACCCAATTGGGCACGCCGGTTTTGTACTTTGGTGAAGAAAACGGAGCGCGGGACGAAAAGGGTTCGAAAACTTTTCCATCCTGTCTTACGGAACGCGCAAACGAGGATTCGCCGTTGGTTTCCCTGTACGCCTCGCTGATTGCGTTGCGCTCCCGTGACGGGATTCTCCGTACGGGACGAATTCGCTATCTGGATGATTCCCCTTGTGATGTACTTGAATACGTTCGGGAGACTGGGACGGAGCGACGGACGATCGTACTGAATTTCGGAAAACGGCAAAGAACGGTACACGCGGGAAATGGAGAAGTACTTCTCGCGACCTACGGAAAAGTTGCGGTTGCGGGAGGAAAACTCGTGCTCGCCCCCCGCCAAGGTGTGATTCTCAAAGCCTAAATAGCAGATCGTCGTAGCCGGGATAGGGCCAGAGACTTTTGTCGGTAACGTTCTCCAACGCGTCGACCGTCCCCCGCAACGCTTCCATCCTGATGCGTACGTCATCGCGGAATGCTTCAGCCTTTTTGAAGATGTCGTCATTGATGGCTTGCGCCTTCGCTATGCCGAGATGGAGTCGTGCGACTTGTTTGATCGCCCGTTCGAGCAACTCGTTCTTTTGTTTCAGTCGAGCCATCTGTGCCGTGACGTCAAGGCCGAGTTCTTTCTGTTCTTCAATGCTCCGGGCGCACTGCCCGATATCCTTGCAAACGGCGGGGATGATCGCCTTGTTGGTCATCTCGTTCATAACGGACGCCTCGATGTTCACTTGCTTGCTGAATGTATCCAAGTAAAGTTCCTCACGGGAGACTACTTCCTCACGAGTGAACACTCCTTGTCGTTCAAACAAGGAAATGGCTTTCTCGCTGATCATCTCGGGAAGCGCACTTACCGTGTCCTTCAGTTCGGGCAATCCTCGTCGTTTCGCCTCCGCTACCCATTCCGAGCCGTAGCCATTGCCGTTGAAGATGATGCGTTTATGCTGGCTGTAGAATTCTTTGATGATCTTGTGGCATTCCTCTTCTTTGTTCTCCGCTTTCTCTAGGCGGTCAGCGACTTCTTCCAACACGTCGGCCATGGCTGTGTTTATGTAGATATTCGGACCGCTCATCGATTGGGAGGAACCGACCATTCGGAATTCAAATTTATTTCCGGTGAAGGCCAGAGGACTGGTTCTGTTCCGATCGGTGAGATCTTTGGGAAATTGCGGCAACATGGTCACACCGAGCTTCATGCATTGACCGTCCTGCTTCCTGCAGGGCTTGCCTTCGGCGATGTGTTCGAGAATATCGGTCAATTGATCGCCGAGAAAAATACTGATAACGGCAGGCGGCGCTTCCAATCCTCCGAGACGGAAGTCATTGCCTGCGGTCGCCGCACCGCAGCGGATCAACGGCGCATATTCGTCCACCGCCTTGATGAAGGACGTGAGTATAAGAAGGAACTGGACGTTCTCCTCAGCCTTTGATCCGGGGGAGAGCAGGTTGGTTCCGTCGTCGGTGGAGAACGACCAGTTATCATGTTTTCCCGAACCGTTCACTCCGGCGAATGGTTTCTCGTGGAGGAGCGCCACCATGCCGTGCCGAAGAGCGACGCTTTGCAGCACTTCCATCAACAACTGATTGTGGTCTGTGGCGATGTTCGCCGCATCGTATACCACGGCGATCTCGAATTGGTTCGGCGCCGCTTCCATGTGCTGTGTCTTGCTGGATATGCCGAGTTTCCACAGTTCATGGTTCAATTCGGCCATGAAATTCCCTACCTTGTCGTTGATCTGCCCATAGTAATGATCATCCAGCTCCTGCCCTTTCGCAGCAAATGAACCGAGGACGGTCCTGCCAGTCAGGCGGAGATCAGGGCGTTGGTCATAGGATGCCTTGTCGACGAGGAAATACTCCTGTTCCGGGCCGATATTGACAATGATCCGTTTCGCTTTTTTCCCGAGTTGATTCAAAACGCGGAGTGTCTGTTTTTCCAACGCGGCGGTCGAGCGGAGAAGCGGAACTTTCTTGTCCAGAGCCGCTCCGGTATAGGAGAAAAACGCAGTGGGGATATAGAGGACGCGTTCCCCTCCGGTCTCCTTGATGAATGCGGGCGACGATGTGTCCCATGCGGTGTAGCCTCTCGCTTCAAACGTGGTCCTCAGACCGCCATTGGGTAGCGATGAAGCGTCTCCTTCGCCTCTGATCAATTCTTTGCCGGAAAATTCAAGCAACACCTTTCCCGCTCGCGTCGGAGTGATGAAACTGTCGTGCTTTTCTGCGGTCAGACCGGTAAGCGGCTGGAACCAGTGGCAATAATGGGTTGCGCCTTTCTTCAGCGCCCAATCCTTCATCGCCGCTGCGACCTGTTCGGCCAGAGCGGCGGTCAACTCGGCGTGTCCCCGCTGAACTTCCTTCAGTTGCTTGATTGTCGTCTCCGAGAGGTATCTGGCCATTTCCGGCTCCGTGAAGCAATCGCAGCCGTAGACGTCGGACACAGCTGTCTTGGTGTAATCGATCTCGAACATAGCACTTCTCCTGTACGTACGAAAGATGGAACTGGGTATGAAGAAAAAATACTCTGTTGGATGATACTTTGCAAGAGTGGACCGGTTGATCAATTGCCGAGCATGGCAAGCATTTTCTTCAGTTTCTCGTCGAATTCATCTTCGGACAATTCCTTGTCAGGATTTTCTTCGTCGAACAGACGTTCGGGGATTTCCTTGAGAAACCGTGAAGGGACGCAGTCCACTTCCTTGCCGTTTTTCTCTCGTTTCCGACATGAGGAGATGATCAGATTGCGTTTCGCCCTGGTGATTGCGACGTAAAACAGGCGCCGTTCCTCGTCGATGTTGCGGGGATCCTCTTCAAGTGCTTTCCCGCTGGGAACGTACGGCTCCTCGACAGCCGCGAGGAATACCGTATGGAACTCGAGACCTTTGGCCGCGTGCATCGTCATCAGCGCAACTTTTCCCATTCCCGTTTCATCCTCGTCGCCGGAATCCAGCGAAATCTGTGTGAGGAACATTCCGATGGGAGCTCCCGGGTGCCTCTGTTCGAACCTCGCGAGTTTCTTCGTGAAGATTTCGATTCCTTTCATCTGGTACGAAACAATCTTTTCGTTCTCAGGATGTTGCTCAGTCAGGTATTCCTTATATCCGATCTCATCGACGAGCAGGCGGAGTATCTCCGCCTTTCCCCTCGGAACGGCGAATCGTTGGGAATAATCGTCAAGGAGCGCGACGAGGCGGGAGAGTGTCTTTTTCGTGGACTCGGAAATAGATTTATCCTCCGTGACGGCGCATCGGCGCACAGCGTCGATCAAGGGACAGGAAAAGGCATCCGCTACTTTGCGTATCTTCTCGATGGTCACCCGTCCGATACCCCGCGTCGGCGTATTGATGATCCTGAGGAGATTGACGTTGTCCTCCTCGTTGGCGATGCATTTCACATAGGAGAGGATGTCTCGTACTTCCTTGCGATCGAGGAGGTTCGGTCCTCCCGTCACGTTGACCGGTATGTTCTCGATCTCGAGTTTGTCCCCGATAGGAGAAAGAAGACGGTTTGTTCGCACCAAAATCGCAAAGTCGTCATACGTAAGGCTTTTGTCCCCTGACATTTCCCGTCTTATCGTTTCGCAGATTTCCTCCGCTTCGAAGTCTCCGTCGATCGGATGGATGATTCTGATGGACGACCCCCGTTCATTGTCCGTCCAGAGCTTTTTGTCTTTGCGCGCCTTGTTATGAACGATCAAATCGTTCGCCGCCTCAAGGATAACGCCGCTGGAACGGTAGTTTTCCTCCAGTTTGACCTCTTTTCGCTCGGGAAATTCCTGCTCAAACAGCAGAAGGTTCTCGTAGTTCGCTCCGCGCCAACTGTAAATGCTTTGATCATCATCCCCTACGACGCAAAGGTTCCTGCTTTCCTTCGCTAACGTCGAGACGATTCGATACTGGCAGAGCGAGGTGTCCTGGAACTCGTCGACGAGGATGTATCTGTAACGCTCTCTGAGTGCGACGAGCACCTGTGGATTTTCCGTAAAAAGGCGCAGCGGCATGGTAATCAAGTCATCGAAATCGACGGCATTATACGCTTTGAGGAGTTTGTTGTATTCATCGTACATCCGCGCCATCTTGCTTCCGTTCGAAGCGTCGAAGACGGTTCGTTTTGTTTTGATGTCGGAAAACAGTTGGGCTACTTCGTAAAAATCATATCGGTCCGGATCGTCGTCGGCCTCGACCACCATTTCGTGGAGGAGCGCAAGTTTGTCACTCGTATCGTACACGGTGAACGAGTTTTTAAAACCGAGAAACTGGATGTATTGCTTCAGTACACCCATACCGAAACTGTGAAACGTCGTGGTGGTCAGTTTGGGGAGCTTGCTTCCGGTAAGTGTTCTTACCCGTTCACCCATTTCCCGGGCTGCTTTGTTTGTGAACGTCAGGGCGAGAATGGCTGATTCGGGGATTTCGTTTTGCAACAGATTGGCAATCCTGTAGGTGAGCATCCTCGTTTTTCCGCTTCCCGCTCCTGCGATGACAAGAAGAGGCCCGTCAATCTGCGAAGCGGCCTTGCATTGTTCGCTGTTTAGCTCCTTGGAAAGATCAAAATATCGCATCTCAGGTATGCTTGATGAAAACGGAACCCACGCCTTTCCCTCCGGTGCAGATGGCGATGACGATTGCTCCTGCGATGCAGACTCCCAGCATGATATATTTCTGGGCTTTTCGTTTATCGAGGCCGAGGACCCATGCCGCAACGGTTCCCGTCCACGCTCCGGTAACAGGAAGCGGGACGGCAACGAAAAGCATCAGGCCGAGATATCCGTACTTTTTGATTTTAGGCGCGACTTTCACTTGTGCTTTGACGAGAAAACGGTCGAACCACCGCCGGTAGACGGGTATCTTGCACAACGTGGCATTGACCCCTTCAAGGAACCACCAGGCAAGGAACGGGACCAAAGCGTTCGCCGCCACGCAGACAGGGGTGATCACATACCACTTGATACCGAGGAAATATCCGTATGGGATGCCTCCCCGAAGCTCGCTGATCGGGACAAGGGACAGAAGTATGCTCCAGAAGAAGGTTCTTACGTCCACACTACACTTCCTTGATGACGATCGCGTCCGCAGGGCATACTTCGTGGCAACAGTAGCAACGAACACAACGTCGCTGGTCGATTACAATACGTTTGTCCTCCAGTGTCAAGGCGTGTGCGGGACAGATCTTGACGCATCGTTGGCAGAGAATGCAGTTTGGGGAGCCGAATTGCGGGGCGGGACGACTTGTCCTGATCGCGTACCTATGGAATGGACGAGTGAGGAACGGAAGCAGCAAATCCCGGAAAAGATGGTTGCCTTCCTCCTGGGGAACCCGTTGAAAATCCCGAATGACAAGCTCGTCGGCATTCGTCCCTTCATAAGTCGGCCGTTCTCCCAGATGGTGTTCCAGTCCGGATGCTACGATCGGGATGGAAAGCGGATCGTAGCCCATAATCGTCGCCTCCGCCCAGTCCAAGGCAATGACGTCCCGTGAACCGAGGATCAGGCCCACATGACGGGGATTCCCATTCGCAGGTCCTTCTCCCTCCATACCGACGACGGCGTCCATGATGGCATACGCGGGTTTTGCCACGGCATTGATACCGACGATCAAGTTTGCGAACCTTTTGCGAGATGTACATTTCACATGGCACGCGCTTTTGTGCAACGAGGGCACCAATCCGAACAGGTTCTTTGTCGCTCCTGTGGCGTACATCAGACGATGGGTCTTGAACTTCGGCAAAGAGATCAGCAGATCGGCTTGTTCGAGAGCGCTTGCAAGGGGAAGACTGATGCGGCATGTGTAAGGTATCTTCCGTACAATCGGATCCTTGGTGAAATCGATCCATCGCACGCCTTCTTCCCTACAGACCGATTCCATGCCGCACGCCCGTGGAACGAAACCGGATCCCTGCAGTCCCGGAGAGTCTCCCAAAACGATGTCGCCGACACCTTTGTCCCTGAGCATGTGGATCACCGCCCGCACCACTGCGGGATTTGTGGTGATTGCCGCGTCCGCCTTCGCGTCGGAGAGGATGTTCGGTTTCAGCAGCACCGTTTTTCCCCGTACATCGGGAAACGAGGGATCCTTCGCGACATCCCTGACCGCGGATTCGACATCCTCTTCCTCATATGTGTCGCAGGAAACTATCCTCACGATGCTCATCTCTCCCTCCTGATCAGGCAAACATACAACGGGCCTCTTCCATCTGCCGTATCCGGCATGATGATCTTCCCGTACGGACGGGACTCCGCATAAGGAACATCGAACTGAGGAAGCGAAAACCTGCCTTCTCGTTTCACAAACAATTTCGCCACTACGTCCTCGTCTTCTTCTGGTGTGATGGCGCAGGTACAGTACAGGATCGTACCGCCCACTTTCACGGCTTCAAGCGCCGAACAAAGAAAGGCGAACTGGGCGATTGCGAGACGTTTCGGTCTGGACGGCGACCATTGGGAGAGCGCGCTCCGGCTGACCGCCACATGCCGTTCGCTGGAGCAAGGCGCGTCAAGAAGCACCGCGTCATACGCCAGCGTCTCGTATAGGCCCCACTTCGAGGCGTCATGCCCCGTGACGGTGATTGTATCGAGCCAGGCGGGGTTTATGCATTCTCTGGTCACCTTCAGCAACCGGTTTCGTCGTTCGGCGGAACGATCGTTGCTGACCAGGCGCCCCGTGCCGTGGAGCCGAGAGGCGATCACCAGCGTTTTTCCTCCCGGAGCGGCGCACATGTCAAGAACCGAATCCCCTTCCTTTACGGGGAGGAGATTCGCCGCGAGGACGGACGCTTCGTCAAGATAATACGGAACCTGAAGTCCGTTTGAGAACGGAACGGGTGAACGTTCCTTAAGCAACGCCTCTTTGAGTACGCCCCATCGATCTCCGAACAGAGTGCGGTAATAGATATCGAACAATTCACTGCCAGTCGGTTTCGAACGTTTGCCCATGAGGCAAATGTACCTTCTTTGCCGGATGTTGAAAAGGGGAATTACAGGATGTGGTCGAGGAAACTCTTCGTCCGTTCGTTCTTGGGATTCGTAAACAGATCGTCCGGCTTTCCCGTCTCAATGATTTCCCCGTTGTCCATGAACACCACGCTGTCGGCTGCGGCCCGCGCGAAACCCATCTCATGGGTGACAAGAAGCATCGTCATGCCGCTCTTGGCGAGATCGAGCATCACGTCGAGCACTTCTTTGATCATTTCGGGATCGAGCGCGGAGGTCGGTTCGTCAAACAACATCGCTTTGGGACGCATGGCCAAGGCACGTGCGATGGCGACCCGCTGTTGCTGTCCTCCGGACAACTCGTTGGGAAACGCGTTTGCCTTTTCCTCCAGCCCGACTTGCTTCAGCAGTTGCATCCCCAAAGCCTTTGCTTCCGTTTCCTCCATTTTTTTCACTTTGATCGGGGAGAGTGTGATGTTATCCAACACAGAAAGATGGGGGAACAGATTGAAACTCTGGAATACCATTCCGACTTCTTCCCGAATCTTGCGGATATCCGTCATCGGATTCGTCACGTCGTCCTCATCGATGTAGATATGCCCGCTCGTCGGTATCTCCAGTTTGTTGATCGATCGGAGTAGCGTCGATTTCCCCGAACCGGAAGGCCCGATGATTACGACGACTTCCCCATTTTCCACGGTCAGAGATGCATTCTTTACGGCATGGATCGTTTTCCCTTTGCCGCTTTCGTAATCCTTGCAGAGGTCCTTGATGACGATTCTAGCCATTTTCGTGCAACCTTTCCTCGAGCATCCCCACGAGGCGGGAGAGAATCAACGTGATAATCAAGTAGATGAGCGCGACGATCATCATCGTTTCCAAGGAAAGGAACGTCCGGGAGATGTACTCCCGTCCCCTGCGCAGGATGTCGGCCAGCGCGATGGTGGAAACCAACGAGGAATCCTTGAGCATCGAAATGAATTCATTGCCGATGGCGGGCAGGACGACTTTGACCGTTTGGGGTAGCACGACGTAACGGAATGCCTGCGCTCTTGTCATTCCCAACGCGATGGCCGCTTCCATTTGTCCTTTCGGTGTCGCCTGAATACCCGCTCTGATGATCTCTCCCATGTAGGCGCCGAAGCAGACGGAGAGTGCGGCGACCGCCGCCACCATTCCTTCGACCTTGAAGAATCTGCCCATCGCATAATAGATGAAAATAATCTGCACAAGGAGGGGGATGCCGCGGATCAGTTCGACGTATACGCCGCTGATCATGTTCGCCCATCGATGTTTCGCCACGGCACCCAGTCCGGTGACTGTTCCGATGATCACAGTGAAAATCATGGCGAAAATCGTCGCCTCGAAGGTGATCGGCGCACCTTTGATACAGACGAGAAAAATATCGCGATACGGCTTCGGCTTAATGACGATCAGGCCGATAAGAAGCAGAAGTGCTCCAAAGAACGTAAGTCTCCATGCGTTCAGAACATGATTGTCATCCTTTCTGGGAATCAGCACGCCATCCGTCATTTGGATGGTCACATTCTTTTTCTTTGGGGTCGTCGGGTCGACGGAAACGATCTGCTTCTTGCGCAAGGCCCGTCTCTCCATATCTTGTAGTTCAGTATCCATATACACCTTTCATACGATTAGATAGGGAAAATATTCCCATTTTATGCAGTATATGTCAAGATATATGTATATTTATTCGAATAAAAAGGGGAGCTTGCAGAGGCTCCCCAAAATAAATGCGTTCCCGTTACAGGATATTCCATTTTTTATTCAGTTCCGCAAGCGTCCCGTCTTTCTGCATCTGGGCGATTGCGTTGTTGACGATGTTCAGGAGCGTCACATCACCTTTCTTGATGGCGATGGCGATCGGCTCCCCGATGTCGCTGGCTTTGCCGGTGACGACCAGTTTGCCTTTGTAATTCGGGTTGGAAAGTACGTAGTCGCTTGCGATAATGCTGTCGCAGACGCACGCTGCAAGATTCCCGTTGAGCAGATCCTCCACGGCAAGCCCGATGGAATCATATCCTTTCACATCGATTTTCAGATTTGGATCGACGGCATTTTGGTCTTTCAGATAGAGATCGCCGGTCGTTCCCATCTGTGTTCCTATTTTCTTTCCCGCAAGGCTCTGCAGATTCTTCAACTCTGGACTTTTGGCAGGGGCGATGATCGCTTGGGTGATCGTCATGAACGGTGTGGAGAAATCCATCGTCGCCTTCCGTTCCTCCGTCACGGAGACTCCAGAGGCGACGGCGTCATACGCTCCGTTCGCCAAGCCGGCGAAAATCCCGTCCCACGCCACGTTCCTGTAGGTGATCTCCTTTCCTGAAATCTTTTCGATTTGTTTTAGAAGGTCAACTTCGTAGCCGACGACGTTCCCTTTCTCGTCCACGTATTCCAACGGAGGCCATTCGGCATTCCCGGCGAATACATAGCTGTCCTTTTCCGCCGCTTCTTTTTGTCCTTGAGCGAATAGGAAGGATCCCATTGCCATCAGTACGATCAATACGATGATTCCGGTTTTTTTCATATGCATACCTCGAATATGTGGAAATTATGCATATATATGCAATATTTGTCAACTATTGAAGAATAATTATGCATTACAGGAATGATCTTTCGGCAAAGATTCTGCCGGATGATAAAAAAAACGCGCCCTTGCGAGAAGGCGCGTTTTATCGGTGACGCAAACCTACAGGATATTCCATTTCTTCTTCAAAGCTGCAAGAGAACCATCCTTCTCCATGGCGGCGAGTCCGTCGTCGACCAGTTTCAGAAGCTTCGTGTCGCCTTTTTTCACGGCGATCGCAATGTCTTCCTGTGTAAACGGTTCTCCGGCGAGTTGCAATTTCCCTTTGTAATTCTCGTTGGAGAGCACAAAGTCACTGGCGATCAGGGAATCACACACGCACGCTTCCAGATTGCCGTTGAGCATGTCTTCTATGGCCAGACCGATGTCGTCATACTGCTTGGGCACGACGGGATGGTTGGCGAGGGAAAAATCGCCGGTCGTTCCGATCTGCACGCCGACTTTCTTTCCCGAAAGATCGTTGATCGAAAGATATTTTTCTTTGTCCGCTGTACGGATGATCACTACTTGTCCGTTGGAAAGGATGGGAGTGGAGAAGTCCATCGTCGCTTTCCTCTCCTCTGTCACGGTGACACCTGAGGAAACGCCATCGTACGCGCCATTCGCAAGGCCCGCGAAGATTGTGTCCCACGGAATGTTTTTCACCGTCATCTGGACGCCGACTTCCTTGCCGATGGCCGGCATCAGTTCGACTTCGAACCCCGTCAGGTTTCCCTTCTCGTCGATGAACTCAAGCGGCGGCCATGTGGCGTCTGCGGCGAATATGTATGTTTTCTCCGCTGGTTCGGTCTCTTTTGCCCCTCCGGCGAAAACCGGGATGACGAAAGCCATGATACACAACGTTACCATCAATGTTTTCTTCATGATCTTACCTCTCAATAAATTGAATCGTTTCGCGTTATTTGAAAAAATAGGTGACGGCGAATCCAACCACCGCTCCAAAGACCGCGCCTCCGAACACTTGGGAAAAGGAGTGCCCGAGCATCGTCTTCAGATGCTCCTGCGTGAAACGCCCATCCTTGTGGATATCCGAGAGGATGGAACTCCATTCGTTGATCACTTCCGCTTGTTTTCCCGCCGCGCGCCTGATACCCATGGCATCATGGATCGTGATGGCTCCGAAACAACAGCAAATGGCGAAATCCACCGTGCCGCATCCGACGCTCATGCCCACGGCGACGATCAAGGCGATCACCCCGGCCGTATGGCTCGAAGGCATCCCTCCCGTGGAGAAGGCTACGTTCGGAGTCCATGTGTGTTCTACGGCGAGCGTAATGAACGGTTTGAGAAATTGGGCGCCGAAGAACCCAATGAACGCCGCCCAAAACGGCGCATTGGCCAGAATGTCATTGTCCATGGCCTCAATGTACCCCGTTTGGCTTTGCTAGACAAGGGTATGCGGTTTGTGTATACCTTTCATACCATGCAAAAAAAGAGCGATTCGCTGCAGTCTTGGGTACTCAATTCGACGAGTTTCCTTGCAAACATGGCCATCACGATGATGGCCCTTTCCTTGGTGTATTACCTCCGGTCGGTGTTTTCGCTCCTCCCTTCGCAGATAGGGGTGGGAACCTCTGTCAGCACATTCAGTTATTTGATCGGTTGCCTCTGCTTGGGAAGCTTGGTCAGTTCGATGAAGCCTCGATATGCCGTCGCCGTGGCGTTTTTGGGGATGAGTGCATCGCTGGCATTGTTCGTACGTTTACATTCCCTTGTACCTGCGTATCTGGCTCTTGCCTGTTACGGACTGTTTATGAGCATGCTGTGGCCGTCCATCGAAGCATGGTTTTCCCGTGGCAAAGAAGGGGAGGAGTTGAACAGGGCTTCAAACAGTTTCAATTTTTCCTGGAGCCTCGCCGCCGGGCTCGCCACGTGGATCGCTGGTCTGTTGGTGGAGATCTCCGTCGTCCTACCGTTCGTTGTGGGAATCGTAATGCTGCTGGCGCTCTGTCTGTACGTGAGCCTTGCCGCCTACCTCGCTCCCGGCATGCGTGC
>Ga0172378_10004637_pt1 | contig 12866 bp, 11 predicted proteins | sample GrowelOW332metaG_FD_119755 | JGI IMG/M metagenome (GOLD analysis project Ga0172378, IMG submission 119755) | Groundwater microbial communities from an aquifer near a municipal landfill in Southern Ontario, Canada - Pumphouse #3_1 metaG | ecosystem: Environmental > Aquatic > Deep subsurface >...
AAGTCCACGGGCGCTGGAACAATTTTCTCAAGCGGGCGGTATTATCTGTGATAGCCCACAAGCTGCTGCACGTCAAGCAGATGTGGTAGTGACGATGTTGCCTGCGGCTAAACATGTACAAGAGGTCTATTTAGGCGAAAAGGGCATTTTAGCAGTACTCAAACAAGGTGCTCACTGTATTGACAGCAGTACCATTGATCCGCAAACCATTCAAGAGATTGCTAAAGTTGCAAAATCACGCGAAATCTCAGTCTGTGATGCTCCTGTTTCGGGTGGAACATTAGGTGCACAAGCCGGTACCCTGACCTTTATGGTGGGTGCTGAGCATGATGTATTAATTACGGTGAGTTCTGTACTTAAACATATGGGCAGCAATATTGTACATTGCGGTGATGTCGGCACAGGACAGATTGCTAAGATTTGTAATAATTTAATTTTAGGTATTTCCATGGCGGCTGTCGCGGAAGGGATGGCCTTAGGTGCACAGTTAGGCATTGATCCACAGGCACTTGCAGGTGTGATCAATAGCTCAACCGGGCGTTGCTGGAGCTCAGAAGTATACAACCCATGGCCAGGCATTTGTCCAAATGCGCCTGCCTCACGTGGTTATCGTGATGGTTTTGCAGCACAACTGATGCTCAAAGATTTAGGTTTGGCTGTGCAAGCTGCCCAGCAAGTCGATCAGTCGGTGGTGTTGGGTGAGTTTGTACGTCAACATTACCAACAACTGTGTGATGAAGGACAAGGTCATTTAGATTTTTCTAATATTATTCAACATTATTTACCCGAACCTGTTTTAGCGTAACTTAGGTTCACCAGGTCGCAAGGAGCTGCGACCTGTTTCATCTTCATGTCAAGACATAACAACAAATCGACAGAGGTACAGCGGATGCTCACATATCAACAAACAGCAGCAAATTTTGACTTAAATCAAGCTGCACAAGAATTTCTATCTGGCAAACTAGATGCCTTAAATGCCTGTGAGGAGTGTTGTGATCGTCATGCCTTACCGGGGCGTATTGCTTTATTTTGGCGCGGTAAAGATGGTCGAAAATTGCAATATACGTTTGCTGAGTTACAAAAACGTGCCGCACAATTTGCTAACTTTTTAAAAGCCAATGGTGTAGCTAAAGGAGATCGTGTTTCAGGTTTACTACCACGTACTCCTGAGCTGATTATTACCATTTTAGCCACATGGCGGATTGGTGCAGTTTATCAGCCTTTATTTACAGCATTTGGGCCTAAAGCAATTGAACATCGTTTAAATTTAGCAAAAAGTAAATTTGTAGTGACTGATCCCACCAACCGTGACAAGTTACACGAGGTAGAAGGCTGCCCAAGTATTGTGACGGTAACAGGTGAAAAAGGCACTGGACTATATCAAGGTGATTACAGCTTTTGGGCAGAACTTGAGCGTCAAGCGACCCAATGTGAGATTGAATATTTAAGTATTGATGATCCGTTTTTATTGATGTTTACCTCGGGGACCACAGGTCCTGCCAAACCCCTCAAAGTGCCACTCAAAGCGCTAATTGCCTTTGGTGGTTATATGAAAAATGCGATTGGCTTACAACCTCAAGATAGTTTTTGGAATATTGCTGATCCGGGCTGGGCCTATGGTTTGTACTATGGGATTACTGGGCCGCTATTGCTGGGTCAACCGACTTTGTTTTACGAAGGTGGTTTTAGCATCGATAGTCTTTGTGAGATTGTGAAAGATTATGGTGTGAATAATTTGGCTGGCGCTCCAACTGCCTATCGCATGATGCTGGCCGCCGATCCAAAACAAATGCAAAAGCTACGTGGTCAGTTCCGTGTGGTGAGTAGCGCAGGTGAGCCTCTTAATCCAGAAGTGATTCGTTGGTTTGATCAAGTATTGGATGCCCCAATTTATGATCACTACGGTCAAACTGAAGTGGGCATGGTGGTATGTAATCATCACGGTTTACAACATGAGGTCAAGCCTGGTTCTGCAGGTTTTGCAAGTTTAGGTTATCGTGTGGTAACTGTGGATGAACAAGGCAATGAATTAGCCCATGACACACCGGGAATTTTGGCGGTGGATTTAGAAAAATCGCCGATGATGTGGTTTGGTGGTTATGAAGAAAGCCGTAAGTCTCCTTTTGTAAAACACTATTACTTAACCGGAGATACTGCTGAAATCCATAGCGATGGCAGTATGAGCTTTGTTGGGCGTAGTGATGATGTGATTACCACATCTGGCTATCGTATTGGTCCATTTGATGTGGAAAGCGCTTTACTTGAACATGAAGCGGTGATTGAAGCGGCAGTCATTGGCGTGCCTGACCCTGAGCGGACTGAAATTGTCAAAGCCTTTGTGGTATTGGCCGAGCCTGATGCCGCATCAGATAGCTTAGCGGAAAGCTTGAGTCAATTTGTCAAGAAGCGACTTTCGGCGCATGCCTATCCACGTTTGGTTGAATTTGTGACAGAATTGCCAAAAACCCCAAGTGGTAAGATTCAACGCTTTTTACTACGTAACCAAGAAATTGAAAAACAAAAAGTTAAGCTCAACGTGGCAAGCTAAAGATATAAGGATATAACAATGAATATGCAATACGAACAACCACAGCAAGATCAAGCAGCAACTTTCCCGACCTCTGCACAATACACAGAAGAACAGTTGCTGATTCAAGACATGACCAAAAACTTCGCTGATGAGCAAATTAAGCCTTATGCCGCCGAATGGGATACGCATGGCACATTTCCGACGACTGCATTAAAACAAATGGGTGAATTGGGGCTTATGGGCATGCTTGTGCCTGAACAATGGGGCGGTTCTGAAACAGGTAACTTAGCTTATGTTTTAGCGTTAGAAGAGATTGCTGCGGCAGATGGTGCAACCTCCACGATTATGAGTGTGCATAACTCAGTCGGCTGTGTACCAATTTTAAAATACGGTACAGATGAACAAAAACAACGTTTCTTGGTGCCACTGGCACGTGGTGAAATGATCGGTGCGTTTGCATTGACAGAACCGCATACCGGTTCAGATGCGGCCGCGATTAAAACGCGTGCTGTAAAAGACGGTGAGCACTATATTTTAAATGGTGCCAAACAGTTTATTACCTCAGGTCATAATGCAGGTGTGATCATTGTATTTGCTGTGACTGATCCAAGCTTGGGTAAAAAGGGCATGAGTGCATTTTTAGTCCCACGTGATACGCCGGGATATGAAGTGATTCGTGTAGAGGAAAAGCTAGGCTTACATGCCTCAGATACCTGCCAAATTGCCTTAACCGACTTACGTCTGCATGAGAGCCTACGCTTAGGTGCTGAAGGAGAAGGTTTAAAAATTGCGCTGTCAAATTTAGAAGGTGGACGTATTGGCATTGCAGCCCAAGCGGTAGGTTTAGCTCGTGCTGCACTTGAAGAGGCCACCAAATATGCCCATGAACGAGTTGCGTTTGGCAAACCAATTTTTGAGCAACAAGCAATTGGTTTTCGTTTAGCCACTATGGCAACCGAAATTACCGCAGCGCGTCAATTGGTGCATTATGCGGCACGTTTAAAAGAAGCAGGACAACCCTGTTTAACAGAAGCTTCTATGGCAAAACTATTTGCCTCAGAAATGGTAGAGCGTGTGTGTTCTAAAGCACTCCAAATCTTTGGTGGTTATGGCTACTTAAAAGATTTCCCAATTGAACGTATTTATCGTGACGCGCGCATTTGCCAAATTTATGAAGGCACCAGTGATATTCAGCGTTTAGTCATTGCACGTAGCTTGGCACAATAAGGAGCATGGCATGACACAAGAATTGATCATTGAACAACAAGGACATTTAGGCATTATTCGCCTCAACCGCGTTGCAAGTCTAAATGCATTGTCGATTGACATGATTCATGGCATCCGTCAGCAAGTATTGACATGGCAAGCATTTCCTCAGGTAGAAGCGATTTTAATCACCTCGAACAGCCCAAAGGCCTTTTGTGCCGGTGGTGATGTACGTTATATCTACGACGGTTATCATGCTCAGGACAATCAGCATTTAAATTACTTTGCAGATGAGTATGCCATGTTGGATACTTTGTCGGCTTCAAAAAAACCCATCATCGCATTGTTAGATGGTTATGTACTTGGCGGTGGGTTTGGTTTGGCACAAGCCTGTCATCTTAAAGTCACATCAGAAAAATCGCGTTTTGCCATGCCTGAAACCGTGATTGGCTACTTCCCCGATGTTGCTGCAACGCATTTTTTAGCACAACTTAAGGAAATTGGCTTGTATTTGGCACTCACAGGTGAGCAAATCAGCGCTGCCGATGCTTTAGCATTGCAACTGGTTGATGCGATGGTGCAACAGCAAGATTTAGCCCAGCTTGAACATGCTTTGATTGCAGCACAAATGCTTGATATTGCCAGCATTAAGCGCTTGATTTCTGAACATTCAATAAAGCTCGAAACGTATCCTCTAAAGAGTCATGTGGCTTGTATTGAGCAATGCTTTAAACAGGCCAGTGTAGAAAATATTGAGTCAGCTTTGCAGCACGTACAAGATGAAGAGCAAGCATGGGCACACAGCATCCTTGCTATACTACAGCAGCGCTCGCCTATGGCAAAACGTGCAAGTTTTGTTTTACACCACTTGGGGCGTAATCTATCACGTCAGCAAGCAATGTTGCTTGAACGTCAAGTCCAAGCACTTTGGTTTGAACAAGGTGACTTTATTGAAGGTGTACGTGCTTTAATTATTGATAAAGATAAACAACCCAAGTGGCGTGCTGATCAGCCTGATTTAGATGCAAAAATTAATGCTTTGTATCAACAGCAGCTGGCTTTAAGTGCTTAAAAAGAAAAAAATCCCCAAATGCTGGGGATTTTTTCTATCTTATGTTAAGACGTTGTGGTTATAAAATCATGTACTGCCTGATTAAAACATTCAGGTTGCTCAATATTGGAAATGTGCGAGGCGTTAATTTTAAAGAGTTGACTACCTGCAATGCCTTGTTGCATACATTCACCATCTGCAACGGTGGTAATCGGGTCTTGTTGACCTGCTACAATAAGGATTGGAATATTAATCTGTTTTAACTGCTCACTTACATCCGCCTTTGCCAAAGCTTCACAGCAACTTGCATAACCTTCGGGGCTGCCAGCACCTAAGTCGTTTGAAAGTTTTGCAACGATATCTGGGTTGCTCTGGACAAAGGCTTCAGTAAACCAACGGCCTGCAGCGGTTGATGCGATCGGTGCTAAACCTTGTTCACGAACCAAAGATGCGCGATCCAACCAAGCCTGTTCTTGACCAATTTTGGCTGCTGTATTACACACAATCACATGGCTAAAACGCTTTGCGTGATGAATGGCAAGCCATTGACCTGTTAAACCACCCATTGAAATACCGCAAAAAGCTGCTTTTTCAATATTTAGGTGATCCAATAAATTCACCACATCTTGAGCCAATTGTTCAATCGTATAGGGGCCTTGAGGTGCTGTAGATGCACCATGTCCACGTGTGTCATAACAAATCACAAAATAATCTTGGCTAAACGCTTCAATTTGTGCTTGCCACATGCTGAGATTTGTCCCTAAAGAATTAGAGAAAATCAGTGCAGGATGGCTTGAATCACCAAAAGTTTGGTAATGAATATCTGCATTGTGAGATGTAAATTTTGGCATTGAATCCCTCCCAACCTCCCTTTTATAAAGGGAGGGGATTTTTAAATAGTTAAACGCGTTCAATCATCAAAGCGATGCCTTGACCGACCCCAATACACATTGAGCAAAGCGCATATTTTCCACCTGTTGCTTCAAGTTGATTCAGTGCGGTGATCACCAAACGCGCACCCGATGCACCGAGTGGATGACCCAAGGCAATGGCACCACCATTTGGATTGACTCGTGCTTCATCATCGGCAAGACCTAAATCACGCGTTACAGAAAGTGCCTGCGCTGAAAATGCTTCATTTAATTCGATCACATCCATTTGCTCAAGCGTTAAACCGGTTTGAGCAAGAAGTTTCTTAATTGCAGGTGCAGGACCAAAGCCCATAATGCGTGGTTCAACACCCACCACTGTTGCAGCAATGATTTTGGCGCGTGGTTTCAGATTGTATGTTGCAATTGCATCATCCGAGGCAATCAAGATTGCAGCTGCACCATCATTAATGCCTGAGGCATTACCGGCTGTAATGCTACCATCAGCTTTGACCACAGGTTTAAGCTTGTTTAAACCTTCTAAGGTGGTGGATGCACGTGGATGCTCGTCTGTATCAATCACGATTGGTTCGCCTTTAGGCTGTGGAATTTCAACGGCAACGATTTCTTTATTAAAAAAACCTTTGGCTTGAGCAGTAGCGGTGCGTTGTTGGCTGTTGAAGGCAAATTTGTCTTGGTCTTCGCGGCTGATGTTAAATTGTTCCGCTAGGTTTTCAGCCGTTTGCGGCATGCTGTCTACACCATACAATTCTTTGAGTTTTGGATTAATAAAGCGCCAACCCATGGTGGTGTCTTCGAGTTTTTGGCTGCGACCATAAGCTGCTTCTGGTTTGCCCATCACTAAAGGAGCACGTGACATGCTTTCCACACCACCTGCCACAATTAAGTCAGCTTCACCGGCTTTAATGGCACGTGCTGCCATCGCTACAGCATCCAAAGATGAACCACACAACCGGTTGACTGTGGTTGCAGGCACTTGGTAAGGCACACCGGCAAGCAGGGCGGACATACGCCCCACGTTACGGTTATCTTCGCCTGCTTGATTCGCACAGCCGTAAATAATATCGTCAACCTGTTCCCAGTTAATATTTGGGTTGCGTTCCATGAGCGCTTTGAGTGGTACAGCACCCAAATCATCAGCACGCACAGAAGCTAAACCACCGGCATAACGACCAAAGGGTGTACGGATGGCATCAATAATATAGGCGTTTTTCATCATGATTTATTCAATTTTAATTTAAAATAAAAAGAAAGAGGGATACGGCGAAAATGTATTTTGTACCCCTCTTAAGGGGAAACTTGATTAAACCGTTGCATCAATCAGCGTTGCACCCGTCATGGCTTGCAATTCATCAAAAGACAATCCTTCAACTTTTTCAATCACTTTCATGCCGTCACTGGTCACGTCAATCACACACAGGTCAGTGTAAATACGGTCGACACATTTTAAGCCTGTTGCAGGGTAAGACAGCTCAGCTACAATTTTGGGCTCGCCTTTTTTGGTCACATGATCAGTGGTGATAAAAACTTTTTTAGCACCGACGGCCAAATCCATCGCACCGCCCACAGCAGGAATTGCATCAGGTGCGCCTGTGTGCCAATTGGCAAGGTCGCCATTTTGTGCCACTTGAAATGCACCTAGTACAGCAATATCTAAGTGACCGCCACGCATCATGGCAAATGAGTCACCGTGATGGAAAAAAGCGCCGCCTTCGAGCAAAGTGACAAATTCTTTACCCGCATTAATCAATTCAGGATCACGCTCTTCTTCGGCAGGTGGTGGGCCAAATGCAAGCAAGCCATTTTCAGAATGCAAAAATACATCTTTATCTGAAGGTAAATAGCTCGAAATTTTGGTGGGTAAGCCAATGCCTAAATTGACATAAGCGCCATCAGGAATATCTTGTGCAACACGCTCAGCAATTTGGTCACGGGTCAGTTTGGTATAGCTCATTGGTTTTCTCCTTATCCGTGCTTACTGTGCTGGTGTAACTTGTACAACGTGTTGTACAAAAATGCCCGCGGTGATGATGTGTTCAGGGTCTAATGCACCAAGTTCAACCACTTCGGAGACTTGCGCAATGGTCACGTCTGCTGCCATGGCCATGATTGGACCGAAGTTACGTGCAGATTTGCGATACACCAAGTTGCCCCAACGGTCGCCTTGATGCGCTTTAATTAAGGCAAAATCGGCTTTAATTGGGTGTTCTAAAACGTAGTCTTTGCCTTCATAGTTCATGGTTGGTTTCCCTTCTGCGAGCAAAGTACCAAAACCTGTCGGGGTGTAAATTGGACCTAGACCCATGCCTGCCGCTTGAATACGACATGCCAAGTTACCTTGTGGTACAAGTTCTAATTCAATTTTTCCGGCCCGATACAGTTCATCAAAAACCCAAGAGTCAGATTGACGCGGGAAAGAGCAGATGATTTTACGAACTGCACCCGCTTTTAAGAGTTTGGCTAGACCATAGTCGCCATTGCCTGCGTTATTGTTGACGATCACGAGATCTTTGATGCCAAGTGCAATCAGACCATCGATCAGTTCAGCAGGCTGACCTGCAGTACCAAAACCACCAATCATGATGGTTGAACCATCTTTAATTTGGGAGAGCGCTTCGGTTAAAGACGCTGTGCTTTTATCAATCATAGAATTTCCTAGAGCAAAGGTTGCCAGTTAACTTTTAGAAGGTTGTGTTGATGTGCTTAAACCACTTGTGCTTTGCGGTTTTCTTAAGATCAAATGCGCAATCATGCCGATGCAAATGCCCCAAAATACCGAACTCAAGCCTAAAAAATGCATGCCAGAAGCAGTGGCCAAAAATGTGATGAGGGCTGCGTCACGTTGTGATTCATGACCCATGGCAAGTGCAATGTTGTGGCCAATTGCACCTAGGAGGGCTAAACCTGCAAGGGCTGCCACCAGTTCTTTGGGTAATAGACTAAATAACATCACAATGCTGCCGGCAAATAAGCCACCTAAAATGTAAAACCCCCCATTTGCAATGCCTGCGATATAGCGTTTATGGGACAATTCATGCGCATCTTTGCCGGTACATAACGCAGCAGTAATTGAAGCCAATACGATGCTGATGCCACCAACGCAGGCGACCGCCATAGAAACAATACTTGTGGTTGCAATAATTGGTTTGGCTGCTACGTCATAGCCACTGAGTTTTAAAATGGACATGCCGGGTAAAAACTGTCCTGTCAAACTGACTAAAATTAATGGAATGGTTAAGTTAAATAGGGCATTCCAAGTAAACTCAGGCACAATCAATTGCGGTATAGCCAGTTGAAAATTCCATGTGATTGGATTCATATGACCGAGCAATAGGCTTAAAACAACACCACTGGCCAGTACCCAAAGCATGCTATAACGTGGCGCTAAACGTTTACTCAGCAAAAATACCAATAACATGCTCAGTACAATCCACGGCATATGTGCTGAGGCACTAAACAGTCCTAAACCAAACTGAAATAAAATACCGGCCATCATGCCAGCTGCAATTGATTGCGGAATAAGCTGTAGCAGCTTGTCAAAATACCCACTGATACCAATAATAAACATCACCAGCGCAGACATGAGATAAGCCGCTACGGCTTCATTTACAGATAAGCTTGGAAAAAGAGTCACCAATAAAGCCGTACCTGGTGCTGACCACGCCGTGACGATCGGGACTTTAAACCTAAGCGATAGCCATATACCGGCTACAGCTGCACCAATTGAGATTCCCCATATCCATGAAATCAGCATATCAGGGGGCACTTGGGCATTTTGAGCGGCTTGAAAAAGAATGATCAAGGGGCCTGCATACGAAATCAGCACGGCTAAAAATCCTGCCACCGTGGCTGAAATTGACCAATCTTTTTTTAAGTCTTGCAATACGGTTGTCATTGTCTCTGCCTCCTTGCAACAATGCGCTTAAAACGTGATCGATTTAACCCTGATCACCGCCACCTACAGGCACTACAGTACCTGTCATATAAGAAGACTCATCTGAGGCAAGAAAGACAATCGCATTGACTTGCTCTTGAATCGTACCGTAGCGTCGCATAAAACTACGCTCAATGGTTTGATCGACCACGTCTTGCATCCATTGCTTTTCATCCTCAGTCAAAGGATTGGCATTGCGAGGCACTTTACGAGGAGGCGCTTGTGTACCACCTGTGGCAACAGCATTGACACGAATCCCATCTTTTGCATGTTCAAATGCAAGCGAGGCAGTTAAAGCATTGACACCGCCTTTGGCAGCAGAGTAAGGCACACGGTGAATACCACGCGTGGCAATGGATGACACATTTACAATCGTACCCTTTTGATTCTTGATCATTTCAGGTAATACGGCACGGCAGCACCACAATGTTGGGAACAATGAGCGATTGACTTCTTTGATGATTTCGTCTTCAGAAAATGCATCAAAAGGCTTCATCCAAATTGCACCACCAACGTTATTGATGAGCACATCCACACGACCATAGGTTGCAACTGCTTTTGCTACCACAGATTCTGCACCCGAGAAAGTCTCTAGGTTGGCTTTCATCACAACCGCTTGACCGCCTGCATGGGTGATTTCTGTAAGTACATCATCCACATAGTCTGAAAAATCAGCCAATACCACTTGAGCACCTTCGCTTGCTACTTGTAGTGCAACCCCGCGACCAATGCCTTGAGCAGCACCCGTCACAATCACGACTTTATGTTCAAATCTTTTTGACATAATGCGCTCCGAATTAATTTGCAGAGAATTTTTCAAATAAGAAATTGGCAGGTTTAACGCCTTCTGCATCTAACCAACCACGAACTGCATCGACCATCGGTACAGGACCACACAGATAAACATCTACGTTGCCACCGTTTAACCATTCGGTTTCGATATGACCTGTGACATAGCCTTTACGCGCATGCTCAGAGTCAGGATTTGCCACCACTGTGCGGTATTCAAACCAAGCGAATTTTTCTTGCAAATTATTGAGTTCTTCCAGAGCCACCAAGTCAAAATCATTGGTCACGCCAAAGACTAAACGTACTGGATGATCAGAGCCTTTTTCTGCCAATACTTGCAGCATCGACATAAATGGTGCAATACCTGTACCACCTGCAAGCATCACCACAGGGCGTACAACATGACGTAAATAGAAGCTACCAAATGGACCTGTAAAGGTCATTTTGTCTCCCACTTTAGCGTCAACGCTTAAAAAGCGACTCATTTTGCCATTCGGGACATTACGTACCACAAAGCTGGTTAAACGATTTCCCGGTTTAGAGCTAAATGAATATGAACGCGTGTCGTTAGTCCCCGGAATCCCAACATTCACATATTGACCGGCAAGGAAGTTAATCTCTGGTTGACCTTCATCAAGTTGAATATCAAACGTAATTGTTGATTCAGATAAATGATCTACACGTGCCAAAGTGCCTTGATAAGTATGAATTTCTGTTTTACAGACATCAGATGAGGCTTGAATTTGAAACACGGCGTCTGAAGACGGACGACATTGGCAGGCAAGGATATAACCTTGCGCTGCTTCTTCAGGGGTGAGTGCATCTTCAATATAGGTTTCTTCAGGCATGTCATAGCTGCCAGATTCGCAAAATGCACGACATGTGCCACATGCACCATCACGGCAATCGAGAGGAATGTTAATTTTTTGACGGTAGGCTGCATCAGAGAGTGATTCACCTTGAGTAACTGAAATAAAACGGGTAACGCCATCTTCAAATTGAAGTGCAACATTGTGACTAGACATGGCTGAATCCTTTTAAAAACTTTTAAACTGGGGAGAACTTCAGCCAAAATTCCATTTGGCTGAAGCAAATCTGTAATCGAGGCAAATTACAGATGGTAAATGTCGATGACTTGATTGATATAATCGTTTTTCAGTACCACGTATTTACTTAAAATTTGTGGCTTTTCACCTGAAAAATCGATTTCATAACGTGACATACCAAAGTAGCTGTATGCGGTTTTGTAACGAAAGCTCAAGGTATTCCAGTTAAAACGTACGGTGACTTTGTCAGCCTCTTGTGCAATCACTTCAATGTTGTTGATGTTGTGGCTTGTACGTGTATCTGGCATGGTTGCAGAAGAACGCTCGGTTTTAATACGAAAAACGCGGTCTTCTAAACCTTGACGGTTCGGGTAGTAGATCAAGGAAATTTCAGATTGTGGATCGGTGGTGAGTTTGTCGTCGTCATCCCAAGAAGGCATCCAAAATGTTGCGCTTGGTGCGTAGCAGGCTAACCAATCATCCCATTGCTCATCATCTAAAAAACGTGCTTCTTGAAAAAGGAATTGAGAAATTGCTTCTAGGCTCACTTGGTTCAAGTTGGTTTGAGCATTCATGCCATTTCTCCTTCTACAGATGCTGCCAGTGCTTTTTCATTGGCAATCGCGATTTTCATCATGTCTAACCAATATTGGTGCTGTGCAAGGTATAAACCTTCATCTTCAGTCTTAATCCCAGATAGTTTTGGTTTTAAACCAATTTCATTGGCTGCTTCATCAGGCCCATGAATCCAATGTTTAGAACCACGGCACATGTCATTCCATTGGGTTTCAATCCCTGCATAACCGGCTTGGCAGGCGCGGAATTCTTCTAAATCATCTGGTGTTGCCATCCCTGAGGCATTAAAGAAGTCTTCGTATTGGCGAATACGGCGGGTACGTGCTTCTGGCTCTTCACCAACTGGTGCAATACAGTAGATGGTCACTTCAGTTTTATTGACTGAAATTGGGCGAAGTACACGAATTTGAGAACCAAACTGATCCATCAAATACACGTTTGGATATAGACATAAGTTACGTGAACGTTCGATCATCCATTTAGACATGGCCTGACCAAATTTTTCTGAATATTCATCGGCTTTTGGGAAGTTTGGACGATCTTCAGGGTTGGCCCACTGTGTCCAAAGCAGCATATGACCGTTGTCAAAGCCGTAAGAACCACCACCTTGTTTGCCCCATGAACCTGCGCTCATGGCGCGGATGTCATCACCGGCTTCTTTTTCTTTACGCTGTTGTGTGGTTGCTGCATAGTTCCAGTGAACTGCCGATACGTGATAACCATCGGCGCCATTTTCAGCGGTCAGTTTCCAGTTACCGTCATACACGTAAGTTGAAGCTCCGCGCAACACCTCTAAACCCTGATCAGACTGACCTACAATCATGTCAATAATTTTAGTGGTCTC
>Ga0172378_10004638_pt1 | contig 12865 bp, 8 predicted proteins | sample GrowelOW332metaG_FD_119755 | JGI IMG/M metagenome (GOLD analysis project Ga0172378, IMG submission 119755) | Groundwater microbial communities from an aquifer near a municipal landfill in Southern Ontario, Canada - Pumphouse #3_1 metaG | ecosystem: Environmental > Aquatic > Deep subsurface >...
CAAAAACTCCATAGAGACATTTATGACCTGCAAAGATTAAGTAATCTACACACCATTTATCATAATATATATCTATAACTCCCGCAGATTGTGCGGTATCAAGTACATTAATAGAGTCATACTTCTTACCGAGCTTAAAGATATCTTCTACAGGAGCTACACAACCACAAACATTGCTTGCATGCGAAACAATAATTATATCAGGATTATAAGCATTAAAATCCTTTTCTATTTTCTCCAAATCATAAATAAAAGGTCTTTTATTGACTTGGAGAATTCTGATTTCAAAATTATGTATTTTCTTGAGATAATTAAGCGTCCTATATACTGCATTATGCTCAAAAGGTGATATATAGATAGTTTTAACTTTTGTATAATCAAGCCCCCTTAATACTTCATTTAATGCAATGGTGGCTGATGGCGCGAAAACAACCTGAGACAACGAAGTATGAAAGAAGGAGCGCAATAAATCTCTTGTTTCTTCAACCACAATGGTAGCCGAATCAGAAAGTTCATATTGGCCTCTACCCACATTTACTGCAAAATTTCGAGCACAATAATCAATAGCATTGTATACTCGCTCAGGCTTAGGAAATGTTGTGGCTGCATTATCAAAATAAATCATAAAACTTAATCTCCAAAATTAATTTTTAACAATAAAATCCATAAAAATTGTATTTAATTCTTCTCTACTTAAAGAAGATCCCATTTCTTCGATAATTGATTGCATTTCATCACTTACCATACGAGAAATATTATTCTTCTCTGCTAAGGCAATTTTTTTTGTCTGTTCATTTCCCTCGGCATCAATGAAACTCAATTGGGCCATTTTTTTATTATCATCAACATCAAAATTATCAGCAAAAGAAAGTTCGTTGAGTAAAGACCCTATAGCTTCATCAAAAAGTTTAATTGATGTATCACTCCAATCATTGAAACGTAGACCAATCATTGTTTTTGTTAAATTGTTAAATAAAATCTCTTCATTATTTGCAGAAGAAATAAGATTTAATATATTTTTGCTTTTCTTTGAAAGATTTATATCGTAATGAATATTATTGTTGTCATTTAAAGAATCTATCCATGCATGCAAAGAAACAATCCAATTTTTATCCTGTACTGATTTTTCACATATATGATGAATAAAATACAACTTAATGTTTTCTACACTTTTAGAGTAACCTTTTTCAATTTCTTCCAATGAGTGAATTATTAACTCAGCAAGATCCTGAGAATATTGATAATTCTTTTTAATTCGAGATGGAAGCTTTTCCATAATCACAGAATAAGGATTATCTGTTGAATTTCGAATCACTGTTAGAATCTTTCTTGTTCTAGAAGAAAATTGAATAATCTCTCCATTATCACCAAAATAGCCTTGCAAAACTCTTGTTTGTATTGGCAACAATTGAAACCAATTATTTAAGGCTAGAGCAAGCTTTTCATAGACCTGAAAATCTAAACTATTTATCGCAAATTTATTGCATAAAGTACTTAAATATTCTTCCATGTTTGCATTCCAATTCGTTAATTGAATAGTATAATTTGATGGATTATCGGTGACAGATTCAAACAATTTATAACCAATTTCGGCTTCAGTTAAACCATTGCGTACGAGCAAATTATTTGGATATTTTGAACAAGCTATGGCTAAGAAAAAAGGAATCAAACCTTTTTTTATGCCAAAACCTCCATCAACATTTCTTAAATTATTGATAATATCATTGAAACGTATTTCATGATTAGTTGACTCTAAAATTTTACTTTTTAAATAGAGAATAGGTTTATCAAAATTATTTTTTGATTGATTCAAATCATAAAAAATCTCATTTGAACCTTCTTTTTCTTTGACAATATTAGAATTATAACACAAGGAACTATAAATAGAATATTGTTGACTTGTTGATTTATATTTTCTTAACTTCGATATGTTTTTGTTCAGCAAACAATCTACAACTAAATCTCTTGCCTTCCTTGATACTTCTGCAGGCTTTTCTAAATTTATATCTTCCCTATTAAAAATGACCGTATGAGGAATATACTCATCATATAAATCTGAACAGAGTCTTGAAATGTCTAATATTGACTGATATTCATATTCAACACCTTTTGTGATGCACTTTAATAAAGAACCTTGAGGGTTTTTAAATATCTCTAGCATCGAGTTTAGAGCTTGAAGATCATCATTAGCAATATATCTTAAAACAGATTCATTATTTGGTTGTAAATTCTTTTTCTTTAATAATTTACTCGTTATAGCCTTATATTCACATAAGGTTGCAATTAATCTTTCAGTATCGTATTCAATTTTTGGAATCAATAAAAAACAAAGTTTCCATAATTGAGATTTTTCAATTACTTTATTGATAAGTTCTTGGTCAAGAGATAATAAAATGAAAACAACACCATCGCCCTTATTCGCTTGTGCTCTATATTTTTGTTCTATTTCTGATAAATTACTAAATTCTGTTATTAACTCAATCTTAAAATAACGATTTATCGAATTTTCATCATTATAACGTAAAGGATAATAAGCAAGAGAAAAACCTAAATGTGTTAATTCATTTTGTAACTTTAAATTCTTTTTTTCGAGATTTGTATTTCTTTTTATTTGTGCATGAACCAAAGGATCTATAACAAAGGGTAAATATTCACCATTACCCTCTGCTTGACGTATCACACCCTTTTCTCTTAATTCACTATTAGCTTTCTCTAAATCTACTAAACTGTAATTTGTTAATCCATATGCGAGCTTTAAAGAATCAAAAGTCGCTGGTAAATGAGAATCATCAAGAATCAATAAAACAGCTATCGATTTTGTAACTCTCTTTGCAAACGGAGAAATTGCAGTGTTAGTTATCACAGAATCAACCATTAAAAAGGCTTTAAAAATCATACTATTTTTTGGTGCATTTCTAAATAACGGCAAAAAATAATCATAGATTACATCAAGTAATAATCTTTCTCCATTTTTGTTATGTTGGATAAAACTTGCCAATGAATTTGGAGCTTTTGAAACGATAAAAGAAAATATCGATCTCTCATTTTGGGCAATTTTTTCAGATAAGCGTGGTAATACGTAAAGAGAGATTGGATGTAAAGGGAAACAAGTTTTTGAATATTGATCAAAATTATCATTAAATAAATTTCTCTGGAGACATTCATTTTTAAATGGCCCCAAAAGACCTTCTTTTTTTTCGATTTCTAACTTCTGGTTCACATAGGATTCATTTGATTTAAGCATACCTTCAATAATTTCATATTCTTGTGGGCCAGAACCAAACATATCTTTAACATCAAATCTTCCAGAGATAGCTTCCCATTCATTTATTGATTTTACATCACTAAAATAACTCGTTGGTATTTTATGTGAAATAAGAGTTAAATGAATTTGCGTTTTTATTGAACTTGCATTAGAAACTTCAGCTAAATCTTGTAAAAGTTTAATATCGCCTTCACTCATATTATTTTGTGTACTTTCTAAAAACTTTGAAAATTCATCATACACAATATATAATCCAGAATAACCAAAAGTTGCAATTTCCTTAGCTACTTTTTTATAGTCATCTATAACTTCAAACTCGGAAATATTATCGAACACAGAACCATTAGATATTTTTGGAAATATTGTTTTAAATAAATTGATAGCTACTTCATCATTATTTTTTAAAGCTAATATAATTGACTCACAAGAAAACCCATAAGGCTTTATTAATTCACCCAATAAGGCATATGCATTTATATACTGATTTTTCCAATTAACTATGTAATTTATAGCTTTATTAAAATTACTCTTAAGAATAATACCTTCTATTTCTGATTTTTCTAAAGAATCAAAAAGAGCACTGGATAACGCTAAAGAAAGAGAGGAAAATCCTCCAGTCACAATTACGGGAAGTAATCGAGAAGAACCTTTTTCTCCTATTGCAGCTATTTTGTCTGCTAAGTAAGGTCGTTTTTGTCTCACTTTAGAAACAAACCTATTTTTTACATCTTTCGAAATATTATTTTTTAAAAGTTCAATAGCAAGTAAAACAGTATAAGATTTACCTTTTCCATATGCTCCAACAAGCAAATGAGATCGTATCGTACTTGCATCTTTATGAAGAACTGGTTGAAGAAGAAATTCTAACAAATCCAAAGTACTTGAGGTTGGAATAAAACCTTCTACTAAACCAATGCTTCCAATATCAAATTGAAGGTTTGTGGAAGGCCTATAATTCTCACTTATAAATATATTATTTTTCATTTTCTTCTCTCTCATAGCATTTTCTTAAGTAGTAATTCGAATCTTTTTTTGAATCTTTAATAATAATTTGTTCCAAACCTGCTGTCTTGACATATCGTATAAAATCTTCACGCTCGAGCTTTAGCATCAATTTAATAACACTTTCAGTATTTAAATTGAACACTTTTTTTAAACTGCAAGATTGCATGAGAAAAGTATCAAAATTTATAGAATGACTTTTAGCATCAGAAGAAGATTCTATTTGTCTAAGTAAAATATACATTGCCACTTCTGATGGTATTTTTTCAAAAGCAATAGGATTTTTGTAAAACACTTTATTATCAAGTGAAGGAACAATAAGACCAAGAACGGACAAAGGAGATTTTTTATTATCTTCAAATATATTTGTATCAAAATTTACATCTCTTTCATTATAATAGGTTTTGATAATACAATTCACATCACTTAAAATTGAACTCTCTGCAGGCTTAACTTTTTGAGAACAAATCCAATCATTTAGGCTTAAAAATAAGTCGTCTTTTGTAAATTCCTTATAAGGAAATTCATTAAAGAAATAATACCAACTCGTACAATCATTTTCATTTGTTGCAATAAAATAATGACATAATAACAATGTAGTTAGTTTTTCAAAATGTCTATCGTACGTATAGACTAACGAGCCAAATCTAGTTTCTCTTTGGCCTTTTGAAATTCCTGATACTATTTCGCTTGTAAGACCTGTTGCTACCATCCAATATCTTAAACTTTTAACCATTGCAGAACCAAGACCAAGTCGATTCATACTGTCTTGACTAATAAATAAATCTGAAGATAAAGTTTTATTTTCATCTTCATTTAATTTTAATTTTACATTATCTTCAACAACATTTGACAAACCTTTATAGAGCCATCCGGCTCTAATAAAAAAGGTTTGATGTGCTTTAATTTTCATACTAATCCTCTTTAACTCTCAAGTATCGCCCCATTATGCAACCTTCTGGTAAATATTCTTGGTTAACACACATTAAACAATGACGACATTTCTTTGCATCTATTCTGTAACCGGTCCGGGGAGAAATAGATATAGCACCATATTTGCAAACTGACTCACATTTTAAACACATTTTGCAAGTATTAAATTTTCGAATTTGATAACCAATCATTCTAAAAAGTTTATCAACATTTTCAACATTCATAATTCTAATTTTAACTGAATATAAATATTCCTTTTGAGAAAATGGAACAATAGATAATATTTGCATATTGGTCCTTAAATCATAGACAACAATTTCATCCAAAGCTTTGCGGCCTGCTTTTACAACACCAAAAGGTATTAACATACAATTAAATTCATCAGATAAAGGTCTTTCTAAACGATATATTTTAGCATTATCTTCTGTTGTACAATTACTGAATTTAATTTTAACTTTAGAGGCTGCCGCAACTCCATTACCTCCTTGCCGTGCTTTCCAAGAACCAGTATCAACATATACTTCTGGATCAGGTTTTCCAACACTCTTTGCAAAGCTAATTAATTTGTCACGCCATTGCTTAGATTTATCTGGCATATAAATTCTTGACAAAAATTGTGACCTCTGATTGTTATTGGGACAACACCAACATCCGACTCTATTATAACCAAGTCGATAAGCATAATTAAACAACACTTTATTTGCTAATATATAGAGCCAAACATCAACATCTTTCCAAAAAAATATAGGAGAGCCAACAACTTGTTTTCGAATTTTTACACTATCATCAGAACCTGAAATTCTATTATATTTAGCTCTTGAAGCTGATTCATTTTTTCGTATTCCATAATAGGTAAAAATTCGTGAATGATTATTATCCTCGTCATCTTCATGAACTCGGCACATCTGATTTATTTTTCGGGTAATAGGTCCTGTTTTAAACATAGAACAACACCACCTCATTAATCTCGCAGGAGGCCCAATTTCATCACATAAATCTAAAAAATTTTGATCTTTATTAGAAACAGTTCTTATAGGGGTATAGGGATGTTCTAATTTATAATCTTTAACATATTGATATGTTGTTGGAAATTCTAAAGTTGTATCACCAAACATATGCATAATTCTTGGTGTACCTAAAGCCTTCATTACAACATCAGAAACTGCTGTTGAATCTTTTCCCCCTGAAAATGAAACCATAAAATTCATGTTTTTGTATTTAGGATTATCTTTTACACTTCTAACCCACTCTACAGCTTCTTTGGTAAATTGATTTAACCACTGTGTATTCACTTGAATGAATTCTTCAATGTAATGATTAAAATAGGCATATGATATTGCAACATTCTCTTTCTGATACTTATCTAACAGTGCAATATATTTACTGACATCGATAGAATTATAAAGAGAAAAATCTAAATTATAAACTTTTCCATCGATGATATATCTATTATTATTTTTCCATACTGAACTTTTATGAAATTGAAAAATTTCATAATTGCCTAAAATTTCAAAAAGTAATCTTTCTTCTGGAAAAACAGGTCGTATATCTTCCATTTTTATCTTGGATTTTTCTCCACAAACGGGACAACTATATTCATGTTTTTGATTTTCTTGTATTACAACAAAAGGAACATTGCAGTTAGAACACCAAACAACAGAATGAATAATTTCGCTACTTGTTTCATTTCCACAAATACTACATATTTTTTCAGTTGTCTCTCGATTACAATATTTACACCACATATATTTATAAATTTTCCCTTAATCTGAAAGTTCAAAGAACAGTAATTGCTTTAACGATATACTAAAATAAGGTTCAAAAAATAAAATTTACTTAGAGCAAAATAAAAATGTTTAATATAATTTTAACAAAAATACACCATAAAATATAATAACTTTTAACTAATTTTTGACGATATAATACAGCACTTTCTTTGTCTCAGTATTTTATAAAATAAAGCTACTTTCTTAAAAATTATACCATACAATAAAGCCTTTTAATTTCAATTATTAATCTAAATTTACCGTTTTTTTTTTAAATTACTCAATTATTAATGCAGTTAAATCATAACAAGAAGATACATTTTCCATGTTCAACTATTTTTTCCAAAATAATAACTATACAATATAGCTATTTTTTCAAAAAAACAATTTTACAATAAAGCTATTTCTATTCTCATACTCCATTGAAAAACTGAAAATATCATATTTTATTTGTCAAAAATCGAAATTTATATATACTTCAATTTTTCTTAATCTTTGCAATCTATTAAATAACAATTTTATATTAAAACTTTAAATTATCGATATAATTAAAATTCCCTTACCTATTCTTTAATATGCAAAGAATAATAGTAAAAACAAATTGTGTCTAGTTTAATCGTTATCTTTTTTCTTAATATCTTAGATTCACAAAACTTGTACTTTCTATAAAAATACGTCTTTTTGTTAGACATGCATCTTGAATATACGATGGACTGGGGTAAATCCACTACGTCTAATGGTTTTATCTGCAGCAGGGTTCAAATTTTCAGAAGAACACACCGGTAATAACCCCTTCTCTCGTGCAATCAATCGCATTTGGGACAGGATGTAGGAACCAATGCCCTCATGTCTCTTCTCTTCACTCACAAGAACGCCAAGGAAACCTGTTGCATGTTCTTCAGGATAGAGACGAAGCTCTCCAACACCACAGATTTCGTTGTTTTGATAAAAAATATAGAGCCCTTTATTTTGTACCCAATTGTCTACATACCACAAAAGAAATTCTTTATCGATATCTGATTTTTGTTTCACATAAAAATCTTTCAGCATTGCACAATCATCTTCAGTCGCAATCTTGATATCAATATTTGGCAGGACATGCGTAATCTTTGGGTTATTAATGCCTTCATACAAGGTAAAAAATACACGAGTGCTCAAAGCCTTTTGAACTGCCATGACAAAATAAGGATTATCATACGATTCAACATAAAGAGTATGAATGTGCATACACGCTATGACTTCATCAAAGATAACATCAGGTTCAACCGTTTTAATTCTATCGACATAATAATCAATCAGAACATTTTCAGGATCTACCCCAAAATACCCGATAATTTCTTTTCGTTTTTCTATACTGTAATAGGAACAATCGGGAAGAAATCCATTATTCCAATAGTCATCACGAGGAAAACTCAGAATACTTCTGTGTTGTCGTATTAAATGCATAATTTTTTTACGTGCGATTTGCTTAATTTCTACCATTATTAAAGCCTCTTTTCTTATCATTAATCTCGGTATCATCTTTAAATATACTCATTTTATGGAACAAAGCAAAATTTGTAGGTCACTCCAGACAAAAAAAGCACAAACTTAGGAATGAACCAGGTGCAAATTTAACACTGAACTCTCTTCAACTGCCTTGGAAAAATTTTCAACCGTTGAAGCATTTGAAGCAATTAATTCAATATGTAAACCCTCAAGAGAGGAAAGAACGATATGTCCATAGGCACAAACAGGCAGTTGTATATTCTCTTTATAACGAAGGTCTTGAGAACCATCTTTATTACAATGCTCAAATTTCCTCGCAACAATTTTGGTATCAGAGGGAACTTTTCCCGTCTCTAAACACGTAAACACTCCCGTTTCCATAGTCAGGGTCATATAGCTGACCACACCAATCTTCGGTCCATCAACCATCAAGAGTTTATCGGGTAAAAAAAGCACATATTGTTTGTCTATTTTTAAGCCAAATGGCGTAATATTTGTTGAGAGAAAGGGTGGACAATAGTGGATAGCTTGAATAGGCATTTCAGTAACTTCTCGGTGAGCCCCTGTTTTATGGGTACGACGTGTACCATTTTTTACCGATCCAGTAACTTTAGTCAATTTTTTATTGGTATTTAACGCCAACCACAGATGAGAGAGTGTGTGATATTGCTCTTCCATATCATCATCAAACACATATTCCATCTTCACTTTCCCTTTTGTTTTACTGTAAATTTTCAAACAACATCCAGCAATAAAGCCACTGAACAACAGGGGTGAAATCAAACCACCGAAAAAAAAGAAAACCATAAGGAAATTACTCATCATGATAATTTTTCTTCGTTGCCTGATAGCTCGGAAAAAAGGAGCATATTCTTCTCCTTGATACGAAGCTACATCAAAGTCCTGGGTAACCGGTTCATCTTTTGTGTTATCTCCTTCATAAATTTTTTTTCTGATGGATCGAGCAACTCTCGCCTGCCTACGACTTGGTTGTTTTTTTCTTTTACGCTTCGTTCCTTCTTGTACATACGAGAGTCCCGTACCAGGAAGAGAGAGCGTACATCTTTCTCTCCCATTCGCACTATGGGTATATCGAGCACCTTTGGTTCCCCAACTATAACCTATCCCAGATTTACTCAAATTAATGCGAAAACCTCCACCAAGATTGATACTTTTTCGATAACGGAACCCCATTCATCACTCCTCTTTTCCTTGTATTTGACACACACTCTTATCATAAAACAACTTTTTTAACAAAACAACCAATGGAGAGAAGCGCAAATCAACTCCTGTTTCTCTCTTGACATCAACAGGAAATCTCCCTATTCTTTTCATATCGAAAAAAATCGATATGAAAAGAATAGGGAGAAAAGATGGATGTAACAATACAAGAAAAAGTACAAATATTTAGAGCCTTCAGTGATGAAAAACGTCTCCTCATTTTGCAAGAACTGCAAACGGGTGAAAAATGTGCCTGTGATTTAATTACGGTTGCAAAGATTTGTCAGTCATCACTTTCTTACCAAATGGGTATTCTCACCCGATCGGGTATCGTAGAACAAAGAGTTGAAGGGAAATGGACTTATTACCGAATCAGTAAAGAAGGAAGTGCCTATGCTCTATCACTCTTACAAACAATCACTCATGTATCTGACAAACACCAAAAAGAACACACCCACTGTTTTGAGAGTGGAAGTTGCTGCTCCGAGAAGGTTCACCTCAAATAAAATGGATAACCATCAAGAGCAGATGGTTTTTATTACACACAACATATCGAATTTTTTCGATATAATAACAGTCTATTACAGACTTTTGCATTTCATAAGGAAAAATAATCATGAAAAAAGAATCAAGCATTGGTTTCTTTAATACCTATCTCAGTGTATGGGTAGCGCTTTGTATGGTCGCAGGGATTTTGATTGGAAAATATATACCAAGCATTCCTGCATTTTTAGCACAATTTGAATACTATAACGTATCAATTCCTCTGGCAGTACTCATTTGGCTGATGATTTATCCCATGATGCTCAAAATTGATTTCAAAAGTGTCAAAGCAGTCGGTCGTAATCCAAAAGGACTTTATCTGACCTGGATTACAAACTGGCTCATTAAACCCTTTTCCATGTTTGGCATTGCCTATTTCTTCTTCTTTGTTGTTTTTAAGCATTCTATTTCACCCTCTCTTGCACAAGACTATCTGGCAGGGGCTATTCTCTTAGGTGCTGCACCATGTACCGCTATGGTATTTGTTTGGAGTCAACTGACAAAAGGTGATCCCGCTTATACGGTCATACAAGTTGCTACCAACGATTTAATCATACTCATAGCCTTTACCCCTATTGTCAGTTTTCTTTTGGGAAAAAGTGGTGTAACAATTCCATGGAATACGTTGATTCTGTCCGTATTACTCTTTGTTGTTATCCCATTGCTTCTGGGTATCCTTACCAGAAATTATGTGACCAAAAAGAAAGGTAAAACGTATTTTAACACCATTTTTATTCATCGCTTTGATCATGCAACGATGGTTGGTCTTTTATTAACACTGGTTATCCTTTTCTCTTTTCAAGGGGTTACCATTCTCAAGAATCCACTGCACATTATGCTTATTGCAATTCCATTGATTATACAAACAATCTTTATCTTTGCCATTGCTTTTGCTGCTGCAAAGATTGTAAAGCTCCCCTATACCATTGCAGCACCCGCTTCATTGATTGGCGCTTCAAACTTCTTTGAACTCTCCGTTGCCGTTGCCATTGCCTTATTTGGCGCAAACAGTCCTGTTGCGTTAGCGACAACTGTTGGGGTTTTAGTTGAAGTACCCGTCATGTTATCTTTGGTAAAATTTGCAAATAGTAAACAACACTGGTTTCCTTCAGCAATAAAAAAAGCATAAAAAAAGTAGAAGAGCTGAGCCATTGAATCACCAATGAATCAGCTCTTCTTGATTGTTTTTCCTCGTTTTATATACGTACTGTCGGATTGGTTGGGTATTCAATAATGAATGCTTTGAAAGAATTATTGGCACCATTTTGTTTCAACAACACAGGGTTCAAGTCACCCCAAGTAGAAACAGGTACACTCAATGCTCCAAAAGCCATCACTGATTGACCAATAAAATGGCTATCAGGCGAGTCATTTGGCTGTGTATTATTACGTGGATCATTATCAAGGACACCATCATCTTTATTCTGGGTCCAATTCGTCCACGTCATTTTCTCGCCCGATACCCATCTCCAATTCCCCACAGGGTCTTTGGAGCTATATAATTGATATCCTCCAATTGCAGGTCCTATCAAAGAGTGATAAGGACGTAACTGGGACCAATAGGAAGCATCTTTTATCAAAGAATAGACAAAATCATTTTCACCTTTATCGGTGAGACACGCGAGATAACCTCCGGCATCTTCTGCTAAAGCAGCCATTTGATACCACGAAAGTTGCTCATTCTTAACTCGTACTACCTGATAATAATGGGTATCACCTTTTTCATTGGTATACGAGGTAATAGCTTCTTGTATCAAATGATCAGGATGCGGTACCGTCGCCCAGGTATACAAATTTTCATCTCCATCAGGAAAAAGAATACCATTAATCACGAGGTCAGTAGACTTTGGTACTACCGGTGTTTTTTCTTCTACGGGTGTAGCAAGCACCACCTGAGGTTTTTGTTCAGGAACAGGTACAACAGGAATTACTTTTTTCTTAAGATGGACCGGCTTTGGATTCGTATGAACACAAGAAGTCATACAGATTCCCAAAGAAAGAGCTCCAATAAAAAAGAGTAATTTTTTCATATAAATCCTCCATAACATAAAGTATGAAGAAAGACAAAGAAGTCTTTCCTTCTCTTAAGATAAGGAACAATTATGTCATTACTATGGATAAATTATGGATTTTATCGTGCTTTGCTTTATGTATGATAGGGAAAAATAACAACCATGAAGTTATCAGATATCTCAAAGATAGATTTCTTATACTTGGTAAGTATTTTTTGCACGCCAGATCCTAACGATTTAATCATATGCAATTCTTTGAAAATTCGCATAATATCTGGATTAGCAGGGATAGATTTTCCTTCAAAGAAATCCTTTTTACTCATACCAATGGGTAACCCACCAGAAGAAGTAACCTCAATACGGTCTGAGTATATTTCAAAGACAGGCGTTGCTGCATTCAAATAATCTTGATGAATAAGAGCATTCAGCACCGCTTCTTTAAGCGCTGTTGCATCAATCTTATTGTCTCCATTCTCCATCTTGTTTTCTTTTTTCAATCGATCTAACACCCGTGCACTTGCTCGCAACAAAGAACAATAGCCACACTCTTCACTACGAATGACCTCTGTTTTATCGGTTCCTTTGAATGTCCCAACTTTAATCGAGACCGTATTATTGTCAGCAAAAAGATAAGA
>Ga0172378_10004639_pt1 | contig 12865 bp, 13 predicted proteins | sample GrowelOW332metaG_FD_119755 | JGI IMG/M metagenome (GOLD analysis project Ga0172378, IMG submission 119755) | Groundwater microbial communities from an aquifer near a municipal landfill in Southern Ontario, Canada - Pumphouse #3_1 metaG | ecosystem: Environmental > Aquatic > Deep subsurface >...
CAGCTATGCGTGGAGTACCACAAATCGAAGTTACTTTTGATATTGATGCAAATGGTATTGTTAGTGTAACTGCAGCTGATAAAGGTACTGGTAAAACTAGTAATATTACTATTACCGCATCAAGCAATTTAAGCGATAGTGATATCGATGCAGCGGTTAAGGAAGCTGAAAAATACGCTGAAGAAGACAAGAAGCGTAAAGAAATGGTTGATATGAAAAACGATGCAGAACAACTAATTCTAGCAACTGATAAAGCTGTAACTGAAGCTGGTGACAAAATTTCAGCTGAAGATAAAGAAGCTTTAGAAAATGCAAGTAAAGAAGCTAAGGAAAATCTAGATAAGGCAAAAACTGTTGAAGAATTTAAGGCAGTAAGTGAAAATCTTAGCAAAGTTTGTAATCCAATTTTTACAAAATTGTATCAACAAGCTAATCCAAACGGTGGTGCAAACCCTGGCAATGGTGCACAAGATGGAACTACTGATGATAGTACTATTAATGTAAACCCTGATGATATTCAATAAAGGAAATATAAATGGCTAATAAAGATTATTATGCATCACTAGGAGTTGATAAAAATACGAGTGCGGACGAAATAAAGTCCGCATATCGTCGTAAAGCGAAATTATATCATCCTGATAAATTTGCTGCCGCTGATGATGCAAAGAAAAAAGAAGCAGAAGAAAAATTCAAAGAAGTGCAACACGCTTATGATATACTAAGTGACCCACAAAAAAAAGCTGCATATGACCAATATGGAAGCGAAGATGGTCCAATGGCTGGCGGTGGTGCCGGAAGTGGATTCGGTGGTTTTGACTTTAGCGGAGCAGGTGGCTTTGGCGATATTTTCAGTGATATTTTCAGTTCTTTCACTGGCGGTGGAGGAAGTGGTTCTCGAAGCAGTAGACGGGCAAGAGTAGTTGATGGTGATGACATAGAATTAATCCTCGACCTCACATTTAAGGAAGCTTGTTTTGGTGTAAATAGTAAGTTAGTAAGATTTACTAGAATAGAAACTTGTCCTACTTGTAATGGTACAGGTGCTAAAGACCCAATGAGTATTCAGACTTGTCCAAAATGTCACGGAACAGGGCGTATTGTTGTAAATCAAAGAACTCCATTCGGTGTAATGCAAAGTGAAAGAGCTTGCGACCAATGTGAGGGAACTGGTAAAATAATAAAAGAAAAATGTGTGGATTGTCACGGTAAAGGAAGAATAAAAAAAGTTCACGAAGTAAAAGTAAATATTCCAGCCGGTGTAGAAAACGGTCAAATGCTTACTATGCGTGGTGAAGGTAGTGTTTCTCCTGAAAAAGGTGGCAGTAATGGCAATTTAATATTAAAATTTAGAGTAGCAACTCACCTTATTTTTACAAGAGATGGGGTAAATTTAAGTTTTGTTTTGCCAATTACAATTTTTCAAGCAACTTTAGGTGATAAAGTACAAATACCTACACTTGATAAACCAGTAGCCATTGATATTCCAGCAGGAACTCAAAATGATACTGTTATTAGAGTCAAGGGCAAAGGTGTAAAATATTTGCGTAAAGATGCTTTTGGCGATTTGTATGTCAAAGTATTGGTTGAAGTTCCTGTTTTAAGCAGTATTAAAGAAAAAAAGGATTTCAAAGATATGGCAAACCAGTTTGATAAAGCAAAATATGATAGAATTAATAGGTTTAATAAAAATCTAAGGGATATTGATTAAATGAAATGGTATGAAATTATTGTAAATACCAATACAGAAGGTACCGAACTAATAGCCGATGTTTTCTTTTCTATAGGTTGTAATGATGGTGTCAAAATTATCGATAAAAATGACATTATAGATATGAAAAACAATCAAAGAATTTGGGATAATATCGACAACGATTTACTCAATTGTAGCGAAGTAGCTAAGGTTAGTGGTTTTGTTGAAGAACAAGACCTTAATGAAAAAATAAGTGATTTGAGAAGTTTATTGGAAGAACGCAAAGTCTTTTTTGGCGAAATTACATATAAAGAAACTGAAAATGAGAATTGGGAAGAAATGTGGAAACGCTATTATTCGCCAGTTTTAGTAGGTAAATTCGCTATTGTTCCTAATTGGTACAATTATGAAAATAAAGATAATAAATTGGTGATTTATATAGAACCAGGTATGGCGTTTGGCACAGGCGAACACGAAAGTACAAAGTTATGTTTGACACTTATGAGCGACATTGATTTTACGGGCAAAAAAGTTATTGATGTAGGTTGTGGCAGTGGTGTTTTGGGCATTGGTGCAATCCTTTCAAAAGCAAAATTATGTTGTATGTACGATATTGATTCAATAGCGGTAGAGGCATCTAAAGAAAATTGTTTGAGAAATAATATAGATATGAAATTAACTAATATACAAGTTGCTGATTTGCTTAATAGAAATACTGAAGTAGGCGATATTGTACTTGCAAATTTAACCGCAGATATTCATATTAGATTATCAAAAAATTTATCAAAATATATAGAGAAAGATGGTATCTTAATTTGTTCGGGTATTATAAATTCTAGAAAGAACGAAGTAATAGAAATATTTGAAAAGTGTGGTCTAAAGCTAATAAAACAAATTAATATGGGAGAATGGAACGGTTTGCAATTTAGCAAATAAAATTAATTATGGATTTGAAAAGATTTTTTGTTTTTGAAGATATTTTGGGTAGTGACATTATTTTAAAAGGTAATGAATTTTATCATGCAATAAAAGTTACTAGGCATAAAGTTGGTTACAAACTTATTATAAGTGATAATAAAGACAAAGATTACTATTGTACAATTACTAAAATTAATAGTGATAATTTAATAGCGCATATAGATGAAATAAAATTAAATGATAAAGAATTAAGAAAAGATATCTTATTATTTATTGGAATAAATAAAGAAATTGATACAAGCGTGCAAAAAGCGGTAGAGTTAGGTGTAAATAGAATTTATCCAATAATAACTAAGCACGGTAATGAAAATAGTATAAATAAAGAAAGATTACAGCGAATTATTTTGGAAAGTGCTAAACAATGTGGTCGTTCTAAATTGCCGACACTAAATGATGTAATTGACTTTACAGCTGCTATTAATGTAGCTAAAGATACAAAAGCATTTCTTTTTTATGAATTTGAAGAAGATAGAAAAGTATCTAGTGTAAGCCAAATTACAGAAGATATGGTATCTGTTATTATCGGAAGTGAAGGCGGATTTTCACTAGAAGAAATAGCTATGTGCAGAGAAAATAATATAGAAACTTACACTTTAGGCAAAAGGATATTACGGGTAAATACAGCTTTAGTATCCGCACTTACATTAGTAATTGATAAAGTAGAGTAGGGAAAATAAATGAAAATAGTCGTTTTTAATTTAGGTTGTAAAGTTAATCAATATGAAAGTGATGCTATTTCTCAAGAACTTAGAGAAATGGGGCATTTTGTAACTTGCGACTTAGAAAAAGCGGATTGCTACATAATCAATACTTGTGCTGTTACGAATGAAGCAGAACGAAAATCTAGGCAAGCTATAACTAGATGTCGCAAATATAATCCAAAAGCAAAAATATTAATTTGTGGTTGTGCAAGTCAAAAAAATCCTGAAAGTTTTAATAAAGATGGCGTTATTTTTATGTCAGGTGTTGGAAAAAAACAAGATATAATAAAACACATTGACGATTTAGAATTTACACAAAACTTATGTGATTTACCTAAAATTTTTGAAAATCAAAATCTAACTTTACCTAATAGAACAAGGGCATATGTTAAGATACAGGACGGGTGTGATAATTTTTGCAGTTATTGCATTATACCATATTTAAGAGGTAGAAGTCGTTCTCGTAAAATAGATGATATTGTAGCGGAAGTTACCGTTTTGGCAAAACAAACAAAAGAAATAGTGCTTATTGGAATTAGTTTGCAGCAATATGGTAAGGATATTGGTAGTTCGTTAGTTGAATTAAACAATGCTTTAGCAAATATTGATGTTAGGATAAGATTAGGTTCTTTTTATGTAGATGCAATTGATGAGAATTTATTGGTTAGTTTGAAAAATATGCGTAATTTTTGCCCACATTTTCATTTATCTTTACAAAGTGGTTGCGATTCAGTGCTAAAAGCTATGAATAGGCATTATATAACTGCGGAATATTTTGATAAAGTGAAATTGATTAGAAAATTTTTTCCAAATGTAGCTATAACTACAGATATTATTGTTGGTTATCCTACAGAAACAGATATTGATTTTGATATAACAATGGAATTTGTAAAAAAAGTAGGGTTTGCTGATATACATATTTTTCCGTTTTCTTCAAGAGAAGGCACAAGAGCAAGTAAATTAAAGTTAATTAATAAGGAAATAGTAAATTCAAGAAAACAAAAGCTACTTGAATTAAAACAAGAATTAATATATAATTATTTAATAGAGAATTTATCAATAAAACAAGATGTTTTATTTGAGGAAAAAATAGATAATTATTATGTAGGATATTCAAAAAATTATATAAGAGTCTATTCAGCAATGGATAATGTGATAAATCAAATAGTACAAATTACACCTATAGAAATTTATCAAGATGGATTAAAAGGAGTATATGTAAATGAATAAAGATTGTATTTTTTGTAAAATAATTGCAGGAGAAATTCCTTCAAAGAAAGTTTTTGAAAATGAAGATATGATTATTATAAATGATATTAGTCCTCAAGCGAAGTGTCATTATTTAATGATTCCCAAAAAACATTATGAAAATATAGGTGATTTAGCCACAAATGACCCCGAACTTTTAGGTCGGTGTTTTGCTAAATTTGCTACATTAACAGATACATTAGGATTAGGAAATGGTTATCGTATCATAACGAATAAAGGTTATGATGGTTGTCAAAGTGTAAATCATATCCATATTCATATACTTGGTGGAGAGCATTTGTCAGAAAAAATGGGTTAGTATCAATATTGAAAATATAAGAATAAGGAAGTTTTCATAAGTTTATGAAAACTTCTTTTTTTTTGCTATTGAATATCACTTTGTTATGTGATAGAATATTTTTATAAACATTTTAGGAGAAAATAATGCAAAAAAATAATAAATTAGGTGCAAAACTCTGGATTACAGTTATTTTATTTGGATTGGTAGGTCAAATTGCTTGGATAGTTGAAAATATGTACTTCAATGTGTATATTGATAGGACAATGTCAACAAACCCATTCGCAATTTCTATAATGGTCGGGGCAAGTGCAATAGTAGCTACTTTTGCCACATTAATAGGTGGTATATGGTCCGATAAAATAGGACACAGAAAATATTTTATGAGTATTGGCTATATTGTTTGGGGCTTATCGATTATGGCGTTTTCATTAATTAAAGTAAGTAATATGCAAGAATGGTTCGGTTTATCACGTTCTAATTCGGTAATTATGGCAATAACTTTCGTAGTTTTAATGGATTGTGTAATGACTTATATTGGCTCAACGTCGAATGATGCTTGTTTTAATGCTTGGGTTACAGATAATACCAATACCCGAAACAGGGGGCGTATAGAGGGCGTTTTGGCGATTATGCCATTGCTTGCTACCGGTTTAGTATTTGGTGTATTTGACGGAATGACTCAAGATACATATAAAAATCCACTTACGGGAGAAACCAAATTAGGTTGGGCAGAAGGTTGGCAAAAAATACAAACAGGAAATTGGACTTTATTTTTTGTTATTTTGGGTTCTATAATTATATTGGTTGGAATAATAAGTTTATTTTTAATAAAAGATTCACCTACATTAAAACCAAATGAAACATCTAAATTCAAAAATATGTTTTATGGTTTTAAACCTAAAATAATTAAAGAAAATAAAAATTTGTACCTTACTTTAGTAGCAATGGGATTAATCGGTATTGCAAATAATAGCTTTATGGCTTATCTAATAATGTATATTGAGAGAACGCTAGGTTTTTCCAACTATATAATCCCAGTTGGTATAATTATTTTTGGTGCAGCTGTAAGTAGTGTTATTTTCGGTTTTTGGGTAGATAATAAATTAAAAGACCGTAGAAAAACTATGATACCTTTAGTTATTATATACGTTTTTGGTGCTTTGTTTATGCTTGTTGCAAGTCCTCTTTGCTTTGAAAAAGGTTCGATTGCGCTAATGGTAATGTTGTGTATCGGTGGTTTTATTCTTATGGGTACAAACCTATGCTTAGCAACTGTACTAACAGCAACTACAAGGGACCTAACACCAATTGATAAAATCGGATTATTCCAAGGTGTAAGAATGTTTTTTTGGGTACTTATCCCTATGATAATTGGACCTCTTGTTACTGCAATTATTAATTCGGGAAGTCCAATTGTTGCAGAAGATACAGTAAACAATATTGTAATAAGAAATTATACTCCATTAATGTTTATAGCTTCAGCTATTGCAGGTGGTTTGGCTATTATTCCAGTTGTTTTATTGAACAAAGCATCACTTGAAGAGATGCACCCGTTTGATGATAATAATATTAATAGTGAGAGTTTAGAAGTGAACTAATAAATATAACAAATAAATAAGTAAAAAAAAACACCTAGTTCAATTTGAACTAGGTGTTTTATATTTTTAGTATTTTCTTTTCTTTGCGTTTTCAGCTTTCTTTTTTCTTCTAACGCTAGGTTTTTCATAAACTTCGTGGCGTTTTAGATCTCCAATGATACCATCAGTAGAACATTTTCTTTTCCAACGACGAAATGCACTGTCTATAGATTCATTATCTTTAACATGTACTGTTGCCATTAATTATCACCCCCTCGTTGTTTATTTACAATTATAATATACTTATTACCCATAAAAGTCAATAATATTTCGATATTAATTTGATTTATTATTATAAATGTCGAAAAAAAATATTTTATGACTACTTTTGCATAAGAATTTTATTTTTTTATATTTATGCTAAACTTTTTATATACCTAAATTAAGGAGAAAATTTATGAAAAACAACAATAGCAATGGGGCACGCATAATCTTCAAACAAATAAAGAAGAGAATGACAAATCTTGATTATGAAAATATTCAACCGGTTAATGATAGTGAAGTTTTTTATGTTAATAATCGTACATTATCTAGGTCTGAAATAGAAAAAATGAGCAATAAAGTTCGGGCAATTCTTTCTAGTGAAGAAAATGTAAACAATCCATTATTACAGATAATTCCGAATAAAGATGAGTACAATAATATTGATAATGAAGCGAAATCAAAATATATTTTGGAGCTTAGTAAAATATATACAAAGTTGAGAAAAAAAATAGTTAAATAATTTTTTTTAATTAATTAGGATATTTGTGATATTTGTCGAATTTTAGTATTATAAAGGTAAAAGTAATAGAATAAATGGCAAGATACTCAGAATCATTTCTAAATCAAATTAAAGAAAAAGTAGATATTGTAGATTTAATATCTAGTTATATTTCCGTGAAGAGTAAAGGTCGCGATTATTGGGCTTGTTGTCCATTTCATAACGAAAAAACGCCCTCTTTTCAAATCAGGCAAGATTTTCAATATTACAAATGTTATGGTTGTGGCAAATCTGGTAATATTTTTACTTTTGTAATGGAGTATGAAAAAATTTCATTTGTTGAAGCAATAGAATTTTTAGCAAATAAAGCTGGTTTGGAACTTCCTGACCAAACTAATGATATAGCTTACATAAAAAGAAAAGAAGACATTGATAAAATTTATGAAATAAATAAAGCTGTGGCAATTTTTTACCACAAGAATTTGTTTTCGACTAAAGGCGAAAAAGGTTTAGAATATTTTCAATCACGACAATTAGATAATAAAATGATATCCACCTTTGGAATGGGCTATTCTTCAGATTTTGATAGTCTACCTAAATATTTAGAAAAAAAAGGTTATGATATTGCATCTATGAAAATGGCTGGTGTAATTGGTATCAATGAGAAAAATAATTCACCTTATGATTTTTTTGGTGGTAGAATAATTATTCCTATTATTGACGCTAATGGAAATATTATTGGCTTTACCGCAAGACTTTTAGAAAAAAAACCCGAGTTCGCAAAATATAAAAATACGAGCAATACGCTTGCTTTTGATAAACGAAAAAACCTTTTTGGTATAAATTTACTCAAAAAGCTACGTATGCAGGGTACTAGAAAAGTAATTTTGGTAGAAGGGCATATGGATGTTGTTGGGTTATATCAATATGATATAAAAAATGTAGTAGCATCTATGGGCACATCACTAACGATAGAACAATGTCGTCAACTAAAAAAATATGCAGATATAGTATATGTTTCTTTTGATGGAGATAGTGCAGGACAAAACGCGACTATGCGTGGACTGGACATACTAAAAAAAGAAGGACTTGAAGTTCGTGTAGTTATGCTTACGAACAATTTAGACCCAGATGATTATGTAAGAATTAATGGCAAAGAAGGTTATCAAAAATTATTAGATGATTCAATGCCCCTAATTGATTTCAAATTACATAATATAAAAAAGAATTATACACTTAATTCTTATGATGACCGTTCTAAATATGCTATTGAGGCTATTAATGTATTAAGTAGTTTAGATTCGTTAGAACAATCTATTTATGTAAAAGAAGTTGCTAAATTGAGCAAAATAAGTGAAGATGTATTGTTAGGACAGGTACAAAGCAATGAAATAGACAATCAAGAAGCTGAACGATTAAAAAGAGAAAAAATTAGTAAACAAAGCTTGCAAGACAATACTAACATTATAGTTGCTGAAAGATTTGTATTAAGTGCTATTTTACATTTAGAAAGTTGTGTAGATTTTGCTAAAATTGAAGATAGTTTGTTTAGCACAGAGAATCACAAAAAAGTGTTTGATTATATAAAAAAATGTATAATTAATCAATCACAACCCAAATTAAATGATATTTATGAAGTACTGGAAAATGATGAAGAATGTATATTCATAATTGATGCAATAGAGAAATATTGTGATTTAGAAAATAGAAATACATTTTATGACCAAAGTTTGAACAAACTAAAGGAAGAACAAAGAAAATCAAAATTAGTAGAACTGCAAGATTTATTCAAGAAAGCTACTACTAAAGAAGAAAAAGATGAACTAAAAGATAAGTTAAAAAATTATCAAAACAAAAAAAATAACTAAAGGAGTTATGGTGACAAATATGTCCGAATTAAAAGAAAGTCAATTAGTAGAATTGGAAAAGATTGCGGAATCATTTAAACATAAAAAAAGTATAACTGAAGATGAATTAATAATTAAAGTTGAAAAATTGGATTTTGGTGCTGAAGATATGGAAGATATCCTAAATTTCTTCAAAACAAAAAATATTGAAGTTATTTCTTCTGAGCAACAAAAAAATAATGATGATTTATTTCAAAAAATGATGACTGAAATAAATGTTGAAGATTCAGTCAAAATGTACCTTAGAGAAATCGGTAAAGTTCCATTGCTTACGGCAGAACAAGAATTAAGTTTAGCAAAAAGAATGGAAATAGGCGATGCAGAAGCAAAAACTCAACTTATAAATGCAAATTTAAGACTAGTAGTTAGCATAGCAAAGCGTCACGTTGGACGTGGAATGCAATTTTTGGATTTAATTCAAGAAGGTAATTTAGGTCTTATGAAAGCCGTAGACAAATTTGACTACAAAAAAGGATTCAAATTTTCTACTTATGCAACTTGGTGGATAAGACAAGCTATTACTCGTTCTCTTGCCGATCAAGCAAGAACTATTCGAATACCTGTTCATATGGTAGAAACTATTAATAAACTAACTAAAGTTAGTCGTACCTTATTGCAACAATTAGGTAGAGAACCTACCCAAGCGGAAATTGCGGAAGCTATGGGAATTAGTGAAAGTAAAGTTGCTTCAATTCAAAAAATTGCTCAAGACCCAGTATCATTAGAAACTCCAATAGGTGAAGAAGATGATAGCCATTTAGGCGATTTTATTGAAGATAAAAATTCCGCTAGCCAAATTGAAATTGCGGAAACAAGAATGTTAAAAGAAGAAATAGAAAGTATATTAGCAACACTTGCACCTAGAGAAGCAATGGTTCTTATTTTAAGATATGGTTTGCGTGACAATAGACCTCGTACACTTGAAGAAGTAGGAAAAGTATTTAATGTAACAAGAGAAAGAATAAGACAAATTGAGGCTAAGGCATTAAGAAGATTAAAACATCCAAATAAAATGAAAAGACTTAAAGATTTTATGGATAAATAATTTATGATAAAACTTACAAAAAGATTGCAACAAATATTAAATTTAGTCGAAAATGTAGATACACTTGCTGATATCGGCTGTGACCACGGGAAATTAATAGTTAGTGCAATTGTCAATAAAAAAGCAAAAAATGGTATTGCTGTAGATATAAGTTATGATAGCTTGCATAAAGCTAAGTTATTAGCAAAACAGTACGATGTTGATGATAATATTGATTTTTTTGTAGGGAATGGTACAAATCCGATTGAAAATAAAGTTAATTGTATAGTAATTGCTGGAATGGGAGGCATAGAAATATCCAAAATTTTGGCACAAGGTGATAAAAGTGATAAATATATTTTAGTACCACATCAAGATGCTTATATATTGCGTAAATATCTTAGAGATAATGACTATGCGGTAGAAAAGGATTTTGTAGTAGAAGATAAAAAATTTTATTCGTTAATTGTAGCGACAAAAGGTAGCAACGACTACAAAGATGCCGAAATATATATAGGAAAAAATTATCCGAAAAGCAATGACTTTGATTTGAGAAATAAAAAAAGATATCAAGATATTAATAAAATAATAAAACAACAAAAAGACAATAATAGCATTAAAGAATTAGATAGCAATTTGCTAGATGAGTGGGAGGTTTTGAAAAATTATTATGATACTAAAAGTTAAAAATATATTTGATAAAATAAACGAATTTGCCCCATATAATTTACAATCAGACTATGATAATAGTGGTATAATGGTCGGCGATAGGGATATGGTAACAAACGGCATTTTGGTAACCTTGGATACAACTTTACCCGTTCTTATTCAGGCTAAAGAATTTGGTTGTAATGTAGTTGTAGAACATCACCCGATTATTTGGGGTGGTTTGAAAACTATCGACCCACAATTACCCAATAATGATGCAATTTGTTATGCCATAAAAAATGATATAGCAATAATTTCAGCACATACAAACTTTGATTTTGCAGAAAATGGATTAAATGACTTTGTGGCAAAAAAGATGGAATTAAACAGTATTACAAAACAAAATTTTGATAGTCCAAGAATTGGAGTTCTAAATAAAATTACTACTTTAAAAGAATATGCAAAAAAATTATCAAATATTTTTGGTGATAAAAATGTTCTTACTGTAGGTAATTTGGATAAACCAATACAAAAAGTAGCTGTTATTAACGGCGGAGGTGGTTCTGACGCCGATATAATTATGGATACATATAGAGCCGGTTGTGATGTTTATGTTAGTGGAGAAATAAAACATAACGTAGGACGTTTGGCAAAAGAATTAAATTATGCTATAATACAAATAAATCATCAAAACTGTGAGCTTGATTTTATTCCACTTATGGAAGAAAAACTAAAAGAAAAAATTAATACAATAAATGTTTTGTCAACTACTATGTTGACAAACCCATTCAATTAGGAGGGTATAAAAGTATGTCATTACAAAAAATGTTGGAATATCAAAAGATAGATTCAAAAATCTATCGTTTGGAAAAAGAGTATAACGAACTCGAAGAAAAAAAAGAATTTAATAAGTACCAAGGTTATTACAAAGAAAAAGCAAAATCAGTAATAATAGGTCAAAAAGAATTTGAAAACATAGTTGAAAAACTAAATGGCTTATTAGTTAAAGCAAAAGAGTTAAACGTTAATAAATTTGATTTATCTATAGAATCTAATAATGCTTTTGAAAATGAAGAAGATTTTGATAATTATGAGAAAAAATTAAAAAAATATCAAACTGAATTAAACGCAATTAATGAAACTTCTAATGAGTTACAAAAAAAATTAAGTGATTTATCACAAAGTAACAAGCAAATACTTAATAAATTGAGACAGTCTCAAGAACTTGCGTCTAAGTTTTTTGGAGTTATTCAACAAAAGAAAAAGAAAATGCAAGAACAAGCTAAACCAGAAATATTAAAGCGTGATGCAATAAAAGCCGAGATTGATGAAGATATTTTTAAAATATATGAAGAAAGAAGGAATCATCACATTTTCCCTGTATTTATGCCTTATAATGAGCCTAATTGCGGTGCGTGTGGTATAGATGTAAAAGCAGAGATATCCGAAAAATTTAATAGTCAAACTTTTGTTGAGTGTCCTCATTGTAGAAGACTTCTTTATAAAATTTAATATTAGATTTCATAAAATAAGTATTGTTTTTTGCCAATTTTAATGTGGTCAAACCAATATATGTAAGGAAAAATGAGTAGCGTTGTTGAAATATTGTAAAAAGTATGAAACAACGCTACTTTTGTATCTAAGGGTATTGTCGTTTCGAAAAATGATGATAGAAGTCCTGTAAAATATAAAAAACTGTTTAGAAAAACTCCTACAAAATTAAATAAAATATTAAATATAGCTACCTTAAGACCTAATTTACTTTTACCAATTGAAGCTAGAAATGGAGTCGAACAAGTACCTAAATTTGTTGCCATAATCATAACAACAGCACTATCTATATCAAGTAGTCCAAAACTTGCAATAGTTACTATGAGCACGCTAATAAGTGAAGAACTCTGGCATACGGCAGTAAGTAAGGCAGTAATAAAGAATAATGAGTATAAATTGCAATTTTTGAAAAGTTTTAAGTCAATTTTTGTTAGTACAAACGGTATTGCATTATTTACGATATATAAACCAATAAAA
>Ga0172378_10004640_pt1 | contig 12864 bp, 12 predicted proteins | sample GrowelOW332metaG_FD_119755 | JGI IMG/M metagenome (GOLD analysis project Ga0172378, IMG submission 119755) | Groundwater microbial communities from an aquifer near a municipal landfill in Southern Ontario, Canada - Pumphouse #3_1 metaG | ecosystem: Environmental > Aquatic > Deep subsurface >...
ATAAAAATTTTTATTGAAAGATTAAGAATAATCAAATTATTAATATTTTTTTAATGTTGTTGCAAAAATAAACGTTTTTTTATTTTTTGTTGTTTGTTTTAAGCTGTCATGATAAAATTCCTTTAAAATGAAGGAGAAATATTATGGAAAGAAAAATAATTAAAACCAACAAGGCACCAGCTGCTTTAGGTCCTTATAGTCAAGCTATTATAGTTGGAGATTTGGTCTTTACCTCAGGGCAACTTCCTTTAGATCCAGTTTCAGGATTAATTGTTGGAAAAGATATTACCGAGCAAACAACTCAAGTTTTTGAAAACCTTAAAGCAGTTTTAGAAGAAGCTGGAAGTAATCTTCAAAGAGTTGTTAAAGCAACTGTATTTATTACAGATATGAATGACTTTGGTGAAATGAACAAAGTTTATTTAAAATATTGTGATGGAAGTGATTTTGGTGCAAGAGCTGCGGTAGAAGTTAGCAAATTGGCAAAAAATGCTTTAGTAGAGATTGATATGATAGCAACTTTAAACTAGTAAAAAACAAAACTTTTTCTTGATATTTTAATAGGATAATTCCTTTTAATAAAAGCAATTAAGTCTTTAAAAAAAAATCCTATAAAATTTTATTAGAAAGCTATTTACACAAGTTCTATTATTTGCTAGTATACACAAGGTCAATCCCGTGTTGTTTCGTGGGGTTATTCAATGCCGCTTTAGCTCAGTTGGTAGAGCAAAGGACTGAAAATCCTTGTGTCCCTGGTTCGATTCCTGGAGGCGGCATTAATTAGTTGTTCTTACTTAGGTAGGAACTTTTTTTTGGCCCAAAATTGAACTTAATTGGATCATTTGAGCCATGGTTAAGATTATGGTATTCCAAAGTCTTTTAGGCAAAATTAAAGTTTATAGATTATTCTCACAAGGAACTTGATAAAGCTTTATATTTTTTTCATGTATAAGATTAACCCATTCCTTGGAAAGATTTGAGTCTGTTACAATTGTATTAATTTCAGAAAGATTACAGAAAAAAGAGGATCGTATTTGACCAAACTTGCTCGAATCTGTTACAAGAATTCTTTCGAGCGCTGATGCAATTATGGCTTTCTTTGTTTCTATTTCATAGTTATTACTACAAGTTAGCCCCATTTGAGAATGAATCCCAGCGGCAGAAACAAATACCTTATTAGCTCGAAGTTCCCTTATGAATTCAATTCCATGTTTGCTTTCAAACATTTGGGCATTCTTATGGTAAAAACCTCCAGCAAAAAGAAGGCTGATGTTAGGGTTTCTACAGAGTTCCAACAAAACATTTGTGTTAAAACATAGGGCTGTAAGATTTATATCAGGAGGAAGATTCCGAGCGATATGAACTGTAGTTGTTCCTGTATCAAATATTATAGTATCATTTGGTTCTACCAAGGATGCAGCAAATTTTCCTATGGCGTTTTTTTCTTCAGACCGAACATTTTTTTCAACTCTAAGATTGTAGTTTTGAAAGATAATTCCTTTATTGTTAGGATTATAAGTTATTAGTCCATTATTAAGTGAAGCGATGTTATTGCTTTGAATAAGCATTAAATCACGTCTAATTGTCATTTCTGAGACTTTAATATTTTTTGCACATTCTTTTATTGTTATCTTCCGTTGTTCTTTTAGGAGATTTAGAATTGCATTAATCCTTTTTTCTTTCTTTTCCATAACTACCTCAATTACCTGAAAAACATTTATGATATATTATAACATAATCATAAAAAAAAGCAACAAATTTCTAAAAAGAATATGTTGCTTTTAAGTTCTTAAAATATAGGTAATTAATATAATATCAAACAAATACTTTTAAATATTATCATTAATATTTAAAATAATAACAAAAAATTTTATCAAAAAATGTTAAAATTGTGTTAAATAAGGGTAATTTACATTATTTTTTGTAATAATGTTATTTTTGTTGACATCCATATTAAACCATGATAAAATTTTTTTAATTAGGAAGTAAATAATGAAAATTAAAGAAATTTCAAGACACATTGATTATACGCAGTTAAAAGCATTCTCTACTTGGGAAGACATAAAAATGCTTTGTGATGAGGCTATTGAGAATGAATGTGCATCGGTTTGTATTCCACCTGCATTTGTTGCTAATGTGAAAAAAGAATATAAGTCACTAGTTAAGATTTGTACGGTAATTGGATTTCCTCTGGGATATAATACTGTAGAAACTAAAGCTTTTGAGACAATGAATGCTTTAAATAATGGAGCAGATGAAATTGATATGGTAATCAATATTGGAGATGCTAAGAGCGGACAATTCGATAAAATTACAAAAGAGATTGCAACTCTTAAGACTTTAGTTGGGAATAAAATTCTCAAAGTCATTGTAGAAACGTGTTATTTTACAAATGAAGAAAAAATTGCATTATGCAAATGTGTCTCTGATGGTGGTGCAAACTTTATCAAGACATCAACTGGATTTGGGACTGGGGGGGCAAAATTAGATGATATTGCTCTTTTCAAGAAAGAAATTTCAAAAGATGTAAAAATTAAAGCAGCAGGTGGTGTTAGAACCAAGGCAGATATGGAAGCTTTTCTTGATGCTGGTTGTGAAAGGATTGGTGCAAGTACTAAGTTTTCTAAACTTTCTGAGGTTTAGTAATTGGAAAAGGATAGTTGGAGCTTCAAGAAGATTGCACTGGTCTTTCCTGTAACTGTTCTGCTTTCACTGGGGATTTCTCTCTATTTGGAAGCTAATATGGGTTCGGATACCTATACTTGCTTTCAACAAGGTTTAAGTTTTATTCTCGGTTGGTCGGTTGGAAATGTAAATCTTGCTATGAGTATTGTTATAGTTGGGATTTTCCTTTTTGTTGACAGAAGTTTGATTGGTCCAGGAACAGTTATTTTATGCTTTGGGATTGGACCCATGATATCAGTATTTTTATGGTTGTTTGATAAAATATTTTTGGGAGAACTCAAAATTTGGTTATCATTATTACTAATAATATTTGGAGTAATATTTACTTCAATTGGAATTTCGACCTATTTAGTTCTGAATCAAGGTGTTCAACCAATGGATATGATTATTATATCTATTTCAAAATGGATAAATAAAAGCTATGGAATTGCAATGTATGTCTTTAGTGCTATTTGTCTTCTTTTGGGTTGGAAACTTGGAGGAGTGATAGGTATAGGAACACTTGTGAATTTATTACTGACTGGTAAGACGATAGATTTAATGGTTCCGAGGATTAGAAAGATTCTCAGAAACATGAAATAAGAAGGATGAAAAAAATGATCAATCAAAAACAATTGATGGAAACAGCGATTGAGGCTAGGGAACATTCATATGCCCCTTATTCTAACTTTTGCGTTGGTGCTGCTTTGATGACAAATGAAGGAAAAGTCTACACTGGATGCAATATTGAAAATTCGGGATTTACTGCTACTGTATGTGCAGAAAGAGTAGCTTTTTTCAAAGCAGTTGAAGCCGGTGAGAGAGATTTTAAGCAAATTGCGATTGTTGGTGGAATGAGAGGTCCCATAACTGATTCATGTGCCCCTTGTGGTGTTTGTAGACAAGTTATGGCAGAATTTTGTAACCATGAAAAATTTAAGATAATTTTGGGAAAGAACTCAGATGTATACAAGGTGTACACCTTGGCTGAACTTCTACCACTTTCAGTTAAAGCAGATGAATCTCCTCTAGTTAGAGGATTCATGAATATAATTTAAAAGTTTTATAAAACATTCAGGAGGTTTTAAAATGAAAAAAACTATTGTGAGCATTTTAGTGCTCTGTATCGTTTTCTGTAGCGTTTTTGCAGCAGGAAATACCGAAAAGGTTGAGGCAAAGTATGAGCTTGCTCTGGTAACTGATGCTAACTCAATTGATGACCGTGGTTTCAATCAAGGTGCTTGGGAAGGAATTGAGGCTTATGCCATAGAAAATAACATTTCTCACCAGTATTATCGCCCAATTGAGCAATCCACTGATGGCTACTTAGTAGCAATTGAAACAGCTGTGAATAATGGTGCAAAACTTATTGTTTGTCCAGGATTTTTATTTGAAACAGCAATCTTTAAGGCACAAACAATGTTTCCTGAAGTAGCTTTCATTCTTTTGGATGGAGTTCCAAACAATAATTATACTGAGTATAAAACTGAAAAAAACACTTATTCCATCGTATTTGCTGAAGATCAAGCAGGTTTCCTTGCTGGTTATTCAGCTGTTATGGAAGGTTACAGAAATCTTGGTTTTTTTGGAGCTATGGCGGTTCCAGCTGTTGTTAGATACGGTTATGGATTCGTTCAAGGAGCAGACTATGCAGGAGAGGAACTTGGTTTAAATTCTGGAGATATTCTTTGTAAGTATATGTATACAGGTACATTCGACAATCTTCCTGAAAATCAAACTAAAGCCGCTTCTTGGTATCAGAGTGGAGTTCAGTGTATTTTCCAGTGTGGAGTTCTTGATAATGTTTTTGCAGCTTGTGAATCAGTTGGTGGTGACAAGATGGCTATTGGTGTAGATCTTGATCAGAGTGCAAATTCGGAGAAAGTTCTTACCTCCTCGATGAAAATGCTTAGCAAGGCTGTTGAAGATGGTATTTCCATGTTTTATGCCGGAAATTTTCCTGGAGGTGTAAACGCAACTCTTACAATTAATGACGATTCTGTTGGCCTTCCTATGGAAACCTCTAGATTTAAGAATTTTACTCAAGAAAATTATGAGCTAATCTGTTCAAAAATGGTAAATGATGTTGATGGAATTATCAGTAATATGATAAGGGACACTGATGCTTCTGGAAAATCTATTCCATTGCAAATTGTCAAGGAAGCTGAGAAGATTGTAAAAGTTGAAGAAATCAAATAATTCTCTTAAATAGAAGGAATTAGAGGGGGTCGTATTTTGTACGACTCCCTTTAAAAAATACAAAGGCAAACAAATGAATGAATATGCTATAGAAATGATGCACATCACCAAGGTTTTTCCTGGTATTAAAGCAAATGATGACATCGTGGTTCAGGTGAAACATGGGGAAATATTTGCATTGCTTGGGGAGAATGGAGCAGGTAAATCAACTTTAGTAAGTGTTCTTTTTGGTCTTTATCAACCAGATGAAGGACAAATACTTTTGGAAGGGAAACCCGTTGAGATAAATAATCCTAGAGATGCTAATAAATTAGGTATTGGAATGGTACATCAGCATTTTATGTTGGTTAAAAAATTTACTGTTCTTGAGAATATTATTCTTGGGGTTGAGACAGTAAAGAATACCCATCTTCAATTGGATGAAGCAAGAAAGAAGGTAATGAAACTTTCAGAAAATTATGGCTTAAAAGTTAGACTAGATGAATATGTCTCTGATATTTCAGTAGGGATGCAACAACGAGTGGAAATTTTGAAAATGCTCTATCGTAACAATGATATTCTAATTTTTGATGAACCTACTGCTGTCCTCACCCCGCAAGAAATTGAGGAATTGATGGAAATAATGGTTAATCTCAAAAAAGAAGGAAAATCAATTGTATTCATTACCCATAAACTCAATGAAATCAAACAAATTGCAGATCGTTGTGCAGTTCTAAGAAGAGGAAAGTGCATTGGTACAGTTGATGTAAAGGATGTATCTCCTGAACAGATGTCTGAGATGATGGTTGGAAGAAAAATTGAGACAAATTTGGAAAAGAAGCCATTCAATCCTGGGGAATTAATTCTCGATGTTCAAAATCTATCAGTAGTATCTAATCGAAATAAAGAGAAAAATGTGCTTAATGAAGTTACTTTTCAATTGCATCGTGGAGAAATCCTTTGTATTGCAGGAATTGAAGGAAATGGCCAAAGTGAACTAGCTCTAGCTCTTTATGGATTGTTAAGTCATTCAAATGGAAAAATAATTCTTGGAGGGAAGGATATTTCTAATTCTTCAATTCGTAAAAGAAGTCTTGATGGTCTAGCTATGATTCCTGAAGATAGGCATAAGCATGGTTTAGTTCTTGATTACACTTTAGAAGAGAATCTCATATTGAAAAAATATTTCAACCCAGAGTTTCAAAAGCATGGATTTATAGATTTTAATAATAGAGAGAAGTTTGCAGATGGGTTAATTAAACGATTTGATGTTCGGTGCGGAAATGGCAGGAAGTCTAAGGTAAGAAGCATGAGTGGAGGAAATCAGCAAAAGGCTATTATTGCTCGTGAGATTGATTTAGATACTGATGTTATTATTGCCATGCAACCTACTAGAGGGCTGGATGTCGGAGCAATTGAGTATATACATAAGCAACTCCTTGCTCAGCGCGATTCAGGAAAGGCAGTTCTTTTGATTTCTTTTGAATTGGAAGAAGTTATGAATATTAGCGATAGAATCCTTGTTCTTTATGAAGGAGAGATAGTAGCTAATGTCTTACCTCATGAAACGACTGTTAATGAGATTGGTCTATTTATGGCTGGTTCCAAGAGGAGTGTTAAGAAATGAAAGAAATAAGACAAAAGAAAGATATTACAGGGATTTGGGCTTCATTGCTGGCAATTCTCAGTGGTTTGCTAATTGGTTTTATTGTTTTAGCAATTTGTAATCCATCACAGGCACTCAATGGAATCAAGACTTTGATATTTGGTGGATTTACGGGAGGCATAAAAAGCATAGGTAACGTCTTGTATTATGCAACACCTCTATTAATGACTGGTCTTGGAATTGGCTTTGCTTTCCAGTCTAGTTTGTTTAACATTGGAGGACCGGGACAGTTTATTTTTGGAGCTTTCTGTTGCCTTTTTGTTGCAATTAAGTTACCAATTCCAGGGGCTCTTGGATGGATTATTCCTTTGATTGCTGCTATGGCTGGAGGTGCTCTTTGGGCTTTGCTTCCAGGAATCTTAAGAGCTTACAAAAATGTTAATATAGTTATTTCAACAATTATGATGAATTACATTGGAATGTATTTAGTCAATGCTCTAGTTAAGACAACAATCTATGACCCTTTGAAGGGGCAATCAGCCATTGTACCTTCAAATCATCAACTTCCTTCTTGGGGATTGGATAAAATCTTCACATCCCGAAGTATGGTTAACTGTGGAATTTTGATTGCCATAATGATGGCGATTGTTATTTATATTCTGCTAAACAAAACTACATTTGGTTATGAACTAAAGGCTTGCGGAAAAAATCGTGACGCTAGCCGTTATGCAGGAATTAACGAAAAAAAGAATATTGTTCTTTCTATGGTTATTTCTGGGGCCCTTGTTGGTCTTGGTGGTGGTTTGATGTATCTTGCTTCAGCAGGAAAGTATATACGTGTAGTTGATGTGATGGCAAGTGAAGGATTTGATGGTATTGCTGTTGCTCTCCTTGCGATGAATAATCCGATTGGAATTATCTTTTCTTCAATCTTTATGGCTTATTTGGATGTGGCGGGGTTTTATATGCAGACCTATCGTTTTTCTCCCGAAATTGTTGACATCATTGTTTCGGTGATCATCTACTTTAGTGCTTTTTCTCTTTTAGTTAAGGAGTATATTTCAAAGATTGAGCTTAAGAAAAAATCAAATCTATCTAAGGAGGACAAATGATGGATACAATCTATTTTTTGTGTCAGCAGTCCATGATATTCTGCATTCCACTTCTAGTTGTGGCTCTTGGGGAGCTTTTTTCAGAGAGTTCTGGGGTTCTAAATATTGCTCTTGAAGGTATAATGGTCTTTGGTGGTTTTTGGGGAATATTATTTATAAGTATTTTTCAAGGTTACATGAGTCCTACTCTTTGTTTGACAATTGCAATTTTGATTTCAGGAGTTTCCGGAGGGCTTTTATCACTTGCTCATGCTTTTGCATCTGTCAATCTCAAGGCAGAACAAACTATCAGTAGTATGGCTCTAAATTTATTTGCTCCAGCTTTTTGTATTTTTTTTGCACGAGTTGTTCATGGGGTTGAACAGATTCCATTTAAGAATACTTTTAGATGGAATAATGTTCCATTTCTTAGTAAAATTCCATTTATTGGATCAGCTTTCTTTCAGAATGTTTATCCAACGACTTTTCTTGGAATTATTATTCTTATAGGTTCATGGTATGTCCTCTATAAGACTCGATTTGGCTTGAGACTTCGTTCTTGTGGTGAAAATCCACAGGCGGCTGATTCTGTAGGAATTAACGTATACAAGATGCGTTATGCTGGTGTTTTGATTTCTGGTGTATTAGGAGGACTTGGTGGATTGATTTACATTATTCCAACTTCAAATCTATTTAATTCCAGTGTTGGAGGTTATGGATACTTAGCACTTACAGTGTTGGTATTTGGTCAGTGGCAGCCTAAGAAAATTTTCTTTGCTGCATTATTCTTTGGATTTACAAAGACTTTAGCAGCGGCTTACTCTGGAGTACCGCTTCTTTTGAAATTAGGGATTCCAGATACTATATACAAAATGCTTCCATATGTAGCAACGCTTCTTGTGTTGGTATTCTTTTCAAGTAAGGCTATTGGTCCTGCTTCTGTTGGAGTTCCTTATGATAAGGGTTCTAGATAAGGTTTAATTTAAGTAAAAACTTAAAAAAATAGATAAATTTATTATAAAAAATATGTTAAGGAGAGATTATAAATGTCAAAAGAAGTTTTATTTACTAAAGAGGATGGGTCCCAAGTTCAGTATCACCTTCATTGTAAGAAAGGAGATGTAGGTCGTTATGTACTACTTCCAGGAGACCCATTTAGAACAGATTTAATTGCTTCATATTTCGATGATGCTAAGTTAGTTGCTCATAACCGTGAATTAAAAACATGGACAGGCACTCTTGATGGTATAAAGGTTTCCGTTACTTCTACGGGAATGGGTTGTCCTTCAGCTGCAATCGCTATAGAAGAACTTATAAAATGTGGAGCTGATACTTTTATTCGAGTTGGTACTGCTGGAAAAGTTTGTGACAAAGCTTTTGACCCCGATCTTGACGGCGTTATAAATACTGCAGCCGTTCGGGATGAAGGTACTACTATTCATTATATTCCTGTTGAATATCCAGCTGTAGCAGATAGGCATGTTGTGGATGCTCTTGCTAGGGCCTCAAAAGCTCTTGGTTATAATTTTGCAGAAGGAATAACCCAGTCTAAAGATTCATTCTATGGACAGCATGATCCTGAGAGCATGCCTAACGAAAGTCGTTTAAAAGAACGTTGGGAAGCATGGAGAAGAGGCAATGTGATGACTAGTGAAATGGAAAGTTCAACAATATTTGTCATCTCATCCATTCGTGGTTGTAGAGCAAGTTCTATTATGGCTTATTCAGAAATGACAAAAGCCATTGAGGTAGCACGTGATGCTTTAAGAATATTGATTCATGAAGACAATGAAGCTTAACTGAAATAACAAAGATTTATAAAAAACCACTCTGTTTCTGGCCGAGTGGTTTTTTAATTTGAAATAAAAACTTTATTTTCTATCTTTTTGAATTATAGGGCTTCCAAATTCTGGAACAGCTCCAAGCTTTCCTGCTCTATAGAAATTGGAAACACTTATGTTTTTATGAAGCTTGAAATCTTGAGCACAGTAATAGTTAGAGGCACCTTCTTCGTCTTTCTCACAGAACCAAATCATATCGTTTCTCATATAATCTTGATCCATGATGAATTGGTTATGTGTTGTCACTAGAAGTTGGGAGCTTTGAGTATTCATCAAGAACATCTGAATATAGAATGCTACTAAATCGGGATGTAAAGAAGTTTCAATTTCGTCAATAGTAATAACTCTTGAAGAATTGATTAATTCCTTTAGAACTCCACTCAATCCAAAATATCTTTTTGTACCTTGTGATTCATTATTTTCATTTATTTTGTGACTTCCACTTTTTGTAGAGTGAGAAAAGAGTAATTCTTCTTTCTTAATTGTTTCCTCTTTTATTTCTAAATCAGAAATTTGAAAATCTGCTTTTGAAAGTAGCTTTACATAAAAATCCTTCTGAGTATTATCTTTAACCAATTTGTTCATACTCCAATCTTTTAGAAGAACGCGAGGAGTTATTATAGGAAGTAGGGTATTCTTAAAATAGGATACAACTTTGTCCAACTCTACAGAATGAACATTGCTCCTTTGATAGGAATACAAAACTGTTGAATTTTCCAAAGTGTTTCCATTAAGGATAATTTTATCTTTGGAAAGTAATTTACAATCTGCACCAATAACAATTTTTGAAACTTTGTTTTCATCATCATGGGTTCTAGAGAATAATTTAGCTTTTCTTCCTTCTGGAAAGTAGTTTAGATTTTCAAAATGTATACGTTCTTTATCAAGAGTTACTGAGTATTCGTATTTGATTCTTTCAATAAAAAAGACTAGAGAGAAGGTTCCACTTTTATTTATTGATTCATCATCAAGAGCAAAAGGAACAAATTCGGTATCTTGATCCTTTGTATCCGGTCCAGAAAGAATCAAATCACGTAAATAGTCCATAGCAAGAAGGAGGTTTGACTTTCCTGCTGCGTTATAACCGTAAAGAACTCCGAATTTAAGAAGTTTTGTATTATCATTTACTTGAACACAAAGATAGTCTTCTCGGCCATTGTTCATCTTTTTGTTTGCAAGAAAACTTATAGTCTGTTTAGTTTTTATGGAACGATAGTTTTCAACTGTAAATTCTTGAATCATTATTTTTATTCCTATTTTCCGTAAAAATTTTACCTAAGTAGTCATATAATAATTCGTTTTGGTTCTAAAATCAATAAAATTCTTATCTAATTATCATTAGATTTTGTAATAAAGATTTCTTTTAATTGAGTTTTTCCTTTGGCGTTTTCCCATTTTTCAGTAAACCCATTTTCGCTTACTTTTTCAGCTATTCCTGAAAGAATCTTTATATGAAGGTTTCTTTCTACTAGAGGACCCCCAAAAAGGAAAACAGCTTTTATTGAATCTCCTTCATCTGAAAATTCAATTCCTTTTTTACATCTAGCCATAACTAAGAACATAGCAGATTTTTCATCTGTTATAATATGTGGAACAGCAATATAAGGAGTAAGAACTGTTGTCATTAAGTCTTCTCTTTCTTTAAAGCGATGTATAATTTCTTTTGTTTCAAGAATACATTGTTGGCTTATTACTGGAGCTATTTTTTTAAGTAACTCAGAAAAAGTAATTTTTTCATCAATGTCAAAAACATCTGCGACCCTTACTAAGTCTTCAAATTCCCTTTGAATTATACCATCTCTATTAATAACTATTTGTCGAAGTTCATTTTCCAACATTCCTTCTGTGATTTTATCATCAGTTATTCTTCTAATTACATGAAGAACTGCTGCTTCACCTTTATATCTCTTATTTCCATAAAAGATGTACACAAGAAAACTTAAAATTACAAATAAAATAGAGATTCCTGCTGATTGAGATCCTAATCGATATATGAAAAATGAAAAAATGACAATACAGAAAATCTGAACCCAAGGATAAAACTTGGTTCGATAAATTGGACGGTAGTTAACCAGGTGACTTTCTCTAAAAACAATGACTGAAATATTTGTCATAATATAGGAAGTTAATATTACTGTTGATGCAACTTTTACTAGTACTTCTAATGGAAATAATAAGGAAAGGAACATTATAATACCTGTAATTAAAATAGAAATAAAAGGCATTCCTTTTTTGTTGACTTTACTAAAAAAGGTTGGAAGGAGACTATCTCTACCCATTGAAAGAGGGTAGCGGCTGGCTGCCATTATTCCAGCATTAGCGGTTGTTATGAATGCAAGCATGGCTCCTATTGTTACAATAATAAAACCTGGATTACCCATAGAAATTCTAGCTGCATCAGCTACTGGTTCACCAGAGTTTAAGAATACTTCAGGATCAAGAATACCAGTTATTACAAATACTGAAAAAGCATAAAGGACAGTTGCACAAATTATGGAAACGGTTATACCACGAGGGATATTCTTTCCAGGGTTTTTTACTTCTTCTGCTACATTTGCAATTTTTAAAAGACCACCAAAAGAAATAAAAACAAAAGCAGAAGCATAGATAATTTTATCAACACCAGAAGAAAAAAATGGTTGAAAGTTTTGTATATTTATCTTTGGAATACCTGTTGTTATGAAAAAAACCAAGATTGCTATGAGAAAGAAAACCAAGACAAACTGAAAAATAGCTGCTTCTTTTGCACCAAAACTATTTAAAATTACAAAAACAAGAATTATTGCTCCTCCTGAAATAAGAATTGGAAAATCAAACAAAAGAAAGAGAACCTCTGAAATACCAAATACTGCAAAAGCACTTTTTAAAGACAGGGCTATCCAACCTAAAATCCCAGAGAAAGTTCCAAATAGTGGTCCCAAAGAACGATTAACAAAAAAATAATCACCACCTGCTTTTGGCATTGCCGTAGAAAGTTCAATAACAGATTGAATTCCAATAAGCGCAAGAAGTCCTGCAAGTATGTAGGCTATTGAAACGGAAGGTCCACATATTCCGAAGGCCATCGAAGGGAGGATAAATATCCCTGAACTAATCATTGCTCCTGTTGCCAACGAAAACATGCCCAAAAAACCTATATTCCGTTTTAATTCCATATAACCACCTTATCTTTTTAACATATCAATATTTATTAAATTCTGGCTTAGTTTACAATGGATATTATTTTCAGGTCAAGAAAAAAACACTTGACTATAACGTAAGGTAATAGTTTAAACTCTATTTATGAGTAAAGAAATGAAAATTAATGAAGTTGCATTACTTGCAAATATAAGTGTTAGAACTTTGCATTATTATGATCAAATAAATTTGTTAAAACCAAGCAAGATAAATAAATCAGGTTATAGAGTTTATGATGAAAATTGTTTAAAAAAACTTAAGCAAATACTTTTGCTTAAAGAAATAGGTTTAAATTTAAATGAAATAA
>Ga0172378_10004645_pt1 | contig 12860 bp, 8 predicted proteins | sample GrowelOW332metaG_FD_119755 | JGI IMG/M metagenome (GOLD analysis project Ga0172378, IMG submission 119755) | Groundwater microbial communities from an aquifer near a municipal landfill in Southern Ontario, Canada - Pumphouse #3_1 metaG | ecosystem: Environmental > Aquatic > Deep subsurface >...
CTCAATTCCTATCATTAATCCTTTACCTGTAACAGACTTAATTCCAGGTGCTTGAGATAATGTCTCAAAAACAATCTCTGACTTCTGCATAACATCACTTAGTAATTTATCATTTATTCTAGAAATGATACTGACCGCTCCCGCTGCACATACTGGATTTCCACCAAATGTGGATCCATGCTTTCCAGCCGAAAGAACAAATTCTACTTTTTCTCCAAGAACGGTAGCCCCGATAGGAAGCCCGCCGCCTAATCCTTTAGCTGTAGTAAATATATCTGGTTTGATACTATAGTGCATATAACTATATAATTTACCCGTCCTTCCATTTCCTGTTTGGACTTCATCTATGGCAAAAACCAAATCTTTCTCCTGCGCAAGTCTATAGACTTGTTGAATATAATTTGGATCAAGAGGAACCACTCCGCCCTCTCCTTGAATAGTCTCAATTAGAATACCCGCGCATTTATTGTTATTTACTGTGTTTTCCAGTTCAGTTATATCGCCGGGAGTCACTGAAATGAACCCTTCAGTAAGAGGAAGAAAATCCTTGTGATAGTCTTCTTGTCCGGTTGCAGCCAGAGTCGCAAGTGTTCTCCCATGAAAGCTATTTTTCAAAGTAATAATAGTATAATAGTCAGGACCTTTCTTATCTTGGGCATATTTACGAATTGCTTTGATAGCACACTCGTTTGCCTCTGCTCCTGAATTAGAGAAAAACACCTTTTTCATCCCTGTTTTTTCAATCAATAGTTTTGCTAGTGTAACACAAGGCTCAGTATAATAAAGGTTTGAAGTATGTTGAAATTTATTAAGCTGAGAAATTACTGCGTTTTTCCAAGCTTTGTCTTGCATCCCAAAAATGTTTACCGCAATTCCTCCTCCCATATCAATATATTGTTTCCCATCTTCATCTGAAATAATTGATCCTTCTCCATACTTAATCTCTACCGGAAACCGAGAATATGTATTTGCAATATACATTTTATCTAATTCTTTTAAATCTTCCATATCATTCCTTTCGTATGTGTTATTATATTCTTTCTAAATAATTAAAGGTTAAAGACTCTGTAACAAACGCTGTTTCCCTCATTTAGGGCCTTTTTCTTATTGTCTTATAATATCTAATTGTCTTGGTTTTGAAATTATGCAATAAACATTGTTCCCATACCTTCATCTGCAAGCATTTCTATTAGGTTTTTAAATTATGAAATAAACATTGTCCCAATACCTTCATCTGTAAGCATTTCTATTAGGATTGAATGGAAGACCCTTCCATCTAATATAAATACTCTCTTTACCCCCCGTCTTATAGCTTCCTTGCAGCACTCAACTTTTGGGATCATACCCCCCGATACTATTCCATCCCTGATAAGTGAGGGGATTTCGCTTACGGAGACCTGAGGTATAAGACTTTTTACATCATCTTTATCCTTTAATAATCCTGCAACATCAGTCATGGAAATCATAATCTCGGCGTCAAGAGCTCCTGCAATTTTTGCCGCAGCTTCATCGGCATTTACGTTGTAAGTGTTTCCCTTCTTGTCACAAGCGATAGTTGAGATAACTGGGATATATCCTTTTTCCAAAATATCCAGTATTATCCCCCTGTTAATTGCTGTTATTTCTCCAACATATCCTAGAGCTTTGTCTTTCATCTTTGCTTCAATCATTTGACCGTCGATACCACAAAGGCCCACAGCTTCTGCCCCATTCTTCTGAATAAGGTTAACCAAATCCTTGTTGATTTTACCAGCAAGGACCATCTGGACTATTTCTACTGTTTCTTTATCAGTAACTCTAAGGCCGTTGACAAACTCGGTCTTCTTTCCGATCCTATTAAGTTCTTCAGTTATTTCAGGGCCACCGCCATGAACTAAAACAACTTTTACTCCAATCAGCGAAAGAAGTATAACGTCTCCTATTACCGCTTCCTTAAGCTTATTGTTTAACATAGCACTTCCGCCATACTTTATTACGACAATCTTGTCCTTGTACTTTTGAATATATGGTAACGCATGTACCAATACCTCTGCTCTAACTGAATTGCTTACCTTTGTTTCTTCCATTTTTCCCTCCGGGTATAATTTCAAGGTTTTCCTTAAATTATATAATCAGTATTCCTCTTCTAAATAATTTCTTAAGTCCTGTAGTCTCCGTTAATTTTCACATATTCATATGTTAAATCGCATCCCCAAGCTTTTGCCTTTCCCTTTCCTTCATTCATAAAAACCAATATATCTATTTCATCCAGAGAAAGAATTGTCTTGGCCTCCTCCTCAGAAAATTCCACACCATGCCCGTCTTTACAAACTTCAATCATACCCCCCTTTGAGAGGAAGGAAACATCTACTTTATGTATATCACACTTAGCCCCACTATACCCAATTGCACATAATACTCTTCCCCAATTTGCATCTGACCCAAACATAGCTGACTTTACCAAAGAAGAACATATGATGGACTTAGCAACTAATTTTGCATCTTTGTTGCTTTTTGCAGAGGTGACTATGGCTCTTAAAAGCTTTGTTGCACCCTCTCCATCCTTTGCTATCATTTCACAGAGTTTCGAATTTACTAGGTTTAAGGCCTTTTTGAAAATATTAAAAGCCTTTCCATTTTCAGAAATAATAGTATTACCCGCCATTCCGTTAGCTAATACAGAAACCATATCATTTGTAGAAGTATCTCCATCTACACTAACCATGTTAAAAGTGTCTTGAATGTCCTTTTTTAACGCAAAATTTAACATTTTTGGAGTTATCGATACATCGGTAGTAATAAATACTAGCATTGTTGCCATATTGGGATGAATCATCCCTGAGCCTTTAGCTATTCCCCCCATCGCACACTTTACCCCATCAATTTCAAAGGTCACAGCTATTTGTTTAAGCTTTGTATCTGTAGTCATAATCCCTTCTGCAGCAATTTCGCTCTTTTTTCCAAGGCCTTGAACCAATTCTGGAATGCCCTTTTTGATTGGGGAAATATCCATTGGTTGGCCAATTACCCCAGTTGAGGCAACTATGATATTTTCAGGGGTAATATTTAATTCTTTTGCGATATAGCTACAAGTCATCTCGGCTATCTCTACACCGTTTGCATTACAGGTATTAGCATTACCGCTATTGCATATTACTGCCTGAGCATATCCATCTGATATGTTTTCTTTTGTGACTAAAAGAGGCGCACCCTTAACTAGATTTGTAGTATAAACAGATGCTGCAGAGGCGATTTTTTGGCTAAATATTAAAGACAAATCCCTTTTGTTTTTATTTTTTCTAATTCCACAATGAATGCCATTTGCGACAAATCCTTTCGCCGCACATACTCCACCTTCCGTAAACTTAATTCCTTTTGCCATTTTTCTACCTTCTATATAATATTTTCTTTAAATTCTATTCTGTAACCTTAATTCATTTTACTGTTTTTCTACCTGCTATATATCTCTTTTTCTTTAAATTCTATTTTGATTTCTTCTTACTTATTTTCTTAAAGATTCAGCCCATATGTTTCACTTTCACCCAAAATCAGATTCATACATTGTACAGCCCCACCAGAAGCTCCTTTACCTAGATTGTCAAATCTTGATACAAGAAGTATTCTGTCCTCATTACCGAGAACAGATACCTGCATTGAGTCTTTGCCCGACATCATTGCTGCAGATAAATATCCTTCCTCGCCCAGATTTTCTGTATACTTTACTATCGGCCCTGTATATTTTTCTGAGAATAACTTTTTTATTTCCTTTATTCCAATTCCGGGGGATAGTTGTTCTTTAAATATTGGAATACTTACAACCATTCCACTATAGAAATTAGATACTATAGGAATAAATGAGGGTTCTTTTTTTAACCCTGCGACATACTTCATTTCCCTCAAATGCTTATGCTTTTGGGAAAGTCCATATTCTCTGGGAGCTAAATAAATTGGATTTTCCTGCTCCTCTATATATTCACCAATCATCTTTTTTCCCCCTCCGCTATACCCTGTTATTGAAGTACAAGAGAGCAAGGTGTCTTTGGGAAGAAAACCGCTCTCTGTCAAAGGATATATCAAAGAAAGAAACCCACTTGCATGGCACCCTGGGACACTAATTCTAGAGGATAAAGAGAGCTTTGCCTTAAGATAGGGAGAAAGCTCTGGGAATCCGTAAAGCCAGGAAGGATCTGTTCTGTGTGCAGTAGAGGTATCAATGATTTTTACCTCTGGATTATCAATAAGAGCGACACTTTCTATTGCAGCTTCATCGGGCAAACACATTAAAACGATATCTGACTCATTCATTATTTCTTTTTTAACCTTTGGGTCCTTCTTATCTTTTTCGGGAACAGAAAGAAAAATAAGGTGGTCCATCTTTTTTATTCTGTCATATATGCTTAGCCCAGTCGTTCCATATTGTCCATCTATAAATACCTTTTTCAATTGATATCTCCTTATTTGCCTATTTCAAGTGAATGTATCTTCTTTACTTTTTCCTTGATTCGATTAATGCCCTACTTCCTATTTATTCGCCTATTTCAAGTGAATGTATCATCTTTACTTGATCAACATAATCCCCTAATTCTTATTGATTTGAGACTTAATATACTCAATCTGTGCTTTTACGCTTTCTGGAGCTGGGCCCCCTGGGGAGTTTCTTCTATTAACGCACTCTTTAATATCTATTGCTTGATATAAATCTTCCAAAAAAACAGAGGAGTAGCCCTTGTATTCTTCAATTTTTATATCTTCTAGAGTTTTCTTTCTTTTTATGGCATCAGCCACAATTTTTCCAATCAGTTTATATGCGTCTCTAAAAGGCATGCCTTTTTTTGTAAGATAATCTGCTAAATCAGTAGCATTCATATACCCGTATGCCGCTGCTTTTTCCATCGTTTCTCTTTTTATAGAAATGGCCTTCATCATAGGTACATATACTTTTAAGCAGTTTATTACCGTATCAACTGAATCGAAAAGTGCTTCCTTATCTTCTTGCATATCCTTGTTGTATGCCAAAGGCAAACCTTTCATAACGGTCAATAGAGCAAATAAATTCCCATATACCCTTCCAGTCTTTCCTCTGACAAGTTCAGCGATATCTGGATTTTTCTTTTGGGGCATGATGCTAGAACCTGTAGAATAGGCTTCAGAGATTTCTATATAATCAAACTCCCCACTTGAAAAAAGAATAATCTCTTCGGATAGTCGAGACAAATGCATCATTAAAAGGGCGGCATTGCTCATAAACTCCAGACAAAAATCTCTATCAGAAACTGAATCCATACTGTTTTGGGAAATTTCCTTAAATCCCAACAGTTTTCCTTCCATAATTCTATCTATTGGATAAGTAGTCCCTGCTAATGCGCAACTACCAATAGGAGAAACCATACATCTTTTCAGACTGTCTTTCATTCTCTCCTGATCTCTTAAAAACATCATTCCGTATGCCATTAAATAATGAGCATATGTTACTGGTTGTGCCTTTTGCAGATGTGTGTATCCTGGCATAATAGTATACAAATTCTGGGAAGCCTTATCAGAAATTGCCTCTAAAAATGAAGATATTAAATTGATTATTTCCTCAGTTTTTTCTTTTAAGTATAATCTTGTGTCAAGAGCTACTTGGTCATTTCTACTTCTTGCAGTGTGCAACATTTTTCCTTTGTCCCCGATTCTTTTCGTTAACTCATTCTCTACAAAAGAGTGAATATCCTCCTCTTTTTTTGAAATAATAATTTTCCCATTGTCTAAATCTTCAAGTATTTCTTCCAGGGATCTCACGATTAGATCTGAGTCCTCCGATTTAATAATACCTGTATTTCCCAACATAACTGCATGGGCAATCGAGCCTATTATATCCTGCTTATATAAAACTCCATCTATGGAAATCGAAGAATTAAAACTGTCTGCGACAGGATCATTCTCATCCATTCTCCCTTTCCAAAGCTTACTCATTTTTCCTCCCTTCCTCCTGTGAGCTTAAAGCACTACAGAAATTTATCTACTATGCTAAAAAAGTGATTAAGCCCCCGATATCCGGGGGCAATTAATTATTTCTTGTTTTTCTCTCTCTGAGCTTTTAATTGTGCGCTAACTTTAATTGGCAGTCCAAAGAGATTAATAAATCCTGCTGCATCAGCTTGATTATATTTATTATCCTCTCCAAATGTGGCTATTGCTTCAGAGTACAAAGAGAATTCACTCCACACCCCAGCCTTTATAATGTTTCCTTTATATAATTTAAGTTTAACCTTCCCAGTTACAGTCTCTTGTGTCTTGTCAACAAAGGCATCCAAAGCTTCTTTTAAAGGGGTAAACCATTGTCCGTTATACACCAGTTCCCCATAAGTTATTCCAAGTTCTTGTTTCTTATGAGCAGTCATCTTATCAAGGCATATCGATTCAAGATACTCATGCGCAAAATACAGAATAGTCCCTCCTGGAGTTTCATAAACTCCTCTGCACTTCATGCCGACTAGTCTATTTTCAACAATATCCAAAAGGCCTATACCATTTTCTCCTCCAACTTTATTGAGATTCAAGATGATGTTCTTAGCGCTCATCTTTTCTCCGTTAAATGCAATAGGTTTTCCTTTCTCAAATTCTATTTCTACATATGAAGGTTGGTCTTTTGCTTGTTCGGGGCCCACACACATCTCTAGAAAACCTTTCTTCCCATATTTTGGCTCGTTTCCAGCATCCTCAAGGTCCAAACCCTCATGCGAAAGATGCCACATATTCTTATCCTTTGAATAATTTGTTTCTCTGTTTATTTTTAGAGGAATTTTGTGCGCTTCTGCATATTCAATCTCCTCTTCCCTGGATTTTATAGACCATTCTCTCCAAGGGGCAATTATGTGCATGTCAGGAGCAAAGGCTTTTATTGTAAGCTCAAATCTGACCTGATCATTTCCTTTTCCAGTACAACCGTGGCAGATAGCATCGGCTCCTTCCTTAAGAGCGATCTCAACCAATCTCTTGGCAATAACTGGTCTTGCAAATGAGGTTCCAAGAAGGTATCCTTCATATTTTGCTCCAGCCTTAACAGTGGGAATTATGAAATCTTCTACAAACTCTTCGGTTAAGTCTTCAATATATATTTTTGAGGCCCCTGTTTTGAGGGCTTTTTCTTCCAAGCCTTCAAGTTCGTCTGCCTGCCCCACATTTCCAGATACAGCAATTACCTCACAATTGTTATAGTTTTCCTTTAACCAGGGGATAATGATAGAGGTATCAAGCCCTCCAGAATATGCGAGAACTACTTTTTTTATGTTTTTCTTGTCCATTATATTGCCTCCGTTTATGAATGATGTTGAAATTATACACATTATCTTTGCATAAAACAAGTAATATTATACTAGAATTATGCATATTTTTAATATTATAATCTATTTTTTTGCATAAATGCATATTATATTGCTTGAGCCCCCATGTATATTCCATGTTTACAAGTCATACTGCGCTATGCTAATATTTAATTAATTAATATTTTTAAATAACGCGCACGCAAAGAACATACCGTATATTAATAATCTTTTTTTGTTAATAAATCAAGTTATTTGCCCTTTGCTAACGCTGCTAAATCTTTGCATAATATTAGAAATTTATGCAAAGAAAAGATAAATAATATATGTTTCTAATAGGTTCTGGAGGGATATATGAATACACGTGATTTTCTTTTTAAACAAAACAGCTGCATCCATTTTGGTGTGGGCTTTACGGATAAAATTGGAGAGATTCTTGCCAAAACTTCTTCTTCGGCGATAATTGCTTGCGATCCTTTTTTGAAATCTGTTTCTTTAAAATTGAAGGAAGAATGTCCTCAAATAAAAGATATATTCTCTGAAATCGAACCGAACCCACAGTTGTCTGGAGTGATGAAACTCTTGATTTTGACGGCTCTAAATAAATGCGACACCATTATCGCTATCGGAGGGGGAAGTGTTCTTGACACAGCCAAATTTGTTAAGGGAGTATATAATTTTAAACCAATGGATATCCCTGAATTACTCAAATTTTTTAGACAGGAAATCCCTTTTAATGCCACTTCGCCTATAAAAATTATTGCAGTTCCAAGTACTGCAGGGACCGGAGCTGAAGTTACTTCTGTCTCTGTGGTTAGTCACGGAGACATAAAAAACACAATCAACTCCCCGGTGTTTCTTCCAGATATATGCGTAGTTGATCCAGCTCTTACTCTAACAGTTCCTCCCAAAGCTACAATGATTACTGGGTTAGATGCACTATCCCACGCCCTTGAAAGTTTTTGGAATATAAATAATCAGCCAATTACCGATCTCTATGCTACTGAGGCCGCTAAGCACATATTTTCAAATTTAATTAAAGCATACGAAAAAGGAAACCAAATAGATTCCAGAGTTGGAATGAGCTATGGAGCCCTCCTCGCGGGTCTTGCATTTTCACAAACTAGAACTGCCGGTTGCCACGCTGCAAGCTACCCTCTTTCTATGCTTTTTCATCTACCTCACGGTGAAGCCTGTGCTTTTACTCTTGCTGGGTTTATTAGGCTGAATAACGACGATAGACTGGAGAGTTTTGCAAGAGAAGTAGGTTTTCAAAATACCAATGAAATGGCTAATTATGTTGTTTCTTTGCAAAGACTTGCCGGGCTCAGGGTTACTATTGAGGATTTAGGAATCTCGGATACCTATCACCTATCAAAACTCTGTGTTGAACATCCTTTAATGAAATTTAACCCAGTTCAGCCCTCTATTAGCCAGATGCAAGAGTTATTCAGATCTCTTGGAAAATAATGAGAGAATTCGTCAGTCAAAATACAATATAAGTTATATCGCTTCTAAAAATAAATTGATCATAAAACTTAAGCACGAGGGATTTTGGGAATGAGCTATAGCATGGGAAATGAAGTAAATAGTCTAAAGAGTCTTAAAAAGAATAACAAATCTTCTATTCTAAGACTTCTTTATGATAATGGAGCAATGTCAAGACTTGAACTAGCAAAGGAGACAGGACTAACTACTGCCTCTATTACGGTACTAGTTAAAGACCTTATGGCGTGTGGGGCAATAATTGAAAGCGGTTCCGTTCAAAGAAATAAGTCAGGAAGAAGGGAAGTGTTACTAGACATCAACTACAAGGAATTAAGGGTAGCAAACATAACCATTGAAAGTGATAAAATATATTTTTCCATATGCAACAGATATGAAACACTTCTTGAAAAAACTTTCGACTCTTCAGTAATTCAAGAGGCAGATCCCCTAAACCCAGCTGAAGATGACATTCTTGGGAACCATTGGAGTACTCAGTATAAAATTCGATGTATAGGAATTGGAATCATCGGAAAAGTAGATACCGAGAAAGGAATCTTGATTGACAGTCGTGGCCTTTTCCCCCCAAATTTCCCCCTAAAAAAAGTGTTGTCGATGCAATACCCTTACCCTATCATTATTACAAACAATGTGCGGGCTCAAGCATATTCAATAATTACCTCTGAGTTAAATGATTTTTTATATGTAAAACATGGGCCTAAACTAGGAGGAGCAATTGTCTCTAATGGAAGAATCGTTAGAGGAAGCGGCAACGAAGCAGGTGAAATTGGGCAAACCCAGGTTAGGAATATTCAAGAAAAAGTCACTTTAGGTGACTATGTAAGTGATAAAAGGATCCGTAAAAGATATGAGCTAGAAACATCTAAAGATCTTGAAGCAGAAGAAATATATAAATTATTCTCCACTGATAAAGTGGCCTATGCCATAATACGCGACTGTTTAAAGCAAATTTCAGACACTGTTGTGAATATTGGGTTTATTATAGATCCCGCAAAAATTGTTCTTTCCGGGGGCTTATTCATCTATGATGATATATTCCAAGAGATTTGTGATTTAATTAAAGATGCAGGTTATTTAAAACCAGTCATTAGACCCGCAAACTCAGATAAACTAAAATTTCTCTCAAGTGGGATTGTTGCCCTCAAATTCTGTCTCTTTGGTCTTATTAAACCCGAAGCAGAAGATAGTTTCGGCCCCGAGAACGAAGAGAACTCTGAAGAATCCAATGATTCTATTCCCTCATAAAGAATAGTTTCCCTTACAATATACTATATGCTAAAAGCTCGTTATCCCTATGTGGAGAAAAATTTATCTTAATATAACTGAAACAATGAATATTTTCTAACATATTCAACCATTATTTTTATATTATTGGAGGTTATTTATGACAACTTTGGTCAAGGAAATTAAACCGACTGGGCTTAAAACCAGCGGAATTAATATCTCTGATAAGCTAGGATATGCCCTAGGAGATGCTGGATGCCTTTTGGTGTTCGGTTTAGTTGGATCCCTACTGCAAAAGTTTTATACCGATATTCTGTTCATAGATGCGGGAAAAATTACTCTATTGTTTCTTTTGGCAAGAGTATGGGACGCTATAAATGATCCTCTTATGGGAAGGTTAGTTGATGTGGTGAAGCCAACAAGTGCTGGGAAATATAAACCCTGGCTTGTTAGAATGGCTGTTCCAATGGCCATATCCACAGTATTACTTTTCATGAAATTCCCCGGAATGACAATGGGTGGGAAACTTGCCTATGCATATGTGACCTATATACTATTCGGCATGATATATACCACAATAAATATTCCCTATGGCTCACTTGCCTCGGTAATAACCTCTGATGTAAAAGAAAGATCTACCCTTTCGATTCTTCGTTCAGTCGGTTCAGGTGTGGGAGGAATTGGGGCTATGGTCTTATCAGGGCTTTCCTTTAGTGTCGCTTTAGACCCCTCAGGGGCTCCTATACTCGATGCAAATAACGACCCTATCAAAGTAATGGATTGGAATAAACTAATAATTGGAGTTTCTGTACTTGCATTCTTCTCAATTATTTGTTACCTGTTGTGTTACAAAATGACTAAAGAAAGAATAACCCCGGAGCCTTATGCTAAGCAACAAAAGGGAGTTTTTGCGAATTCTATTAAAAGTTTGATAAAAAGCAGACCATTCTTATCTTTATGCACCGCTTCTATGCTATTAATTGCTGGCCAAATGTTTTTACAATCCCTTGGTTTGTATATTATGGATGATTATTTCAATAAGCCCGAAATGAACATTGTACTTACCCTTTCAACATACATTCCCATGGTTGTGGTTATGTTGTTTACCAACAAACTCGTTATGAAGTATGGGAAAAGGGAAGTTTGTGGCTTTGGCATGCTTTTTGCGGGCGTTGTTTTCCTTATTTTAATGATAATAAAAACAACTAACGTTTGGGTATTTGTTTCTCTAGCATTTCTAGCGGGTGCTGGAATTAGCTTCTTTATCTTAGAAGTCTGGGCTTTTGTAACTGATGCAATTGATTTTCAATTGGTAAAAACTAAAAAGAGGGACGAAACAAATACTTATGCTGTTTTTTCCTTTACAAGAAAGCTAGGCCAAACCTTAGCGGGAGTTCTTTCGACACAAGTAATCGCCTGGGTAGGATACAACGCTTTGAATCTAATACAAACGGATGCAACAAAATCACAGATATATCTCTGGGGTACATTAATTCCTGCCCTTCTGTTTATTGTCTCGGGTATTATGCTGATTTTTTGGTATCCCCTTAATAAAAAGAAAATGGACGAATTACAGGAGGCAAAAATTTCTCTTTACGAAACTAGTGCAGCCGAGACCGATGCTCTAAATTCATTCTTAGATGACATATACACTGGGGAAAAGAATGATAATAAGGTAGAGATTCCCGGTGCTGAATATATTTCTGATAGCGACGAAGGAAGAGCCGACGAGTAAAAGAGAAAGTATCAAATTACAGTTTTCCTTTTCCTTATGGAAAACTGAAAAACCGAGTAAGGATTTAATAAGTTAGCAAGAAAAAATTCTTCCCTTGCTTGTCATCCCTTCCAGCAAAGTCTAATTTACAACGCACAAATGCTAAACAAATAATTATGAGCATAAGTGCTTCCTACTTGCGTTCAAATTAAATAAAGACTAAAATATTCAAAGAAACGTATAAAATGGAGGAAAATATGCAAGATCATATTTTGGAAAAAGGAAAACTCTTAGGCCCAGATGGCAATTTACTAAAAAAGGGTTATGCAACAAATTATCTTCTTGAGTATGATAGATTGGATATAACCGCTCCTAAGTGGAGAATTAAAGAGTGGGACTACTACTATATCGGAAATGATGATTTCGCTATTTGTTTAACCATTTCCGACATGGGATATATTGGCGCAATTAGCGCCACAGTTATCGATTTTAAGGAAAACTGGCAGATCACTAAGAGTGCGGTAGACCTCTTCCCTATGGGAAAATATAAAATGCCTTCCTCAACAAAAAACGGAGATGCCTCTGCGAAAATTGGAAAGGTACAAATGACCTTTGAAAATGACGGTAAGACTCGCAAACTTTATGGCAGCTACCCAAAATTCGGTAACGATAAAGAAACCCTTGCATTTGATATTACATTAGATGAGTTTCCAAAGGAATGTATGTTTATCGCCACACCCTTTGATAAACAAGGATACTTCTATTATAATGCAAAAATAAATTGTATGAGGGCTAACGGGACATTTACTCTCGGGAAAAGAAAATACATCTTCGAAAATGATCTTGGAACGCTTGACTGGGGAAGAGGAGTATGGACATATAACAATACCTGGTATTGGGGAAGTCTACAAACTAGACTGAGAGATGGTTCCACTTTCGGTTTCAATATTGGATACGGCTTTGGAGACACCTCTGCAGCCTCTGAGAATATGCTTTTTTATAAAGGTCTATCCCATAAGCTTGAGGATGTTAAGTTCATTATTCCAGGAGAAGAAGAAGGAAAAGACGATTACATGTCCCCCTGGAAATTCACTTCTTCAGATGGAAGATTCGAAATGAATTTTACCCCTATA
>Ga0172378_10004646_pt1 | contig 12859 bp, 11 predicted proteins | sample GrowelOW332metaG_FD_119755 | JGI IMG/M metagenome (GOLD analysis project Ga0172378, IMG submission 119755) | Groundwater microbial communities from an aquifer near a municipal landfill in Southern Ontario, Canada - Pumphouse #3_1 metaG | ecosystem: Environmental > Aquatic > Deep subsurface >...
GGTGGCCCTGGAACTGGAAAAACAACTGTGGTTCTATATATTCTTTGGAAATGGCTCGCTAGCAATCATGAGTTTTTGGACTGGAATATTCGACTGGCAGCCCCCAGTGGTAAGGCCGCAGACCGTATGCGCGAAAGTTTAATTAACGGCTTGAATGGAATTGAAGAAAGTGTTCGTAAGGGTAGTGGCGAAAAAATCTACAAGAAGCTTAGTGATTTACAAAGTAGCACAATCCATAGGCTTCTTAAATTTATCCCTACTTCTGGAACGTTTAAATACAATAAGAATAATCCGTTTTCTGAAAACACGTTATTTGTCATTGACGAAGCGAGCATGATTGATATTAGCCTTTTCGCTTCTTTTTTGCAGGCTGTTCCTAAGGGAGCTAAGGTTTTTATTTTAGGGGATCCCTTCCAGTTGCCTTCCGTTGGTGCGGGCGCTGTACTTGGTGAAATTCTTTCTCAAGAAAATAAATTTTCTATTAAACTAAAAAAATCAAACCGTTTTACTGATGAATCTGAAATTGGGCAACTAGCAAAAGCGATTCAACAAAATGCGGAAACCACAAATTTTCAACCAGTATCAATGCAAGAGCAAGAGTCAGTCAAGTTCATAGATATTCTAGCGCGTACAATTAAGGAAACTGAAAATCAGGTCAAAACGCTTGTCGACGAATGGCTAAGTGACATGCAACAGCTTCCGATACTCGCTACACAAGTGAAAGTGGATTTGAAAAAGGATGAGGTTAGCGAATCTGAAGTTTGCAAAAAGCTGTGGAATCTATCGCTAAAAAAACGCATGCTTTCTGCAGAGCGCAAGGGCCCACGTGGTGTTGATTTTTTGAATCGCCAAGCCTTTAAGAACATGATGCGTACTGAGGCAGCTCGAAAACATACAGATGGAAAATATTTCGCAGGGCAACTCCTAATTCTTACGCAGAACCAACCTATGTACCAGCTGTACAATGGCGATACGGGAATTGTTGTTTTCAGTGACAATCGTCCGTACCTCATGCTGAAAAAGGATAAATTTGTCTTTTATCCGCTTGCCCTTCTCCCAGCGGATGCATTAGAGAGTGCCTTTGCAATTACCATTCACAAATCGCAAGGTTCGGAATACGAGGAAATTCTAATGTTTTTACCTTCGCAAATCGGGCATCCATTGCTCACAAACCAAATTGTGTATACAGGGATTACGCGTGCAAAAAAGAAAGTGACTACAGTCGTTTCGCCCGAAGCCTTTCAAGCCGCCTGTAGCACAGTGACTAAACGCGAAACAGGTGTTGTTCTATAACTTTATTTCATAAGGTTTTATAAAGCTTGTATTTTTTTTGAAAAGAGTGAGTGAAGAATATATATTATATAAAGAAATATGATTAGACATTTTTTTCAAATTTTATTTGCTGGAGCTACCGCCTTATTTTGGGCAGATAAATCCAAAATTCTAATGGGTATTATATTTTCTTTTTCTGCAGTGCAACATATTGCTTGTACTTATGGACCTCCAAATGACATAGATAACGGAAATGATCCATCACCAGATTGCTCCCCACAATTTTCTGTAGAAAAAATTTCTCGTATCGATTATTCTGAATGTGAAAATACTTTAGCCGATCTTTTAGAAAACGTAAGTGCTTGTGAGGCACCATGCAAGAACGGTGAAATGCTCAATGCCACTTGGCGTCCAGACGGCTCTATTGATTCTGGTCAATTTGTTTGTTATGATGAGCGTCCAGAAGATTGTTCTTATAATACTATGCTAAGTAAGAAAGACTCTATTATTGCTCTTGGTGATACATGTTTACTCGATCATATGAAAGCGGATTCTTCCTTAATTCAATATTTGTGCGGAACAGAAGTTGTTTCCGTAGAGGAAGCTGATCGTCGTTAGAATCCCACTCGGACTTGTCCCATATAGATTCGATAAGGTGCTTGGCCAGTATAATAGCCTTTTTCTTCTGCCCAAGTGGCTAGTTCAACTTCGACAAGACGTAATACTTCTAGGCTAACGCCACCTGAAGGGTATCCACCTTTAAATCCACCAGCAAGCCTTACTTTTAGGGCTCTAATTTCATTATTTAGACCAGGCCAAGCGAGAAGAGTCTGTTCTACTTCCATACCTAAATTGAGATGACTTAATGGCTTATAGTTTCGATCATTATTTAGAGCATCTTCAAAGTCTACGGCGATATTAAATTTTCGAGCAAAGGCTGTATTTGTATTCAGTATTCGTGGGCTATAATTAAAACCAAAAGATAAATTAGGATCAATCGTTGCTTCGTTTAATTCCTTAAAAAAGACGTCTCGTAATGAAGCTCCTAATCTTGTTTCTCTTGTGAGTTGGAAAAGAACACCAAAATCCATGCCATAACTAATCGTTGAAAAATTAAATAGATCATCTCTAGCTTCATCAAATCGAACATCTAGAGTATCTTGTATAGTTGAATAGTTACTTGCATCTAGCTTAAAGACGGAAACACTTTGCCTTTTAACTGCTTTTACACCAAATCCTAAAGAGAGTTGATTTGTAACGCCAATACCTATACCCGCTTGAACCACTGCGTCTACATAAAGAGTATCAATAGATAAAAAAGGAATAATTAAACCTGCATCAATATAGGGGGCAACATTAGCATCTACCCAGATGGCTCCTCCAAAATTATGAAAGGCTAGTTCTGCATCGAATTTAGCCATTAAACTTAAAAGAACATGATCATACTCATTGATTTTTTCTGCGAGTTCTGGATGATTACCTAAAGAATCAATAAGAGCATCGGCTACAGATACATCATTTGCATCTGCTTCTTCTTCTGCTTTTTCATATAAGTCTTGAATATCCATAGCAAGGTTATAACCATTCAAGAAATCTTGAAATGGAACAGCACCACCGACATTTAATCGCATATTGATGAAGTTTCTAGGGTAGTAACCTTGTTGTGGGCGTTTTTTAAAGTTTCCAAGTCTATTGATTTGTGCAAGGCCAGCATAGTTGTAGTAGATAGCTTCTTTATCATCTACTACAGCGACATGAGCATTACCCATGGAATATGCTCGGAGTGATTTATGCACTGGGCCTTTAGCAGCAAAAAGAAATGTTGCTGTTAAACAAAGAGTGAAGAATATTTTAAATAACGTATTCATTTTTATCTCCCCTCAAACCATTCTTCAAAACGATTTTGATCATAATTGACCCAACAGCCACCAACATTTTCTTGTCTCCAAGTTAAATCATATTGAATATGGTTTATATCAATATCATTCATCACTTGCTGTTTCAATTTTAAATCTGAAGACATAAATGTATAGGAAGAAGCAAAAGCAAGTCTATAATCTTCAGATGATTTTCTTTCTTCTATAGTTGTAATTAAATACCTTGATTCTTCTATGTTATTTTTGATACCGTCACCATCATGATCTAATGAAGGAAATACAACTCCAATGGAATCAATATGGCCAAAAAATTCATCTGTAGAATCTTTTGAGACTCGAGTCAATGAAACGATTCTTAAATCTTCATCGACTAAACCATCGTTATCATTGTCCTCACCATCGAGAATTTCTTCATCAACACAGCCATCTCCATCGTTATCCATTCTATCTCCAATTAGATAAAAAGATACGGCTTCTAAATTGTCAATTTGTTCATTAAGAGCGTCTTCAATATTAGCTACATATTCCAAAGAATCATCACCTAAAAAAGAACCGCTATCATTAGACCAGTTTAGTACGGAAGGAAGAATAGAAGAGGCTAAAATTCCCATGTTGTCATTTAAGTTCAAAAGACTTTCATTAAAAGTCGAAATTACAGCTGTGTCTTCTAAGGCATTGTTATACAATTCATCAATATCAAATTCAGGCTCACCAGTTTCAGGATTCATAAATATTTCAGGAGAAAAACCAAGAGTGGCATGCTTAAAGTCGATTAAAATATCGGCCATTGCTAAAATACCAAATCCAATTGAAAAATTAGGGAAGATTATTTTTTTGTCTGATAAAGGGAACTGATCTAATTGATCACCATATTTTGCTTCAAAATTAGCGAGAGATTCCGTAAGAGAGTCATTTTGATTATCTGCTTTAATATAAGCATTATACAAAGAAGTCAATGTATCTCGGCGCACTAATTCATTAATGCACTCGAGGGTTTTTGAAATGCCTTCATAATAGCGAGTGACAAAATCATCAGGGACATCCATGAAGGGAATTTCACCTTCCTCGACTTTGAAATAGGGGATTAAGTCAAAGGGATTCATTTCATATTTATAAAGCGTTGATTTTGCAAGACCAAGCCATGCTTCTGACTTCGTAGAATCTGCTTTAATCGCTTGTTCAAACATTTTAATGGCTTTCTCATAGCGACCATTTTGATAATGAAGATATCCTTCTAAAACTAAAGCATCTGCATCTGATTTAGAAGGAGTTCGACTTCCAGTAGGGTTAAATAAATTGCAACTTGCAATTAAAAATAGCACTGAAAGCAATAGGAGTTGCTTTATGAGAATATTTTTTGTTTTCATACCTGTTAACCTATACAGAATAATTATAAACAAATTACATTAGGCTTCTAAAAAAATAACACATTAACTCAGTCCTTAGCTATCGGATTAGGTTAGCTATTTCCTTTTTAATTCTTTATTTGCATAAAATGAGCTTCACAAAGGTGCTTTTTTGAGATTCCCTATTACGAGAATATAATCGTTTTACAGGAGATTTACCTTAATAAAAAATAAAAAAAGTGCTTTTTTTCGCTATATTTTAACGATGGATGTCCTTCAGGAATATTTTCCAACCAAATCAATTAAGCGTGCCGAAGCTCGTTTATCTTCAATTTTATACAAAGAACAGGTTCGTTTAGACAAAATTTCACTCGATTTGAATAGAAAAAAGGCAATTACTCAAGAGAATCTTCTTATTGAATTGCCTTTTATTTTAGAATTTACAGCTTCTTATCATGAAGCTTTTATGGAATTTTTAAAGGCTGCTTTACCTCAACATCAGGTTAAAATAAAATGTGGACCCCATTGTGGTAATTGTTGTCATCACTATCCAATGTCGATTGCTCCTTTTGAACTTATTTCTTTTTATGCAAAGATTCGGGAGTCGGAAGCTCTATTTACTTATATGAATGCGTGCTTTTTTAGAGTGGAAAAATTTCAATCTCTGTTAGAAAAGCTTAAAAATGAAAAGTCAAATGAAGAACAAGATTTAGAGGAACTGGCATTACATTCTTTTTATGAAGCATGGCATGCTTGCCCTTTTATAAAAACAAATGAAAGTTGTAATGTTTATTCATATCGACCAGTGACCTGTCGAATGTATTTTAGTGAAACTAGTCCTGAGTATTGTGTGCCCAAACATTTACAGACACCTCTAAATCGAAGTTTTATTGTTTATTTACCAGATGCTATAGAAGAAGCCATTGATGAAATCACAAAACATTATGAAGATTTGAATCTATCAGAAAGCCTGTACGAGGGCCTATTGCAAATGAATGCATTAGAAGGAAAAGTGTTTTATGGGGCTGTTTGATTTTCAGCTCGATTTATTTCAAGTCAAAAAAGAAGAGAGAAAAAAAATAGCCTCTTCCGAGTTTTCCACTAAAAGCTTAGTCTCTTTTCGATACAATCCTCGTTTGCGTAAAAGTATACGATGCAGCTATAAAGGGCTTTTTGGTCATCCTGAAGTCACTTTACCTTCTTATATGAAGGGTGAAGAATTTCTTTTAGCTCGTGAGATCGTCGCTGAATGGGCGTTGTGTGCAAATAAAAGAAAAACAGAAAATAATAAAAAACAGATCAAAGAATTATTGGATCGTTTTTGGGGTGTGGTGGATCAGGTTCTTGCCGATCAAGGACAAAAAACTTTAGATTCTAGAGGACGTTTCCCTCCAATTCAACCAAAAGGCACTTATTACGATTTAGATCAAGTTTTAGCTGCAGTAAATGAGACATATTTTTCTGGAGAACTTGAGTGCCGAATTACATGGAGCCGACGTTTTGGAGGTCTTAGTTTTCATTCCATCCGAAAAGATCCTATTACGGAAGAACCTGTTCATGTCATAAGCATTAGCCGTGGTTACGATACCGCTAATTGCCCATTATATGCAATTGCAGGCGTCGTTTACCATGAATGTTTACATATTAAAATTCCAGTAGAACAAAAAAACGGCCGACGAGTGGTTCATGGAAGAGAATTTAAGCGTTGTGAAAAAAAATATATTTTTTATGATGAATGGATGCACTGGCATAAGACGGTTTTACCTAAAAATTTAAGAGCTTATCGATCCAAGAAATGAAATATATTTGCTTTCTTTTAAAAAAATCATTCTCTTTTACATTCTCTTTTTAGATATTTCCTTTTTTTTTCAGAATTTAAGCGTTTCTTTTAATTTTCTTTTTTTACTGGATTTAACAACCTTCTTCGTTTTTTTTATTCTAGTTTTTCATATAGATTACTTTAAAAATTGGTTTGTGTAAGTAAAATGGATAAAATACATTTTAGAAAGCATCAGTTTTTAGAATAATCTTTATGGTGCTGATAGGCCAGTTGTTTTAATATCACTTTGAGAAGAGGTATTTTATGTCCGCATTATCCATCCCTTTCTACTGGTATTTTGTTCCTGGGGTCTCTGTTATTGCTTTATTCATGGCTCTTTACTTTTTTAAATCGATGATGAAAAAAGAGGAAGGGACTTCTCGAATGAAAGAAATTGCTCAGTATGTTCGTGAGGGAGCTTTTGCATATCTTTCTCAACAATACAAAACGGTTTCTATTGTTTTCTTTGTCTTATTTATAATTTTCATTATATTAGCTTTTTTAGGTATTCAAAATCCTTTCGTTCCTATCGCTTTTTTAACGGGAGGCTTTTTTTCTGGCCTTTGTGGTTTTTTAGGAATGAAAACAGCGACTTATGCTAGCTCTCGTACTGCAAATGGCGCTAGAACTAGCTTAAATCAAGGCTTGACGATTGCTTTCCGTGCTGGAGCCGTAATGGGTCTTGTGGTGGTCGGCTTTGGATTACTTGATATTTCTGCTTGGTTCTTTTTATTGAATTATATTTATGATCATAATTTATTTGACTTTGGAATCACTCTTGCTCAAAAAGCCGCTTTAGTAACTACTGGTTGGTCTGACTCACTGATTTCTGATCCGATATGGGCTCATGCAAAAAGAGTTGAAATTACGACAACGATGTTAACTTTTGGTATGGGAGCTTCTCTTCAAGCCCTATTCGCTCGTGTAGGGGGCGGAATCTATACTAAAGCAGCAGATGTGGGCGCTGATCTTGTGGGAAAAGTAGAAGCAGGAATTCCTGAAGATGATCCTAGAAACCCAGCTACGATTGCTGATAATGTGGGAGATAACGTAGGGGATGTCGCTGGAATGGGTGCTGACTTATATGAGTCTTATTGTGGTTCAATTCTTGCAACTGCAGCACTAGGGGCCGTATTACCAAATCTTGGTCCTAAAATGGTGATTGCTCCTATGATTGTTGCTGCAATTGGTATTTTATTATCCATTGTAGGCATCTTTATGGTTCGAACTAAAGAAGAAGCAGGGATGAAACAACTTTTGCGTTCTTTATTAACTGGAACTCTTGGCTCATCTATTTTGATTTTAATCGCTCTTTTAGTTTTAGTTTATTTTGATTTTATGTCTTTGGGGATATTTGCTGCTGTCCTTTCTGGATTAATTGCAGGTGTATTGATTGGTCAATTTACAGAGTATTACACCTCAGATGCATACAAACCTACCCAAGGAATTGCTGCACAAACAAAGCTTGGTCCTGCAACAACGATTATTGATGGTATTGCTGTAGGCATGTTTTCTACTGGCTCCCCAGTGGTTATCATTGTCATTGGTATTCTTTGTGCTTTTGGCTTTGCTGGTGGTTTTGAAAACATGTCCATGGGGCTATATGGTATAGGCTTTGCTGCTGTTGGTATGCTTTCTACATTAGGGATTACACTTGCTTCAGATGCCTTTGGTCCTATTGCAGATAACGCTGGCGGAAATGCAGAAATGGCCGAATTAGGGCCAGAAGTTCGTAAACGTACAGATGAACTAGATATGCTTGGAAACACGACAGCGGCGACTGGTAAAGGCTTTGCCATTGGATCTGCGGCATTAACTGCGATGGCCCTTCTTGCTTCTTATATTGAAGAAATAAAACTTTGGCTTGGTCATTTAGCACAGGATGCTAACGGTTTTTTCCAAGTTGGTCGTATTCATTTTGTGAATAATACTTCTGATTTAGCTTCTGCTATTCAAGGCATGGATGGCGTTCGTTTATTAGATGAGGGAACTCGAGCTATTAATGCGAATGGAGATTTAGTCGCTTTGGTGCTTAGAAATGCAGAAATTTCTGATTTTATGTATGCGTATGATTTAACATTAATGAACCCAATGCTTTTAGGAGGGCTTTTCCTCGGTGCTATGATGACATTCATTTTCTCTGCTATGACCATAAAAGCAGTGGGGCGTGCAGCATCAGCCATGGTTGAAGAAGTACGTAGGCAATTTAGAGAAATTGTTGGCATTATGGATGGTTCTGCAAAACCAGATTATGCGCGTTGCGTCGCTATTTCAACGGTTGGAGCACAGAAAGAAATGGTTTTGCCTTCTCTTCTTGCTGTATTAGTTCCAGTTTTAGTGGGTCTTATAATGGGCGTCGCGGGTGTATTTGGTTTGCTTGCGGGTTCTCTTTCTTGTGGTTTTGCATTAGCTTGTATGTTAAATAATGCAGGCGGTGCTTGGGATAACGCAAAGAAATTTATAGAAAAGGGAAATTATGGAGGAAAGGGCTCAGAAGCTCATAAAGCAGGGGTTGTGGGTGATACTGTTGGAGACCCATTTAAAGATACCGCTGGCCCTTCGTTAAATATTTTGATTAAATTGATGACAATGGTAAGCGTTGTTTTTGCTGGTGTGATCGTAAAATTTGGAGGCTTTCTATTTACATAAGGCGTCTTTTCCAATAGATTGATTACCTAAACACCATTTTGAAAAATCTTTTTTTTCATTCCAAAAGCGCAAAGGCAACTGAGCGCTTTTATTTTTTTGAATGCTAATGGTATCGATATTTATCGTATCAGAAGAACTATAATGTACAGAATCAATTTTTTGATTATGGCATTGTAAAACAAGAGCTTGTTTTGTATTTGTCAAATCAAAAGAAGAAATTTTGATATCTGCATTGAATACGCTATCTCCTCCAATGGTTAAAAAAGAACTAGGCCGAATCACAGTGTTTTCAGGGATCAGTGTTCCTGAATTACTACTTTTTATTGAAATATAACAGCTATCTAAAATTAGAGAATCTATTGAACCATTAAAAAGTTCTATGTATTCTGCTGATTTAGACTTATCTGTAATATAAATTTCTGTAAAAAGGATTTCTCCATTTTGTGGATAACGTTTTTTTGCATTTGAAAAACTAGCGTAAAAATCATTTGATTCAATCACTTGAGCTTCAAGGGATAAAGAAACTGTACTGCGAAGAGATGTTAATTTCCAATGGAATACAGGGCTATTATCATAAATGCTTATGCTATCCTTAAAAATAAAAATCGTATCGCCTAAGTCATCTTTAAGTATCATATTAGCATAATATTTTGTGTTTAGAGGAAGAGCTTCGCTTGAAAAATAGGCGATAGGACCTTCTTGATTTAGAGAATAGGTTTTATTTAATTTTTTAGAACTTAAGTGTAATGTTCCAGAAGAAATTTTCATTTGATTTTCAAAACCTAAGGGAATTTCAACATAAATAAAACCAACAATTGCTTTTAGGGGAATTTCAATAAAGAATTCCTCTCCTGCTTCTAACTCCATTTCAACTATACCTTCTTGCATTAAAATACCGCCTTGAGCATAAAGGCCAGCATAAAAATGCCAAGGTTTATTTGGAAATAATTGCATTTCTAAAGGAGTTTCTAAATCATATAATACTTGGTGAATCGTATCAGTTCCAGTGGCGAGTATTACAAGGCTATCTAAAGTAAGACTTGGTAACGTTTTAGCATTTAAGTGTACTGTACTCATACTTCCATTTTCTGAAGTCACGGGAAGAGTTCCTTCTTTATTCTCAGAACAAGAAGAAAAAAACAGACAATGAAATAGGAAAAATGCATATAGTAAAATGTTTTTTGTTTTTGACATAATGATCTCCATTATAAGGTGAATGAATCTTTTAGCATTACTTTTAAAAAGTTCGAATGGAGTGATTGAAATTCGAAGATCATAGTCGTATTTGAAATGATCTTCATTTTATCTTAAAAGTATTTTAAGAGACTCTTCTCTTTAAACGTTTCTTAAATAAGAAAGTTCAATATTTTTAAAAATATTTTTATAAAAATTCTATTGCGTAATTAGCCTATAGAACTTTTCTTTGTGTCGTTTTTGGAAAAAGATTAAAGACTTATTTATGGATTGTTTTAAAAAAGTGATTAAAAAATGGACTATAAGGATCATTTTACGTTATTCATTGAACGTAAGCATAAAACTTAAAATTAATTTATGAAATCATTAATTTTGAAATCGATATTGAAAATACATAGAATAAGTTTACTGAAACGTTCTTCGTTCATATACAAAAGGATTTCTTTTTTTTATATTAAATTTTAGTTGACTTTTGAAAGGAGTTAAAAATGCGCAAATTAACCTTATCTTCAACAGATATTAAAATAGCTGGTGTTTGTGCTGGTATTGCAGAGTTTCTTCAAATAGATCCTACGATTGTTCGTATTATTTGTGTTTGCTCCCTTTTAATCTTTGGCTTTTTTACAGTGCCAGCCTATTTACTTTTATGGTTTATTATTCCAAGGGAATAGTCTACATTCGAAGCTTTGGTTTTCCGAAAGATTCTCGCATGATTCTGAGTCTTTCAACAACACTTTTATTTAGATGCAAGATTTTAGTTAACGCTGTGGGGGAGAGATCAAAAGCCTTTGCTGCAGGTTTAGTATCTCCTTTATTTGCATAAACAATATCTAATACTTGGGCTATAAAAAGCGGAAAAAGTGGATTCGACGTTTGAATTCGGCCTTGACTCCCTGGAAATCTCAATTTTTCTGCTGGAAGAGGCTCTTCTCGAACTTCAAGTGCAAGAGCCATTTGCATTCGGTGTAGTGCATGGGTTTTATTTTCAGATGCACTCCTGCTTTCTGAAGATTTGATTTCTAAATTATACGGGTTGAGCTTGAGACAAACTCCAGTATTTGTTTTATTGCGATGTTGGCCTCCAGGACCACTTCCTTGGAAACCTTTAATAGTACAAGCTCTCAAAAGTTCGTTTAATGGCATAAGTAAAAAGGTATCGCGATGCATAATGTTAAAGATACAATTCTTAAATCCCTATTAGTCACATTATCCATTTTTTTATGGAGTTGTGCATCTTCTGGGGCTGCAAATAAAACCACAGCTACTGAAAAAAAAGAATCTTATCAAATGATTCAAGAAGAAAAGCAACTCCTTCTTGAAAATACTTTTAAGGAAATGCTTGCTACCATAAAAAGAGGTGTGGCTCCTGATTCTTTACTTCCTTACATAACAGAAGAATCTCGTTATTGGCTCGATGATTTAGAACAAGCTGCATTAACAGAATCAAGTGAAATGGTTTCAGCTCGTTCTTTTCATGAAATACTAGCGATTTTATCTTATCGTCTTTTTCAACGAGAACATTTATATAAGACAGAACAATATCGAATGCTCTATTTAATTACAGCGAAAAAAGGAATTTTAGAATTAGTCACATCTCTTCCTCTTGGTCCTTTTGAAGTAAAAAATGATCGTGGTAGTTTAGGTTTAGCTAAAAGTCCAAAAGTCCCTGTAATTCTCTTTGTTTGGGATGATATTAGTTGGAGAATGGATTTAAAAAATTCTATTCCTTTAATTACAAAAGGTCTAGAATCCATAGGTGTTAAAAAGGACTGGAGCAATACCGAGTTAGCTCTTTATCTATTGGAAAAAGAATTTCGTTATGACTTTAGAAACATTGATAAGTCTTTATTAGACCCAGTTCCTTCTATTTAGTGATATGAAAAAAGCTTGGCAATTTCTTTCCAAAAAGACGATTTTAGATTCTCGTTGGCTTCGAGTCGATCAAGAAAAATGTTTACTTCCTAATGGCAAAGTAATAGATGACTTTTACACCATGTCACAACCAGATTGGGTTCTTATATTAGCTCGAACAAAAGAAGGGAAATGGATTATTGAGTCTCAATATCGCCATGGAACTCAAAAAGCTTCTTTAGAGTTTCCCGCAGGGATTATGAATGAAGGTGAAACACCTATCGAAGCGGCAAAAAGAGAATTACAAGAAGAAGTAGCTTATGGAAATGGGGAATGGTTTTATCTTGGAGAATATCCAATGAATCCAGATCGTCATCGCGGGCGATTTTTTGTGGTTTTTGCTGATGGCGTAATATCGCAAGGAACTACTTGTTTCGATGACACAGAAGAAATAGATCTTTCTCTATTATCTCAGTCAGAATTAGAAGAAAAAATAAAAACAGGGGAATTTAATCATCCCCATCAGTTAGCCGCTTTTTATGTGTGGCAATTAAAACAATTATGAATATTCGTTTACCTATTTTAGTGACTGGACTTGCAGGAGTTCCTGGTTACGCTCTTTATCGTTATTTTTTAAAACTTTTTCCTGGTCAAGTTTATGGAATTCGCCCTAGAAAAAATGCCTGCGTTAGCGGTGATACCGTCTATGCTTTTGATGCTGAAGAAACCTCATCCTTAGAATACGTTTTTGAGACTCATCGCTTTGGAACTGTTATAGATGCTAGTGGTAATTGTGCATTAAAGGCTTGCGAATGTGATACGGCTCGATCTAAATTACTGAATTATGCACA
>Ga0172378_10004647_pt1 | contig 12857 bp, 15 predicted proteins | sample GrowelOW332metaG_FD_119755 | JGI IMG/M metagenome (GOLD analysis project Ga0172378, IMG submission 119755) | Groundwater microbial communities from an aquifer near a municipal landfill in Southern Ontario, Canada - Pumphouse #3_1 metaG | ecosystem: Environmental > Aquatic > Deep subsurface >...
TACACCGGTCTCATAGATCTTATCGCCTGGACCATCCCAAATAAGCTTAGCCATTAAAGGTCTCCTTAATAATAAATTACAAATACATCATGATTTAGGTTGTCGGCAACAAAATGTCTTTCAAAACGACATTTTGGAAGCTCAGCAAGCTTTTGAACTAATGAACTATCCGGATTTTTATCAATAACCGTAACGGTATATGACGTATTTAATAGATACGCTAAATTATCACCATCGGTCCTTTTAATCCGGTCTCTTGAATATACAATCGCTGGATATTTCATAATAACTGAGTCGGGGGGCTGATAATACACATTATTTGTTCCGAGAATTCCTCTAAGAACAGTACTTAGGCCAAGTCGGTCACTCATGGTATTGACCCCCCAAACTCAGTATTAATCGCGGATACTGAACTTCTACAGAAGACACGATCCACTTAGTTCCCATAAAAACAATATACCTCATAGAGTAAAAATTATTCGTGGCATAGGGGTCGGCAACTATACTGATTTCGTTCTGAATAGTAAGGTCGCTATTGACCTTATCGACTGCTTGAATACGGCGAGTATTACGAATGATATCTCCATAATATGTCTTCTCAGTAATAACTTCTTCCCATACATCAGGATAAGTTTCTACCTGCTCAGCAAAACCAATTTTACCGCACCATTTATTAGCCATTTTGATTTTACTCCTTCAATGCTTAGGGCTCGGTAATCGCAACCACCGACTCAAGCGCAATAGCCGAATAAGGCTTAGTAAGAGCACCAGAGCAACGCGTCTCCATAAGATACTTCTGCTGGTTGTAGTCAATATCAAAATCATCAAACATATTAATCTCACCACCCTTATCGGCGCCCACATTATAGTCAGCCAGATTAACAATCAGGCCAATAAGATTACGGGTATCAGCGCCAACCGTACGAGTAAAGCCGTTCATAACAGGAACGGTAACAATATTGCTAACGAGCATCGACGTTGCAAGCGTGTTCACATTATCGTAGAGACGACGGCCCATCTTGTCCTCCTGAAGAAGCAGATCGGCAAGGACTGCCTCAGTGGTGAAGAAGGTAGGATTACCCGAACCAAGATAATCGGTACGAGACTTAACCGCAGCACGAACAATCTTATTGGCCTTCTGATCATCCGTATCGCCCTCGACAATATTAACTAGCGACTTGATGGTATAGAAATCATCATCGGTAGCAATGGGGCGAACCTTGTCCTCCTTGATCTTATCGTAATCAGAGGCAAGGCGACCATCGCCAATGAGAATAGCACGACCGAGCTCCTCATCGAGCATGATGCGCATCTCAGACTTAATCATAGCAACCACGTCAAGGTCAACAATATCAATAACGTCATCGCGATCAAGCTTCTGCTTCTTATAAATAGTCTGAGGCTCGGTGATTCGACGAAGCAGAGAGAAAACCTCTTCCTTCTTCAGATTGCCCTTAATATAACCCTTGGCGCGAGCCTCATCGGCAGTAATGTCCGCAAACACAGACTTAATACGAGAGAATGGACTATGATGAACACCAGAAAGAACGCCCTGGACCCAATCCATCCGACGGCTAACATACTCAGGCTGAGACTGAAGAGTACGAGCCTCGGGAAAGAGATACTCAATATTAGTAATACCATACTCATCCGCATGAGCCATGAAAGACTCCTTAAGGGTGCTATGCTGAGCATCCTTGAAAATAGTCTCCATCTCGGCATGAGAAAGAGTATTGTTCTCGTTCTCAACATCACCATCAAAAACGTTATGCTTCATATCCGGGTCCTCCTCGGGATCCTCGTCATCATTATCCTGCTTAGCCATTCCAACACAATAATAAAGAACGTCCTTCTGCTCCTTATTCATAGTGTTAATCACATCATCAACAGTCTTATCGTCATCAGTCTCAGTATCAGCCATATTATTATCCTTATTCTTAGTAGTTTTCTCGGTCTTAGCTTTCAACGTTGGGTCATCGGTTGACGCATCATCTGAATGGAAGAGCGCTATGTCTTCTCCCGTATAGATAACAGCATCCTCGTCCGACTCTTCGCCATGAGTAATATAAGAATCGATCACTGCTCCAGGATTAGCTCCCGCAAGAACCAAACTTATCTCTCGAATGTCCCCGTGAAGTACATTTCGATTGTCATCTTGCTTCAACTTATTGGCATAAATAGAAAGCGCCGAAACGTCCCCATGCTGAACAAGCTTTGATGCATTCTTGCCGGATGGAGTATCGTTCATATAACAATATGCATAGACTCCCTCCGCTCGATTCTCAAGAAGAGCATGCCCAAGAACACTAAACGAATCGTCGTGATTGTGGTTCCATACAATAGGGACCGTAGCACCATCATTGTTCTTAAAAGCATTCTGCATAATAGTTCGACCGTCGGAACAACGAAGATTGTTACGAGTAGCCCAACCAGCAAAGTCATACTTTCTGTCCATTTTGATTTTATCCTTCCTACTCGTAACTTACATCCTTTTGCCCGTCAGCATTGCTAGAAACATCGTTCATCGCATCACCTCTAGGAATGTCTGCCTCGCCATTTGGCTTGCTAAGATTCTTATTACGAAGCTCATCTGCCTCTGGGTCCTTCGATGGGGGCATGCCTATTACCTGACGGATTTCATTAGAAGACATAATCTCATTACGAGTAAACTTATCGGCAATCTCGGCAATATTATTAACAGGTACCAAACGGAATGGATCACGAAATGACATGATCGTATTTCGCTGAGCCCGAGCCGTCTTAGTAAGAAACTTTCGCTTCATCTCGTCAACTATAGACGCTATAATAGGCTCAATAGTTCTATTATTATAGTTAAGCATTGCCTGCTCGTTTGCACTGCCATCCATGATTTCCGGGGTCAGCCCCAATTGACCATAAAGCATCTTAGTAAGATACTCAATTTGCGTTAAAAGATTATTTTCAATTGGACGATTTAACTGCGTAATCTTCTCAGTTGAGTCGATGTATGCGATACCATACTTTGAGTCCGCCAACTGTTCAGTAATTTGCTTTCTACGAGCATCTGCGATATCTTGGCGCGATTGAGATTTAATAGTAAAGGGGAGCTGAATAATCATGTCTAGTTTGTTTGCACTACTCTGTTCGTCAATGACGTCTAAAAGATTAAGCTTCCTTATGAGGCGTTGAAGCGTTGAGTTTGGTTCGTTCACTACCGAATATAGAGGATTTTCTATAATGGCAATGTTCTTTTTAGGGCACCAAATTTCTTCAAACTTACCAGTTCGATCGTTATACAACCGTACTTTTACTGATTCTGGCGCCCATTCTTGAATCTTGGCAACCCGCATTGAATAAATTTTATATCCGTCAACCTTGTTAGGACTAACGGAAGTGTCTACGGGAACAACTGCGACGGCGCCTTCATCCAATAATGACATAACAATATCTTGAATAAACGCCCTTCCGGTTTGATCAATATTGGCCTCTAATGTAAGACAAGTGTTTAGTGGAGAATCCACAACTGATTCAAATCGTCCCTCTTCATCAAGCTTAACCTGATTGATGTTAAGTGTCGCAACGTCCATTGCAATTCGATTATAAACAGAATTAACAATCGATCGGTCATTACCTTTACTAAATCGAGCACGTCCAGGAGGACCACCGTAACTCACCGATCCTTGAACTGGATAAGAATATACCTCCTCTTGTTCCTGTTTCGTTGGATTAAACAAACTCCATGAGTTCTTTCTAAGTCTAGTCCAAAAAGAATCCTTCATGTATTATAGTCTCACCTCCTTACGAATCGTCATCAAACAAATATAGAAACGCATCAGATAGAGTCATTCCTAAGAATTCGCCGGTTTCCTTATTCACTGAATAAAAAGGGTCCATTTTTCCCTCATAGGGATCATCCTGATAAATCACAAAAGAAAAAAACTTAGGTGATTCTTTAACCTCTTGAATAACCCCGTCAGGAATAGCTTTTATAGCAATAGTTTCTGCTTGTTCAAGGGTTATCATTTCATCCATTTCTTTAGAAAATCAGTGTTCAATTCAATATTATCCAAACGAGTAATCGCTGCTTCTGAAGCATGGTTTGTGTATTCTGCTAATTCTAAACTATTACGAAAACGTTTATTTGATTGACAATCAAATATTACCGGACCATCTTTAAATACCTCATAAGCGACACTATGTCCGCCTCGTCCACCAGCCCAAGTATACTGTATCTCTCCCCGAGCACCAACCGGTTGATTACGTACAATATCAGAAAGAACTTTATTAGGAGCAATGTTCTTTGTTGCAAAATTGTTTGCCGCTACTGAAAAACTATCCGACTCGGTTGCTTTTCCTTTAATTAGTTCGCGAGTCGATCTCGACATCATTCCAAGAACACTGGAATGCACTTCATTACCTTTATGCGTAGCGTTCCACACTCCACCAAAGTTTTGCCCAGTAGCACCATGAGTTTTTGTAGCCGTAACTTCGTTTCCACGTCGGGACAACTCATATGCAAAAGTGCATCTACGACAATTTTTAGTAGTTCCCATTTTTCCATAATCGGGATTTATTTTGTTAACAATATTGTCAAATACCTCTTGCTGAGTACTGTATTCTGCATTCTTTTTATTGGCTTTAAAGTTGGTATCCATTCCTAAAATTTTCTTGCCAGCATCGGCAATTCTGTTGAACTCACCACTATCGGCCATTTTATATACCGCATATGTTGCTACAGCCGCCGCACCAACTATAGCTATTTTTTGCTTGGTCGTAAATTTTCCGGCACGTTTTAATTCGGCATTATGCTCATACTGTTGTTTTTTTTTATCAAGTTTTGCAATTTTATGATTTATTTGAGCGGCTTTTATTGCCCCAGAATTACCACGCTTTACCACTAATTTGTTTATTTCGTCTTGTTTTTTGTCAGCCTTTTTATCCCACTTTTGGCCATTATGCTCACGATGAAGATCTCTCCGAACGCCCCACCGCATGCCTTTAATACCATGATGCGACAATGTGGGACCTCTAATAACTGAATAATATTCCATAAATACTTCCTATTTATTGGAAAATGGTCCGCTGTCCATTATGGGTTGCTTTAACTAGGGCCTTGATATGCGCTTGTTCTCCTTCTTTGTCTCCCATACTTCTTGAAATATACGCCTTAACATACTCGTCACGCACTTTAAACCGCTGCTTATTTACCTCTTTTGCTATACTCTTTGCTTTAGAGTCACTATCAAGCTCTTTCTTTTGCTTATCAATGACCGCCTGATAATTTTTACCAGTACTATGCTGATTCGGCCTAGCAGACTGAACCTGCGAATTTTTTGCCTTTGCTTCCTTATCATACTCACGCGCATACTTGTTTCTGGCTCGCTGTACCGCGACTTGCGCCTGATGCTGTGAATAACCATACTTATTTTTAAGTTGACGACGAACGCCCCACTTCATGCCTTTAATACCATGATGCGACAGCGTGAGTCCTCTAATAACCGAGTAATACTCCATACGACCCTCCATTAATAGACCTTCGCCCTATTAGTAATATCGATCATTTCAGGAAGTCCGCGAAGATCAGCCATCTTGGTCGCCGCAGTACGATTAGCAACGTATGCCATCCCCGCGGAAACAACTGCTGGAATAATGGCCTTAGTTACAACATTTCGAACCGCCGGTGCAACATAATATTTCATACCGGCTCGCTTAATCATTTGCTTCGTTGCATTTCTACGATACTTGTTGCCGTCCTTGACGTATGGATGATCAGCAGTAATTCCACTCTGACGCTGCTGCTGTCCTCGCGCGGCCTTACTATAACCGTGTATCTTCATGTTTGCTGTTTGAATAGTATATGCTCGCCTAATTCCTCGAGCATTATTAAATTGCCTCTTGCTTTTATTAAATGATTGCTTATTTTTTAGATATTTCCGTCCGGTAGTAGGTCGCGTACTTGCGTCTCGATACGCTTTTTTAGCAACTTTATAGGAAGCCTTGGCGGTCTTATAATTACTCTTAGAAATTTCATCTTGCTGTTTGGCATATGCCCGATTACCAAAATAAGTATTAGATGACGGGTCAGCTTGCTTACGAACGCCCCACTTCATGCCTTTAATTCCGTGATGCTCAAGATACTCGTCCATAAATACCTACCTCACTCAAAAGAATCCCTATTAATTTTATAAGCGACAAACGCATCCATCATTGCTGAAACTGCATCAATTTTAGCTTCATATCGCTTCTTAAGAAGTTTACGATTTCCATTGGTGTCTTCTTGAACTATGCAATTGCCCATAGCGAATGTCATAAGCTCTTCGTCAAAGACCAGCTGCCTTTTTTCCGATAACTTCTTCAATTCGCCCAAAGGAACTGATTCAGTTTTAGCCCCCTGAATAACTTTTTCAATACCAAAGGGCCCATTCTCGGTTTCCCAACGGGCTACAAATTCTTTGGCATTATACGGATCGAAACCAAAGGCACGAACATCATATTCAACAGACAAAATATATTCATCAAGGTCTTCATATACTTCCATCATGTCAAGAATAGATCCTTCGAGAACAATAAGACTCCCCTCCTTCATAAAATCGTCATACTTATTTCGCATTGCTTGCGGAAGACTTATAAGCGTTGATGACGAAATATAGTTACGAGTCTTAATGCCAAAGCTTCCATTTGATAAAGGAAACATAAAAGTAAAGGCACAGAAGTCGTCGCCTTGGGAAAGGTCTGCGCCCATAGCACAGGGCAACTTCCAAAAATCTTGATGCGGATGAGGCAGAGTCTCTTCGTACGTAAAGAAATATGTGTATCCCTCCATTGGAAGGCCGAATCTCTTTGCCAAAATATCATTTCTAGCGGCAGGAGCTTTTTCCGCTCGGTCCACATCAAGCTGGTATGTCTCATATGTTACTGTTTTACCCAAATTCGGGTTGGCCTTTAACCATTTTGAAGGGTCTCCAACTTCATCGACTGAATCGAGTTTATACCACCAAATAGATACATGTGGGTTTACATAATCGCCCTTAAGAATGTCCATAAGCTCAAGCTTAATAGTGTCGCCAACTCCATTACGAACCGTTCCTTCGGAAGAAGTAGCCACAATTAGATAGTCATCATTCTTCGAGGCCCCTTGCTCAATTGTGCCAACTACATCCTCACGAACATCGCCCGATAGCCATTCATCTACTGTGGCAATCTTGCAACGACTACCTTGAAGCTTATCAATAGACATGGGTCGCACTGCAATTATTGAACCCGTCATAAAGTTTTCAATGCCCTGCTTAGTAGATACCAACTTCGCTCGTTCTGACTTATTGCCAGTCGTATTGTTAATTGACCCCTCGGTTAAAAATTTAAATAACGGACCTCTAGAACGAGCAATGGCGGTTCTAAGGGGAGACATAACTTCGTCAGCCTGCTTCATCGTCGGAGCAGTTGTAATTCCTTCGGTGGTACTTGTATCGACATTAAGATAATACGATTGAATACAAGAATCGTAAATAGACTTCGCAGCACCTCTTCCAACTATAAGATACTGCTTATTAGTTAACCGTTTAAGAATCTTTTTCTTAACATATCGTCCGCCAGAGCCATCATTACTTGGAGTGAATACACTCCGATCGACATAATACCACCAGCCAAATACTTGTTCTCCCCAAAGCTTAAAACTATCAAGCAGATGCAAATCCATGCCATCAGTGAGAGTCAATTCTCCTTCACAATACTTAATCCAGCCGTCAATTGCATTATCATCATAGTAAACATGAGGATTTTCAATGAGCGCATCGATACGATTCATTTCTAATGAAATTTCTTCATTTACTGGAATGAGCCCTTGTATTACAGAGTCTCGAAATTTACCATAATATCGAGGCACTGCCGTGTTCGATAATGCCACGATATCACTCCTTAATATCGAGCAGACCTATAACCTTCAAGAAAATCTGAGCCAAGCTTCATAAGATAATCACCATTCTTAGACAACTTTCGAATAACGGTTATACCAGCAGAAACTCCACCAATATAGGCCATGCCCTTGGCCATAGTAGAAGGGTTAAGTCTACGATAATTTGCTTCAAGATTTTGACGATTTGTAAGTTCCTGAAGCTCTGCATTACTCATTTGATTCATAGCTTTTTTTTTAAGTGAATATGTTCTTTTCGCTTCGGGGCTCCAATTATCATAACCCTTTGGCGTCTTGGACTTCTTTACACCCGAACTTCTGTTTTTTCTAATCCCCCACTTCATGCCTTTAATTCCGTGATGCTCCAAATAATTATTCATAATTATCGACCTGCTCGCATGTGGTCGCTCCAATTATTACGCTGAGCCCAATCAATAGCATTAGCAATATCGCGAACTTTCTGAGAACCCTTCTGCATTATAACTTTATCCATTCCAGTTACTCGAAGGATGCCATAAGCAGCAATAAGACTAGCTCCAGCTCTTTGAGGATTTCCAGCAACAATGTTCACGATGCCTCTAGATGTTTTCTTTACGGAGTTAGAAACATTTCGTGTTTTACGTTCTCTTTTAGCAGCATCAGCGTGCTTACCCATATCCTGCTTAGCCAAGGATTTATCAAACTCTTTCTTGTAAACCTTGTCGTTGGTTGATCGCTGATTAACCTTAGCTTTAATGAGTTTCCGTCTAGTGCCCGCACTTTCTCCATAAAACATTTTGGCCCTAGCAAATTCTTTAGCATCTTTTCTGGCTTTATGGGTACTACCCGCATCAGAAATTCGCTTACGAATACCCCACTTCATGCCTTTAATTCCGTGATGATAAAGTTCATCCACCTGATACATCATTACCTCCAACCGTTTGATACAGTCGCCATTCTATTTCGTCAAGAAGCCCATTAGATGCATCTATTGCTGATGAAGAAGTTGGCGGGTCAAATAAAAGTCCAACTTTTATGTTAATATATGATTGAACCGGATCCATCGCACGAGAATCCTCTGTATAATCTTCCCATGTAACGGTGTTATCTGAAATTGAGAACCCATCATTTGGGCCAATACCTAAAGTATTTAGCAGTGCAAAAGCGGTGTTAATATACACTATTAGTTGTACATCGAAATCGGTATTCTCAGGAGCAATTCCCCTAAGTTTCTTTATTGTGTCAAGAATACTTTGATCCATATAAACCTCCAATCTTTTTTACTTCCATGGGCAAGTATCATTTGGTTTTCTATCAGGAGTTGGTAAAGTAAGCATTCCTTCGTCTCCGAAATGAATTGCATTATGAGTTTTGAATGATACACTTATGAGATACTCTGGATTCAGAATCTCATCTGCTCGTTCATAGATGTCTTTTTGGGAAATCGGATTCATATGATGTATAAGAATTTTCTTATTAATCTCAAAACCCTCTATTCCGAGATCACATCCGCCATCCCTCACAATTACTTCATTACGAATATGCTTCCACTCATAGCTTCGATAAAAAGCTTGATTGAGATACCGATCAAAACCGAAAGTAGTCTTGCCAACAGTTCCTTCTAACTTAAGATAGTTAAATCGGTCCAAAAAAGAAGACAAGTACGAAAGCTCGCTATATGTCCTGGTCATCAACGACCTCCGTTTCGCGAGCCCCCTGATACGACTTCATCGCAGCAATAGCATCCGTGTATACTTCTTCGAGATGCTGTGCAGACTTAATTGATTCGTTCTTAGTCTTAAGAAGCATGGTTTCGTTCTCAATTTTTGCTTGCTCGAGTTGATTGCGCGTTGATCCAAGCTTTAGAAAATGTGTAATCACCGTTGGAGAGGCAGTACCGGCTAAAATTTGATCTTCAGCTAAATTCATCGCTTCCCATACAAGTTGATCCTCTCGTGCTTCTGGTGTAAGCGCTGGCTTAGGCTTTCTTTTACGGGGTTCTTGGCTAATTACTTTCTTTGATGCCACGGTTTCTGCCTCCTTTCACAAAGAACAGAATATGTTTTGTATGACTATTGTCCTAGTTTTCTTAGGCCCCTATGCTGGGTTCATCAACTCGTATGCATTGACGACGGAGGAGGTGTTATTGAAAGGAGAGAAAGATAACACCCGACAAAACCGACGAGGATGAGCCCAGCATAGGGGCCTAAGAAGTAGCACTTTTTAACAAAAATTGCCTCCGGGGTATTTTTTAAGACCGAAGCGATGCATAGGGGAGGGTCTTTTCGCGGACCCCCCCCCCTATAGGTTGGGATTACGTAGGAATCGGTATCTCTTGCTGCACTCTTTTATAAATGTGCATAAAATCATAAGAGATAATCTCTGCTATAGCCCTAGATATCTCTCTTTCATTCTCTGCATCTGACAAAGAATCAGATGTTTTTGCAATTCTTGCTAAATATTGACAAGAATTGTAACTTTTATCAGAATCAAACTGAAACCACGAATCGAAATCATCAAAAGGATTAAATGGATTGTCGATTGTTGTAAGCATTGAGCATAACATACTGATTCACCTTCCTTCTTTGTCAGCAGTTACTTGATGTACTTAGATACAGTAGTAGTGGATACACCTAGCCGGTCCGCTATCTCTGCTATGGTATAACCAGAAGCGCGCATACTACTGATTGTTCCTTGTTTAGCAGTAGATAAGGTTGTAGATGCACGGGGCATTGCTAGCTGTGTTACCTTCTCTGTATCACAATAACGAAGTATCTTAGACAACTTTGTAGAACTTACTGCTCCTGCCTGGATAGCTTCCCACTCTTTGGGGGAGATAGTTATCTGGCGCTCCTTACTACTTGCGCCAACTGATACACGGGCATCAGAAATAGCAGCCTGCCGCAACTTGGTTAACTCCTTCTTATGGTTCTTATCCTTAAGGTATGGGTTGGCCTGCACCTGAGCCCTCACATGACTATTGGCCAGTGCCTGGGCACGCCTCTCCCTAGGGGCATTACGGGCCGCATTATCTAGCTGAGCGTCTAATGATGCTACTTGTTCTTCGTATGTCTTAACAGCAGACGGTACTCGCTTAGGTAGACTGGTGGCCATGTACTCCTTACGAGCGGTGTTACCTAGCGCACGCATTCTATTCGAGAACTCGGCATAAGCGTCTTCCTGGGGGGTGCCGGACGAGATCGACCGGGCATCGGATATAGTAAGAAGCAGTGGTCTACTAGTAGTAGCACGTACTTCTTTACCAGCCTTATCAATATATGTACGACCTGATTCCTTGTACGTAAGTTGCCCGGTAACCGGGTCAATACGAGCGGCGCCCTTTGTCTCTGGAACATCTACCGTTGTCTTACGACGAGATAGTAATGTCGATGCCCCACCAGTCTTGATTATGTTTCCACTATCATCATAGTGTATCTGCCAACGCTTCTTAAGTTCCTCAATACCATTATCTTTTTCAGACTGCTTGTAATCTAGCTTATGCTTTGCGGCATCGATAACCACCATACTATGCCGAACAGCTCTAGCTATTTCTGATACCGGAGCTCCTTGCAAAGTCATATCAGTAATAAGATTAGATATGATACCCATTTGCTTTCCTGTATTAGACTTGGACATTACTCGCATTCCATCATGATACGAATATGCTGTCTTAGGATCGAAGCCCTTGAGTTGCTCTAATGCTGGCGTAGTCTTAACCTTTACCTTACTATTCACAGGAATAACAGTAACAGTATCACCATCGAAATCTGCACCAGACAGTCGTTCTGCTACCTTAGCATTTATTCCAATAGCGTCAAGTGTCGACGGTCCAAGCGTTTTCTTAGCAGCAGCGTTCTTATTATTAACAACCAATTCAGGTATCTCAAAGGTTCCACCATGAGGATATCGAATAAGAACGACGTGCTCTCCATTACGAAGATAAGGAGCATACACTTCATTGCTCTTTAGCTCGGGCACAGGCAATATAACTCTAGTCGCTTGTCTAGGAAGAGATGCTGATTTAAGATGTACTGCGGCCGAGTCGCAAGAAGAAGCGAAATCATTAAGCAACTTCTTTCTCACCACAGGGTTTGTAACGGACAGAATATCTTCATAGTCAGAGACCTTATCAGCATACGTAAGGTCCAACTGCTTGTTAATAAGTGACTGTGGTTGCTTAGAAAGAAACTGAGACGACAAGTTCACAGACTGCTCTTGCCAATCGCCTTCTTCTTTCAGTTTATTAATCGAAGACAAATGCTTCTTGCCATCTTTACCAACATAAAACGATTGGCCATTAGCTGCAATATATGCACCAAACGGATTGTCTTTGTCATCCTTAATGGGTTTAAGAACTCCGTGATCACCATCGATCATCTTAGTCTTTGAAGACTTGTTAGTATTGAAAAGAATATCGGTACCAGCAGGAAGGTCATCTGAATATATGGCCATACCTTTAAGATAATGAGTGCCATCAACTAAGATACGCACTTGTGCATAATGTGAGTTGCCCAAGTTAAGATCATCGCATCCTCGACGAATCTCAATAACTCCATCTTTACCAAGGCCGCCATCTTCTGCATAGCGAATTTTAACTCGGTCTGAAGATATAGGAGCCGGATACTCACGCTTGTCCCAACGTTGACCACCATCTATTGAATGGTATTCGCCAACGCTTTGAATAAGACTAGTGTCCTGATATAAAGCTCTGTACTGGGCTTTCGGGTCATCAGTAGGTTCCGCAAGCGTCTTTACTATCGTTTGATTACCTGACGTTGGATTAGATTGCTGCTTTATTCCTACTCCAATAACATTATAGCCTTCATTTTGAAGAATATACAATGCCTTGTTCATCGCATCGTGTGAGACACCGAGTTCTCGCTCAACATCTGAACCAACGTCAATATAATGTTTCTTAGCAATCTCTTTCTTCAAAATATCGGCAGTCTTAGCACCAACATTCATGTTATCTTCGGAAGTAGTATTAAGA
>Ga0172378_10004649_pt1 | contig 12851 bp, 9 predicted proteins | sample GrowelOW332metaG_FD_119755 | JGI IMG/M metagenome (GOLD analysis project Ga0172378, IMG submission 119755) | Groundwater microbial communities from an aquifer near a municipal landfill in Southern Ontario, Canada - Pumphouse #3_1 metaG | ecosystem: Environmental > Aquatic > Deep subsurface >...
CCATATAATTTGTCAAGTGTTATAGTATGAATTTTCCCTATCTCTCAGATGTATGCATATTCACTGCAAGAAAAATGTAATGATTTTTCATAAAAAGGCATGAATATAATCGTTTTTCAGATACTGTAATGGTTTTTCAGATATCTTAGGTTGATGCCGGTAGCAGCAATTGGTGTTGCAGAAACTTATGTACTTTTCATGAAAAATGGTTTAAAATAACTATATTTCACAAGAAGGTGCTATGAATAATCGTTTTTCAGGTCCAGTAATCGTTTTTCATGAATTCACACTTCCCGAAAGGGGCACCCCGGTCGGATATGCAGCCCTTATCGATGCATACAACCTTCCTTGCCCATTTCCTATAATAAAAATGGCAATTGGAACGAAGCACACCATTGTAAAAGAGAATGGTTGGCATCTGCTCACGCCTAGGCATCAGCCGGAAAATTCCGTAAAAGGACATCTTGGTTTTGCATTAAAATATGAAGGTGTTGATTTAGGTGTTCTCAAGAAATTATTCGAACTACTTGAACCGGACGAAATACGGAAAATGGTTCAGGAATCAATAACGGGAGCCTATAGCAGACGAATTTGGTTCCTCTATGAATGGTTGATGGGAACACTCCTCGATCTGAGCGATGCACAAAGCGGTAACTATGTACATGTTCTTGATCCTCTGCAGCAGTTGGCTGTAACTGGGGAGAAATCAAAGCGACATCGAGTTGTAAACAATCTGCCAGGAACTCCGGATTTTTGCCCTCTCATACGACGAACCGAGGAATTAGATGCATACATCTCCATGAAACTCAAAGAGAAAGCCCTTCTCATTTCGTCGAATATTCCCAAGGATGTAGTTGCCCGTGCTGCTGCATTTCTCCTTTTGAAAGATTCACAAGCAAGTTTTGCCATTGAAAATGAAACGCCTCCCCACGATAGAATCATGCGATGGGGCAATGCGATTCGTGAAGCCGGGAAGTCACCCATCACCAATGAAGAACTTGTCCGTCTTCAAAACATTGTAATCGGAAACAGCCGTTTTGTGAAAATTGGGTATAGGGATTCAGGTGGCTTTATTGGTGAACATGATAGAGACTCAGGAATACCTATTGTGGAACATATCAGCGCAAAGAATGAGGATATTGATTCCTTGATACGTGGATTGGTTGCATATAGCAAAAAAGTCACACATCAATTCGACCCTGTCTGTGCTGCTGCCGCAATTGCTTTTGGCTTTGTCTATATCCACCCATTTGTGGATGGGAATGGACGTGTTCATCGGTATCTTATCCATCATATTCTGGCAGAAAATGGGTATAACCCCCCAGGTATGATATTTCCAGTGTCAAGTTCGATGTTACACCGAATAACTGAATATGGAGCAGTCTTAAGAAGCTATTCACTAGCAATTCTACCCTTCATCAAATGGAAAGCAACGAAAGATTATACTGTACAGGTTCTCAATGATACCATCGACTATTACCGTTACTTTGATGCCACTGAGCACGCTGTCTTTCTCTATCGGTGTGTCAAGGAAACAATAGAGCATGACCTCCCTGAAGAGGCACACTTTCTTGTGCGCTATGATACATTCAGAAAAACAGTACAAGATGGTATCGAAATGCCCGACACTACTGTATTCCTGCTTTACAATTTTCTATCACAAAACGGAGGAAAACTGTCCAAACGGGCACAAGAAAAAGAATTTCATGCTCTATCACAAACCCAGATTGACACTTTCGAGCAACTATACACCCAACTCTTTGTTGAATAACTATGCAATGTACCCGGTAACAGGCAGGACCATCACAGCAAAGCCTTCACCTTCTCTTCGATCTCACTCATAAACGTAGTCGGCTCAAAGCGCTCAACCACTACACCGCTGCGGTCGATGAGAAACTTGGTGAAGTTCCATTTGATCGAACTATCCTTCTCAAACTCAGGGTCTGCTGCACGCATGCGCTCAGTAAGGCGGGCACTCTTCTCATGCAAAGGATTGAAGCCGGCAAAGCCTTTCTTGGACTTGAGGAACGTAAACAGAAGGTGTTCATGCTCCCCATTGACCTCCAATTTTGCAAACCGCTTGAAGGTGGTGCCGAAATTGAGCGAACAGAATTGGTTGATCTCCTCGATACTGCCCGGTGCCTGTTCCTTGAACTGGTTGCAGGGGAAGTCGAGAATTTCCAGACCTTGGTCCTTGTACTGCTTATAGAGCTTTTCCAGCTCGTCATATTGGGGAGTGAAGCCACAGTGGGTCGCAGTATTGATGATCAATAGGACCTTGCCCTGAAACACAGAAAGCTGGACTGCTTTTCCATCCATTGCTGAAACCGTTATATCGTATAGTTGCATGGTCTGTTCCTCTCTTACGTACAGCATCCTGCCTTTTGGGGCAGGATGCAAGTCTTTAGTGGCTGGAACTGATGGTAAACGAGAGCCGGTAGACACCGCTTCGAACACGATACCGTTCCAAGGTATCCGGTCCGCAGGTTGCTGTCCCCACTCCCCGTACCGCGGCATCCAGGTACAGGTGGTTTACACTGCTTCTCTGTAGTTCATCGGCGTGCCACTTCTCCCAAAGTTCTGAAAGTGAATATTTGTGCAAGGAGAATGAGAGCTCGTCATGACTGTGGAGATGTATACCGCCGGTATCACCATCATAGATGTCCAAACATCTGATCTGTGTGCGCACCCCGTGGTCCTGCGGTACAATGTAGGGTACATACAACTCATCGACGGTGGCGTAATAGTCTCCGATTGCAGAGCCTTCACATCGGTCGGGGTAGTTCTCGGCCGGTCCCCTTCCGAACCAGCGAACTGCTGACCAACTCGTATCCAGATCGCACTTCAACCCTACCCTGGGGTACTCCCTGATAGCATCACTGAGACAGAAGGTGCAACTGTAGTACAGCGTATCGAAAGAGAAAATCCAATGTTGGTCAAAGGTACCCAAGTCCAAACCGGCAGGATTCTCCATTCGATGGCGGGTGCATAGCTGGCCGTTCTCCATGTGTTCATCCAAGAGTATCAAAACAGTTTTGTCCAGATCATTGGCCAACCACTGCCCGAAGGCTTTATTGTCGTGGTAGAAGGCATACTCGGGCAGGTCCTTGTTCCCCTGCAGCGTCTTCAGTCCATCGTTTTCGGTAGGACAACGGAAAAGGCTTACGTTCAAGGGAGAAGCCAGCAGTTCCCGCTGGCCGACAAACCTGAGGCTGCTGAGCAGGCCTTCCGAATTGATGGTAGCTTTGTATGCCTCCGTTTCCAAGCAATACCTGCCGTCAGCTTGCTTCTGCAGGTACGCTTCGGGGACGGGAAACGCCCGCTTCACCGGTTTTGAAAGCTCGAATTGGTCCCAAGCCACGACATGGCCGGCTTCAGCCCAACAGGTGTCCTGCTTCAAGTAGGATTCAAACAGCAGAAAAGTCTGATTTGCAGAGATCAGGGTTTTGGCTTCCTCGCTGGAAAGCTGAGCAAGGGTGAAGTCCCAGGTTGTACCGGCTTTGAGGGTTGGCAGCTCGATTTCTCCCTCCAGCGTACCCGCATCAGACTCGCTTATCAGCTTGTATCGAAGACCGATGTTGGCTGTAGTTGTAAAGTCCAGTTCACTGTACAAGGTGAATCGCCCGCTGCCGGGATGCTCGCTTCTGATGTGAAGGGATTGTTGCACCTTCAAGCATTCAGCCATTGCAGGCTTAGGGGTGCGATCGGGAAGTACCAAACCGTTGAGGCAAAAATCGTAATCGGTAGGCTGGTCGCCGAAATCACCGCCATACCGCCAGGCCCTTCCCCCTTGCGTATCTGCAGCAGCGTGGGCATTCATCCCTACCGGATTACCTTTCTCATCGACCAGAATTCCTTGGTCGACCCAGTCCCAGATGAAACCACCCTGAATGCCGCGTGAGCTTCTGATGGCTTTCCAGTAATCGGAAAGACTTCCGTTGGAGTTGCCCATTGCATGGCTGTATTCGCACATGATCAGGGGGCGGTCATCGTCGCAACTCTCGGTGTTGTGGTCCCAAGCTTCAATCAGGGAGATGGGAGGATACATCGGGGAGATGATGTCGGTTGCAGATCGCCCACGCTTGAGACTTTCCAAGGTATGGGGACCCTGCCCCCATTCAGGACGGTTGGCACCTTCATAATGAATCGGGCGGCTCTGGTCATACCGTCTCAGCCAGCCGGCACAAGCATCCTGATTGTGACCGTAACCCGCCTCATTGCCCAGTGACCAGACAATGACCGATGGATGGTTGTAATCCCGTCGGACCATTCTCTGCACCCGTTCCAGGAAACAGGAAGCCCACATTTCGTCACGACAGATGCTGTCATAGTTCGCATGGGTTTCGATATTCGCCTCATCCATGATATAGAGGCCGTAACGGTCACATAGTTCATACCAGGTCCGGTCATCCGGATAGTGGCAGGTACGCACTGCATTGAAGTTATGTTGCTTCATCAGGCGGATGTCCTCTACCATGCTCGCCACACTGAGCGTCTTGGCCATGTACTGGTCGTGCTCGTGACGGTTCACGCCTTTGATCAAGACCCGCTTGCCGTTGATCAAGAGCTGTCGCTTGGAAATCTCCACACGCCTGAAACCAATGGGGAGAACCCGATGCTCATCGCCAAGCGAGAGGCTGATATAATAGAGAATGGGCTGTTCACTGCTCCACAGTTCAGGCGAATCAACAACAATCGAAGAAACAAACCACTTCGCTTGCGCTTGCACCTGCCATGCATTGAGCAAGGCTCCTTGCATGTCATAGAGACTGACCAGCAGAGGTTCTTTATCCGCGGTGGTGGATACCCGCACTTCCACCTTGGCTTTTTGCAAGTCCGGCTCAACGGTGACAGTGGCTTTCACGTCGGTCATCGTCACCTGGGGAACACTTGTAAGAGAGATGCTGCGATGAAGGCCCCCGAACCACCACTGGTCCTGGTCCTCCACATAGGAGGCATCGCTGTATCGTACGACTATCAGTGTCAGGGTATTCTCCCCTTGTTGTACAAAGTCAGTCACATCAAAGCTGGCCGCAAGGCGGGTGTCCTTGCTCAATCCGACAAATACTGCGTTGACATACACTTCCAGATAGCTTTCCGCACTGCCGACCTCAAGGATTGTCCTGCGCTTTTTCCAAGTCTCATCAACCGTGAAGGTAGTTCGGTACACTCCGGTGGGATTGTGCTCAGGAGGAAAGGGAGGAGTATTGGCAAAAGGCATGATGACGTTGGTGTAGTGAGGCTTATCATAGCCTTGCACACTCCACGAACCGGGGACCTGGATAGGTTTCCATGCCAGGTCTGCATGTGCATCGAGCACCTTCTCCTCTACCGATAAGGGAGAGTCGTAAAGAAGGAAGGACCAGGTGCCATCCAAACAGGTGTAGAGCGGATTACCTGCCAAATCCCGCTGCTCGGGACCCTGCTTGGCGTAATCGAATGCTTGTTCCTTACTGGGGAAAGCTAGGGGAAGCGAATGCATCTCCAGGCGATTCACACTGGTAATGCTCGGTTGCTCCCAAGCGCGATGGTGCAAAAAAAGCGTGCCCATAGAGACTCCTTCGAATAGTTATTTGACTGAACCCAAAACACCCTCGACAAACCGCTTCTGCTGGGTGAAGAAAAGGATCAGGGTGGGTAGGGTCGTGATGGTTACCGAAAGCATCAGGATTCCATAGTCTGTAGTATAGCCGGCGGTGAGGCCTGTGATAAGCAGGGGCATGGTCTGACTGTCCTGACTTTGCATGATAATCAAGGGCCAGAGATAGTTGTTCCAGGCTGCCATGAAGGTAACAATGGCAGCGGCTGCAAACGTCGGAGCCATAATCGGAACAAAAATCCTGAAGAAAATCCCCACCTCTCCCAGCCCGTCCACACGGGCCGCCTGCACGGTTTCCAAGGGGAATGACTCGGCACTCTGGCGGAAGAAGAAAATCAAGAAAGCGGTTGAGATGGTCGGAAGAATGAATCCGATGGTCGTATCCAGCAACTTCGCTTGGCTGAAGAGGCGGAACAGCGGAACTATCAGGGCGGCAAAGGGAACCATCATGGAAAGCAGCAACAACCCCATCAGGGTGTCCTTTCCCTTATCGCGATAAATCTGAAAGCCATAACCGGCCAACGAACAAATCAAAAGGCTTACCACCGTGTTGGCCAAGGCATTGCGCATGGAGTTCCAAAAAGCATTGCCCAACCGTACGGTGGAGGCAAGCGTTTTGATATTCTCGAACAGATGGGTGCCAAAGAAAAGCCTTCCTTTGATAATATCCACACTCATGTTGGTCGAGCTGACAATCATGAAATAGAAAGGGAATACCGAGAAGAGACAGATAATGGAAAGAAACACGTAGGCTCCGATTTTTGACACTTTCATTTTTTTCATCGCTTGTCCCCCACTTTAATCTGGATGAAGGAAAGCACAGCCACCATAACCAGAATTGCGTACGATACAGCCGCGGCATAGCCGAACTGCGGATTATACATGAAAGAGAGGTTGTAAATATATTGGCTGATGGACAGCGTCGCAATGCCCGGACCTCCATTGGTGATGTTACGCACCTCGTCGAAGAGTTGCAGGGTACCATTGGTGGACATGATGGTGGTCAACAGGATCACTGGTTTGAGCAGTGGAATGGTTATGTTGAAGAATTGGCGGGACGCTGAGGCTCCATCGATGCGTGCAGCCTCATACACACTACGGTCAATGTTTTGCAGCCCTGCCAGATAGAATACGGTGTTGTAACCGGTCCAACGCCAAGTAATAGTCAGGATGATGACGAATTTGGCCCAGACTGGATGGGTCAACCAGCTCATGGGGCCTTCGAGAAAACCGAGTGAGATGAGTGTGGTATTCACAATCCCATCGATGGAAAAGAACGATTTGAAAATCATGGCCGAGGAGACCAAGCTGGTCGCACACGGCAGGAAAATAAGGGTTCGGAAAATACCCTTGCCCTTAAGTTTCGGATCGTTGAGCATCGAAGCAAGCACGAGCGCCAACAGAAGCATGATGGGAACCTGGATCACCAGGTAGGTGATGACATTTCCCACCGAGGTAAGGAACATCTCATCCTCAAAAAGGCGGGCATAATTCTTAAGCCCGGCGAATTTTAGATTATTCCCCCTCCCCGACTGAAGGGAAAGCAGGAATGCGCTGATCATTGGAAAAAAATTCAGAATAAAAATAAAGAGTGCTGCGGGTATGACAAACAACCAGCCAAACAGGTTGATTTTCTTTGTCAGTGATGTCTTTGCCATGATGCTTTCCCTTCTTCGATGCACAAACAAAACACTCCGGTACCGCCAGTATACAGCGGTATCGGAGCATGCGTTAGTTGATTCCTACTCGCTCATCAAGAATTCTACGTTCTTCTGTGCAGTTGCAAGGGCGGCATCAATGTCTCCACCCTGCATGACTTCACTCAACGCGCGGGCAATGGCATCGCGGGCTTCGTAGTTGAATACACCATATTTAACGTTGGGAACCTTACCTGCAAAGTTGACCAGGTCCTCGTAAATCTTCTGACCACCGAAGAACTCGATGGGAGTGGAATATACCGGGCTCTTGGCGGCAGGCAACCAGGTTGCGATAGCACCGCTTGCAGGAAGAATGGTCTCATAGAGCGCTACGCTTCCACCGAAGGTCTTTGCCAGGAAGTCGATGGCTACATCGGCCTGCTTGGAGTTGGCCATGACCATCCAACCTGATCCACCCTGGCTGGAATAGTTGACGGAACTGGAAATGTTGGCGAATCTGGGCGTATTGGTTACTGCCCATTTGCCATTCTGGCTCTTCTCCGCCTGAATCGAACCGCTGATCCAGCAGCCGTTGATGGTGGAAGCTACGGTCCCGTTGTTCAGGGTTGCAATATAGGCGTTCCAATCGGGAACGAGAATACAGACGCCACTTTCAACCATTTCCTTAGTGACGCGTAGGGCTTCTTTCAGGACTTTGTTGTCTTTGATATAGGCTTTTCCTGCATCATCAAACATCCAAGTCCCAGCACTCTGGAGCATCAGCATCGGGAAATCGGGTTCGTTGGCAACGGTGGAAATCATAGCAATACCGGTCTTCTGCTTGACGATTTTGCCAAGCTCGATGAAGCGTTCCCACGTGATGTCGTTGAAGTCGCTGACTTTCAGACCAGCTTTCTCAACAATGTCTCTTCTGAGGAATGTGCCGGTGGCTCCATTGTCAAACGGGACACCGTACTGCTTACCATCGATGGTCCCTACATCTACCTTGAATTGGGCAAACTGGGAGAGATCCATTTTCCCATTAAGCGTTACATAGGCTTCTGGATAGGTCATGACGTTCTTCTGGATGGCGTTGTCCTGCATCAGGATAATGTCCGGAAGGTTTGAGGCAGCATTTGCGGACAAGCTGGTGATAAGCTTCTGCTGCAGGTCATTCCAAGGGGTCTCCACCACGTTGACCGTTACATTGGGATGGTCGACGGCATAGATCTTCGCTGCTTCATTCATCGCAAAGATATTGAACATTGGATCCCAGCACCATACCGTAAGAGTTACGGGAGCATTCGGGTCCGCTGCCACTGGAGCACTCTCTGCCTTGCCACCTGCAAATGCAAGAGACGAGACGACCAACAAAAGTGCCAAAACAACACACATGGTCTTTTTCATACCATTTCCTCCTTGTGTTTCTAGAACAAGTTTGCTACTTTTTCTACAATTGTATGATATGCTCCACTTCAGGTGAACAAAAGGGACAGAAATACTGAAAAGTCGTATTTCCACTAGTTTGGATAGTACAAATGTACCGACCATCCTTTGGTGTATGGTATAGTGACGATCAGGGGAGTCAAGAAAGTGCTGAACACAAAAAGGCAATTCGACTATGTCTTTCAGGCATATATAGTACTGTTGCTTGTTCTCGCTCTTGCCTTGTTCATCATTACCTATGGAATCGACGGGGGAACCAGTACCCGGCCCTATGAGTTCTACCGTACCTTTTTCTTCTTCTTCCTCTTCTATTCGCTGTGTATTATCCTGCTGTCGAATACCAATCATCTTTTGGGAATTTTACTGCTCTGTTTTCTGTGCAGTACCGCTCTGTTGGTTCTCGATTATTCGCTGAATGATTTTTTGACCATCCGTCTTCTTCTGTATCTCACGCTGCAGACGGTACTGCTCTCGCACGTAAGTCACCCGTACAACCTAATCGTTCCCATCTTGCTGGCTTTGGGTGCACTTTCTTTGCAGCTATTGCCTCCTTTCTTGGGAGAGAACGACCTCAATCCACAGCTGCGACCCATTGAAGTCGAAGAGCTGGTCGCTTTGTTGGCAATACTTCTCTCTTCTGGGTACCTGCAAATTGCGCTACGGCATTATCATGCGCTGCATGAGAAAGCCAAGGCTCAGATAGAGATTCTCAACACCACCATTACCAAACTCACCATTTTCAGCCAGAGCTTGCAAAGTTATGCAAGGACTGCCGAATTGGAAGCTGCAAAGAAGGAACGCTATCGAATTTCTCGGGAAATACACGATATCAGCGGTTATATGTTCACCAATATCATAGCCATGATGGATGCCATCATTGCCTCAGGCTGCCGGAACAGCGATCAGACCAGCGAGATGTGCAGTGCTGCACGATCCCAAGCCCAGGAGGGTTTGGTGGAAACCCGAAGGGCTCTCCATTTGCTGCGCAAGTCGGATACCGAACGGGAAGTCGGCATGCGTGCAATTTATAAAATCAAGAAAATCTTTGAGAGTACCACCGGAGTACAAGTGGAAATTGAGAGTGGAAACCTCGATGCAACCTTTGGTGATGAACTTGACTTGATCCTCTACCGAATCGTACAAGAAGGCCTTACCAATGCCCTTCGGCACGGTCACGCAACCTGCGTACGCATTCTTTTTTGGATAGTTGAGGATTCGGTGCAGGTAATCATTCTGGACAACGGAACCGGTGCGAAGAAAATCATCAAAGGAATCGGCCTTGCCGGTATGGAAGAGAGAATCAGCAGACTGGGTGGTGTGGTGAGAGCAGAAAACGCTCCGGAGGGAGGCTTCCAACTTACTGTAACCATTCCACTTTTGAAGGAGCAGACCGATGATACGAATTCTCTTGGTTGATGACCAACCTCTCTTTGTGGAGAGCCTGCGCATGAGTCTGGAAAACTATACCGATGACTTTCAAGTTGTCGGCATTGCCAAGAATGGCAGCAGTGCAATAGCAATGGCACATGAACTTGAACCGGATGTAATCCTCATGGATGTCCACCTCCCCGATATTACCGGGGTGGTGGCAACCAAGAGAATTCTGCAAGAACATAGAGCAATAAAGATTGTCATGCTTTCCACCTACGATGAGGATGAATATGTGCGCGAAGCATTACGTATCGGCTCTTCAGGGTACCTGCTCAAGGATATTTCCCCCACCGAGCTCATTGCCGCAATCCGGGCTCTTCACTCCGGCTTGGTGCAAATCTCACCCAAAATTGCCACCAAGCTTATCAACGCCATGTACGACGGCACCAGTCCAAAGATTCCCGAGGTCTCCAGCCGTTTCGAGTGGTTCGACACCCTCACCGATCGGGAAAAGGAAATCTTCGGACTCATTGCCACCGGCTTCGATAATCAGCAGATCGCCGACCGTCTGCTGTTGGCTGAGCAGACGGTGAGAAACAACATCAGCACCATCTACTCAAAGCTCGAAGTGAAGGATCGGTTTGAGATCATCCGTCTTGCCAATACGATTCAATACCACTAGTCATATTTCTATAATTGTCACAATTCGGCAATTCAGTTGTTATACCTTATAGCCAGGGAGGCTGCCTATGAAACGAATTATGCTTGTAGTTCTCATACTCTTACTAACTGTTGGTTCGCTGACTGCCCGTCCGAGTAGTGTGGCTGTAGGAGCCCAGTTGGGATTTGCCGCCTCAGGCGTGGTCGTGGATGTAGGATTGGGATCGCTGTACCTACAGGCAGGAATTGGGTATCCATTGGGAATTGCATATATCGGTACCGTAGGAGGCGCTGATGATGCGTTTGTTGATGTCGCTACGTTGACTGCCGATGTGAGCCAGGCATTTTCACTGAGTGAGAATTTTGATATCAAGGTTGGAATTGGAACCACTGCATTTACCAATTTCCAACCGATCATCTTCGGCTTGGCTGGACCTGTACTCAAAGGCGAATACTGGGTTCCCAATAAGAACTTCGGACTTACCTTGACGCTGAATGTGCCTATCATGGCCTATGGGTATGTTGAGGATGATGAAATCTTCACGGGAGGATTTGTGTTCGATGCCTTCCTGCCGTTGATGGGCCTGGTAACCTCCACCGTCGGGGTGTTGTATTCTTTCTAGGAGGAGAATCAACTAAAACCTCATACATCCATCATTATCTGTAATTTTATTACCCTATACTGCAATTATTGGCTTTATTATTAGTCTATATTGCAGTTTTTTTAGTATAGATTTTGGATTACATTATTTTAATTGACAAAATTCAAGCTCTGGCGAGATACTACTGTATACACGTAGTAAGGAGTAAGCAGCTATGAATGTTACTATTGTTCTCATCGTAGTATTGTACATGCTCTTGATGCTTGCGATTGGTTTCTACTCTTCCAAGAAGATTAGTACCAATACCGACTTCATGGTGGCGGGAAGACGGCTGGGTCCTCTGTTGATGGCAGGAACCCTTGCAGCGACTGAAATCGGTGGTGGCAGCTCATTGGGAGTTGTTGCCAATGCATACGGCTCTTGGGGTATGAGTGCTTCCTGGTATATTATTGCCATGGGAATTGCCTTCATGATCCTTATCCCGCTTGCCCCGAAGTTTCGATCCTCTGCGGTTAAGACAGTCCCTGAGTATTTCAGACGCAGGTATGACAAGTTTTCGGGTGGATTCAGTGCCATTGTTATGATGGCGGCCCTTGTCGGTTTGACTGCAGGCCAGTTCAAGGCCTCCGCTTCCATTCTGGAGGTCATGATGGGCCTGGACTACACGACCAGTCTGATCATTGTCACCATCGTCATCACGGTCTATGCGGTCATGGGAGGCCTCTGGTCGGTAACCCTTACCGACTTTGTGCAAGTCTTTCTCATCGTATTTGGGATGGCCATTGCCATTCCGTTCGCACTGAATCTTGCTGGCGGTTGGGCTACGATCAAACAGACTGTCCCGGCAGAACATTTCAGCCTAACCAAGGGAATAGGCGGTTGGGGTCAGATAGCAGGTTTTGTCATTATGTACGTTGCCACGTTCTCAGTCGGTCAGGAAGCGGTATCCCGCTACTACGCCGCCCGTGACGGAAAGGCTGCTGTCCAAGGTTCGATCATTGCTGCAATCGTTAATTTCGTGTTTGCTTTCATCCCGGTAATTCTTGGCTTGGCAATGCTCAGTCTGTTCAACCAGAATCTGCTCGATCCCAGTGTTGTCGGTGCACTCAAGACCAACACCCGGTATGCACTGCCTGCATTGGCTGTTGCTACCATGCCTGCGGTTGTCACCGGCATCCTGTTTGCCGGTATTATCAGTGCAACGATGAGTTCGGCTGACAGTGATCTGCTGGGCGCAGGCTCGATTTTCGGCAACGACCTGTACAAGATTTTCATCCGCAAGGGAGCCAAGGACAAGGAAGTGATGATGGTAACCAAAATTGCCATGGTCATCGTTGCCCTTTTCAGCTTGGTTACAGCGCTGTACGCCAACAACATCCTCACCCTCTTGGCCTTCTCGTTCACCCTCAGGGCTGCCGGTACGTTCATCCCCTACGTGATGGGCCACTTCTGGAAGAAAGCCTCCAGTGCAGGAAGCATCGCTTCGATCCTGATCGGCAGCGTTGTCTTCTTTTTGATGGATACCAAGGTGCTTCC
>Ga0172378_10004650_pt1 | contig 12850 bp, 8 predicted proteins | sample GrowelOW332metaG_FD_119755 | JGI IMG/M metagenome (GOLD analysis project Ga0172378, IMG submission 119755) | Groundwater microbial communities from an aquifer near a municipal landfill in Southern Ontario, Canada - Pumphouse #3_1 metaG | ecosystem: Environmental > Aquatic > Deep subsurface >...
AATTTGATATCTCGTGCATCGATTGTGCCTGTCACTGTAAGATCGGTAATGCTTGCTCTTTCGGTTGCAGTCAAGGCGTTTGCCAATCCACCAGCTGTGATGCTGATGTTTTTTGAGACGGTCGCATGAAGCATAACTGAGGCAAATATACAAACGATGAAAAATAGTTTCTTTTTCATAAAATGATTTCTTTTTATTTTTATATGGCTATGTTTTGTCTAACATTATTTTTATATTAAAACATTAACACTTATCCAATCAGCAATTCAATTGCTGATTGTAAGCCTGTTATAACCTTTATCAGAGGTATTACCAGGTTAATGTCCATACCTCCTAATATGGAGAAATGGTGTCGCTGATTAGTTCAAAAGAAATACGTGTATTTTCATGGCTGGTCAGGACGTGTGGATAGTGTTTAGGTTAAAATCTGTAGCATTTTTTACTTAATTTTTTTTGGTAATTCCTTAATTTTGTCGAGTAAGAAATACTTAGGAAATTCTCTAATCATTTTTACAAATAATTGAACAAAGTATCACCATTATCCTACTGGACGTGGTAAAACTAATAATAAAAATTATATGGAGAGATATTTGTTATCAATTATTCACATAAAAAGGACTGATCAGTGTGAATTATAATATGTTGTAGTGCCCTTTTTGTTCGTGTTTGCAGGGAGTATAGCCGATTTTACCAAATATTGCGATAAGTTCATTTCTTTGACGTCCATGCTTTATATTATGTTGTCAACTCCAAGTTTCTGTTTATTGCAAAAAAATATTCAAAAAACGTCCTCTGAAATATAAGAAAAACCTTTTTCTGCCGTTTACTATTTTAGTAAATAGAAATCAATACTACTAAAAATGGATTAACAAACATATAATCTATGACATGTCCGACAGATTGATTGTTTATGGGAATTGTATAAAAGATGAAAAGATGAAAGAACAGATTTTTAATAGTCTGTTTTCTATGAATATAGCTTTGTTTCTTCCAAAAATATGAGTATGGGAGAAACTTTTTTTTGTCACTTTTTTTATCACCCTTAAACCGGTGAAACTATTTGAGAAAGATTTGATTATCATCGTCGCTTCTTTAATTTGGGAGTGACGAACCTTTTTGTGTATGAATTTTATTGAATTTATATTGTATTTTTGCAAACCAAAAGATAATTTACAAGTTATGAAGAAAATAATTTTTACCTTGATTTCTTTGTTGATTCTGATCCCTCTTTTAGCTCAGAGTCTAAGCGATCTTACTCCAGAACAAATCGAGATGTATAAAAAATATAAAGAACAAAACTCTTCGGTAAGCACGAATAGTGTGAAAGAGGAAGTTTCGCAAGACCGTACCGTGTCGCAAGAATTCACTAATAATGGGTCTGACAAAGGAAATAATTACGGACTTAAAGATAATGGCACCAAAGGCTTGACCAAAAATCAGGTAGAACTAAGGGATTCGCTCAATGCAAAGAAAAAGACTTCCCCTGCTTTGGAAATATTTGGCTCCCAACTTTTTAGCAATCAAGACCTCACATTTGAACCCAAACTGAATATACCGACGCCTCCCAATTACATATTGGGCACCTATGATGAAATGATTATCGATATTACTGGTCTTTATGAAGCCAATTATCGTGTTAAGGTTTCACCGGATGGATTCATTCGCATCCCTGCAGTCGGACTTGTTAAAGTGAGTGGACAAACCATAGTGGCTGCCTCTTCAAACATCAAGAACCGATTGTCAAAGATATATACCGGCGTTTCGTCAGGCGAAACTCAAATTCGGATTTCTTTGGGAAATATCAGAAGCATTCGCATTACAGTGGTTGGTGAAGCTGTTCGTCCCGGATCATATACTTTGCCTTCCCTTGCAACGGCATTCAATGCTTTGTATGCATGTGGTGGCCCTGGCAAGATGGGCTCTATGCGTGATATTAAGGTGATCAGGCATGGCAAAGTAATTGCAAACATTGATATGTACCGTTTTCTGATAGATGGGATGGTGAAAGACAACATCTCATTACAGGATGAAGATGTTATTAAGATTGAACCATATCAAAACAGAGTGACTATCAAAGGAGCTGTTAAACACGTTGCCATTTTTGAGGCATTAAAAGGGGAAACGCTGAAAGATCTTATCCGTTTTGCAGGTGGATTTACAGAAAATGCTCACAAGACCAATATCACGGTTTTCAGACTGACAAATCGTGAAAAGACAGTCGTAGATGTAAGGGAGAGTGAAATTGAATCCTTTGAAATAACTTCTGGAGATGTATATACGGTTACAACTACCTATGAAAAATTTGATAACCGTGTTGATATCACCGGGTCAGTTTATCGTCCCGGGGCTTACGCTCTTGAGCCGGGACTGACTGTCAAACAGCTTATCGCCAAAGCGGATGGTGTCAAGGAAGACGCTTATTTGAACATGGCTACTATTATTCGTAAGAAAGAGAATCAAATTCCTGAGATTCTCAGTTTCAATCTTGGGGAAGTGTTGCATGGTATCTCTCCTGATATTTTGTTGCAGAAAGACGATTCTGTAAGGATTAGCAATTTGTTTGATTTCCGTGAAAAAGAAACGGTGTCCATCTGGGGTGCCGTAAAAAAACCAGGGACATTTAATCTGATAGAAAATATTACCATCAAGGACTTGATTTTTAAGGCGAAAGGTTTCAAGGAAATGGCTTCGACCGATTCTGTGGAATTGATCCGCATTATCAAGGATCCTCAGATGTTGTTGGAGACTGATGTCAAAACGATTGTGAAGAAATTCAAGCTTGACAAGAATCTGAACTTTAAGGATGGTGATGGTGATTTTCTGCTTCAGAATGGTGATCAGGTAATCGTACGTACCATTCCCGGATATGAAGATGTCCGCATGGTTCGTATCGATGGAGAAATCTTACAACCAGGTAAATACAATATCATTAACAAGACGGAAAGAATCTCTGACCTGGTGAGACGTGCCGGTGGATTTACAAATTATGCATATCCATTAGGTGCGTATTTGATTCGTTATGAAAAAACAAGTGGTGTAGAAAATATCCTTAAACAAAAGATGGTCGATAATGCCAAACGTCAGTTGGAGTCAAAATCGTCGAAAGATATTGATATAAATTTGCTCAAAGAAACAGGATCTGATGACATTGAAGATGTCAAGGAAAAGCTATCCGGCACAAAGTCGGTTGATCAAATACTTGATTCAGAAGGAATTGTTGGTATAAATTTGAAGGAAATAATAAAGCATCCAGGTTGTACGCAAGATCTTTATCTGGAAGAGGGGGATGTCATTTATGTACCTCGTGAGTTGCAGACTGTACGTGTGTTGGGTGAAGTGTTGTTTCCAACTTATGTGGGTTACGAAAAAGGTCTGTCACTTAGAGATTATGTAAGTAGTGCCGGTGGATTTTCGAATCGTGCCCAAAGAAGCAGGACATTTGTGCTCTATGCTAATGGAACGGCTAAAAGTACTTCAAGCTTCCTCGGTATTAAACACTATCCATCGATAAGACCCGGGTCTCACATTGTGGTACCAGAAAAGCCGACTGAACTTAAAAATAAGATGTCGACTGCAGAAACTGTATCAATTTTAGGCTCCATTGCAACTGTTGCAACATTAATTATTTCTGTATTTAGATAAACATTAGATAATACATTATGAACGAAGATTATAAACAGAACAATTACAATAAAAAGAATGAGATTTCATTTAAAGAATTGTTGATCAAATTAAAAGAGTGGTTTCATTACTTGCTTGGCAAATGGATGATCATTTTGTCTTTTGGACTTTCTGGTGGCGTTCTTGGCTTGTTGGTATCACTGAATACAGATCCAAGGTATACCGCACAAATATCTTTTGCCTTGATTGATAATTCAGGGACATCCAGTCTGGCCAGTCTGGCCTCCACCTTTGGCCTTGCCAACTTTGCCAGTGGTGATGATGGAGCTTTCAGTGGTGAGAATTTGTTGGAAATCATAAGGTCACGTCATACTGTCGAACAAACCTTGTTATCTCCTGTTAACTACAAAGGCAAAAAAAAGACTTTGGTGGAAGTCTATATTGATTTCAATGAGATGCGTAAAGATTGGCAGAATGATAAAAAGTACCCAGAATTGCGCAAATTAGCTTATCCAATCGGGCAAAATCGTGAAACGTTTACCAGAACCCAAGATAGTGTGTTATATCAAATTTACAACAACATTGTTTTGTCAGAAGATTTGTTGGTGCAGAGAAAAGACAAGAAAAACGGTATTGTCAATATCGATTTTACTAGTAAAAATGAACTCTTTTCACAACTATTTGTAGAAAAGCTGATGGATGTAACCTATCAGTTTTATATGGAGACACGTACAGCTCAAAGCAGGGCGAACATTAAAATGATGGCAGTCACAGCAGATTCCATCAAGAATTTGTACGAATTGTCATTGAACCGTAGTGCATCCATTTCTCAGATAAATATTAATAGTGCTTATCAAATGGCTGCTGTACCGAAAATCAAACAGGAAGCCAATGCCAAACTATATGGTAGCGTATATGCGGAAATCCTTAAAAATCTTGAAACATTGAAATTGGATATGGCCAGACAGAAGCCTATAATGCAAATTATCGATACCTCCAGACTTCCATTAAAGAAAGAAAGACTGGGCAAAGCGAAATCGATGATTATCGGTGGATTTTTGGGCGGTATCCTGATTGTTTCTTTCTTGCTGGGGAGTTTGTATATAAAGAGTCTCCTGAAAGGGGATAAATAAAATCATAAATCAAATTTAATAAAGATGATTCCGTTTAATAAACCATATTGTACAGGTAAAGAGAAAGAATTATTTGAGGACGTCATTAAAAGGGGAAAGTTTAGTGGTAACGGATATTATACCCAATTGTGCCAAAAATATTTCGAAAGCAAATATGGTTTTAAGAAATGTCTTTTAACCACTTCTTGTACGGATGCACTGGAGATGTGTGCTATTTTGACTGACATTGGATTTGGAGATGAAGTGATTATTCCATCCTATACATTTGTGTCATCGGCTTTGGCATTCGTCAGACAGGGTGCTAAGATTGTTTTTGCGGACAGTACAAAAAAAAATCCGAATATTGATCCAGACTCCATTAAAAAAGTCATTACTACTAAGACAAAAGCCATTGTAGTGGTTCATTATGCAGGCTGCGCTTGTGACATGGATAGAATAGGGGATATAGCTAAAAAACATGGTCTGATGATTATCGAGGATGCGGCCCAAGCCATAGATTCCTATTATATTTCTGCAAAAACCGGTAATAGAATGCCACTTGGCAGTCTGGGTGATGTTGCTGCATTTTCATTTCATGAGACGAAAAACATTCAGAGTGGTGAAGGTGGATTGCTAGTAATTAATAACGAAAAGTTGATCAACCGGTCTGAAATAGTTTGGGAGAAAGGTACCAATCGGTCTGAATTTTTTAGGGGGGAAGTCAATAAATACGAATGGGTGGATTTTGGATCTTCCTTTTTGGCTTCCGAATATACTGCTGCATTTTTATACGCTCAATTGTTGGAAATGGATATCATTCAAAAAAGACGGATAGATATATGGAACCAGTATAATTATGGCCTCAAAGATATTAAAGATATTATGATACCGGAAATTCCAGATAATTGTACAAACAATGCACACATTTTCTATTTTGTCTGTCAATCATTGGAAGACCGTTCGGATTTGATTACATGGATGAAGCAGCATGAAGTTCAACTTGTATTCCACTATCTGTGTCTTCACAAAAGTAAATTTTATAAGAAATATGATCCGGCATTCAGCAACATTTCATTACCTTATTCTGATTATTACACAGAAAATCTGGTCAGACTGCCTTTGTATTTTGATTTGACCAATGAAGAGGTACAAATCGTCATTGGATTAATTCGGGAATTCTTTACAAAGAAATAAAGATGAGGTTGCATATACTGCCGGATGAGAAAATAATCAACAGAACGATTAAAATGTTTGAGGAGGTCTATCTTGGTGGAAATAAATATATTATTTTGTTGAGAGGCGATTCGACGACTGGAAAGTATGTTCAAAAATGCTCTGAACAAGTTTTTTTCCTGAAATATGATTCGGATACTTTCTGGAGTACTGTTGGCGATATAAAAAATTATGAGTCAGTCATTATTCATTATTTATCGGATTATTCTGCAGACTTCATCAACCATATAAAACATCCGAAAATCTATTGGATAGAATGGGGTGGTGATTTATACAATACTTTTCTGGAATACAAAGGCTTTAAATTGTATGAGGATGAAAAATTGATCAATCAGGTTAGTCATGGACATATCCCTTCTTGTTTGTTTAAGTACTACAAAAACTATCAACGGAGAAAGTCTTTAAAAATTTTGTATCCGGCAGTGAAAAAAGTGAAATACTTTGTCCCTGACAGCATGTATGATGAGTATCCTTTGTTTAAGGCTTATTATCCGGAGTTCTCTCATCTGGAATACCGGGAATTTTTTTATTATCCGATTGATGAGATCCTTGGTGCTGATTTATTGGACAAAACTTGTGAAGGCCATGCCATTATGGTAGGCAATTCCTGCTCTTTTACCAGCAATCATTTGTCAATTTTGCAGAAGCTGAAAGATTTAGAGGTGGACAACAAAATTATAGTCCCTTTAAGTTATGCAGGGAATGAGGAATACAAAAAGTTGATTATCAATTTTGGTCAGGATAATTTCGGAAATAAATTTAAACCTGTTGTTGACTATATGCCTCTGGATGAATACAATAAAATGTTGCTATCTGCCGGGGTCTTCATTTACGGCAGTTTGAGACAGGAGGCGGTAGGCAATATTTTGATTGCTCTTTATTTGGGTGGAAAGGTTTTTTTGGATAATCGCAACCCATTGCTTAAATTTTATAAGTCACTTGGGTTGACCATATTTAGTATGGATGAATTATTCGATGAAAATCTGAAGGTGTTTTTGTCTGTTGAGGATATTATAAAAAACAAAAGGATATTGATGAAAAAATATTCATTGAGTCGTCTGTTGAATCTTTTGCGTGAGAATTTTTAGTATGGTTAGTGTAAAAAAGCAAATAGTTAGTGGCGTTTTTTATACTGCCATATCTAAATATACAGGGATTCTTGTCTCTTTATGCGTAACAGCTATATTGGCTCGTCTGTTAACACCTGATGATTTTGGCGTTGTTGCTATAGCTAGTGTTTTGATTGCCTTTTTTGACTTGTTGTGCAATATGGGTTTTGGCCCTGCCATCATTCAGCATAAGGGATTGAGGGATTCTGAGTTATCGGATATCTTTTCATTTACCGTGTTGATTGGTACAGCGTTGGCTATATGCTTTTTCTTTTTGGCAAAGCCTATCTCACATTATTATAAGAATGATTTATTGATCAATTTATGCCAGTTAATTTCTTTGAACTTGGTCTTCATATCTTTTAATATTGTTCCGAATGCTTTATTGCTTAAAGATAAGCAGTTTAAGTTTTTATCTATCTGTAATCTATGTACCCAGGCAGTTTTAGGTGGTATTGCCATTTTTTGCGCTTATTCCGGTCTTGGTATTTATTCCCTACTGATTACCCCAATTGGTTCAAGTTTTTTTGTATCGATTGCTAATTACATCAAAATACCGGTAAAATTGGTGCTGAGTTTAAAGATTAATTTTCATTCAATCAGGAAGATACTTTCTTTTTCTCTCTATCAGTTTTGTTTCAATATCGTCAATTATTTTTCAAGAAATCTTGATAAATTATTGATTGGTAAATATATAGGTATGCGGAGCCTTGGGTATTACGAGAAATCATACAGGGTGATGATGTTGCCACTATCTAATATTACCCATGTCATTACACCAACGATTCAGCCAATTCTTTCTGACTTTCAGGATCAGAAAGAATGTCTGTTGAATTATAGTATCAAATTGCTTAGAATTCTGGCTTTGATTGGGTGCATATTGACTCCTTTTCTGTTTTTCTCTGCAAGAGAACTTATTCTGATTCTTTTTGGAGACCAATGGGTAGGAGCTATACAGGTATTTAAACTTTTATCATTGTCGGTTTTTATTCAGATGGTTGATTCTGCATCAGGAAGTATCCTTCAATCTAGCAATTCCGCCAAGTATTTGTTTATTTCAGGCCTGATATGTGCAGTCATCAATGTGTTTGCGATTTTAATTAGTGTCATCTTATTTAAAAAAATTGAAATAGTAGCGGTTGCTATTGATATTGCTTTTGCATTGAATTTGGCTGTTTCTTTTTATTACATTTTCAAAAAAACATTCAATGCTCATATTGGAGTAGTTTTGAGGATTTTTGGTTTCCCGGTTTTGATAGGATTGATGGTGACAGGATTTTTATTTTGGATTCCGGTTAATTCTTTGCCTTTGGTGGCATCTTTATTGATTAAGTTGGTGGTCACTGTCGTTGTGACTGGAATATTTATTCAGTTAACCGGTCAGTATGATTTTAGAAAGTTGGGGATATCCCTGCGGAATCTGATCAAACAATAACAGGAATTTGAGAATATTATGATTTATATTTTAACCATATTGGTGGTATTGATTTTGGTGTTTCATTACGATATCAATGGTAATATTTACAACAGAATGACGTCGTATTATGTATTGATGTGCTGGTTCATTTTTGTATCAGCATTTCAGTATTCTATAGGTTCTGATACACCTCCTTATATGTACGAATATGATAGAATTCAATGGAAAGACATTAATTGGAGTAATATATTTAGTTTGAGTAATAGGCAGTTTGGGTGGCTTTTGTTGCTAAACTTGTGCAAACTGATATCACATGATTATGTAACGATGAAAATTATTCAGGCAGTGATTTTGAATTTGGCTTTTTTCCTCTTTTTCAAAAGAAGGACCAAAGCCATCTTTACCTGCATTTTATTTTATGCGATTTTCCTTTATCTGGATTTCAATTTCAACCTGATTAGACAATCGTTTGCTATAGCAATCTTTCTATTTGGATACAATTACTATACTGATAAAAAATGGCTCAAGTATTATCTTGTTGTATTTGGTGCCATCATGTTCCATAATACTGCGGCCATATTGTTATTTTTGCCTCTTTTGCAGTTGATTCATATCAACAATAAATCATTTGCAACGATATTTGTCTTGTTTATTATCAGTTCTGTGGTGACAAAAACATTTCCATTGACTGAATATATTCTGGGATATCTGTCTAAGTTTGGTGGGTCTGACATTGAATTCATGGGAAATGTTTATTTGACCAGCGAAAAGTATGGTCAGAACAATATTACAAAGGTCATCTCTTTTATGACTTTATTGTACATAATTGTCATTTATTTCAATTATAAATTTGATCTGTGCAGATCGACCGCCGATTTGCTGGTCGTCATTGCCTTTGTTTTCCTCAAGGATATCAATGCTTCAATCCCGATTTTTGCCAGGTTAAATTTTTATTTGATGCCGCTCTTTATCTATTTGTTGGCGAATTTTGTGATCAACTTTCCGATTTACAAGTTTACGAGTTTCAGAAGATCCATCATTGTTCTTTGTATAGTGCTTTTTACGTTTTCTCCCATCAATGATTTGTTCCAGACAAATACGACTTACTATGATAAGAACATTGTGCAATTTTATCCATATTATACGGTTTTCGATAAGCAGATTGATCCTATGAGAGCAAAACTTTTTGGTAGTTTTTAATATTTTCTTTTTATTATATGAAAATTGGAATTGTCGGTTATTTTAATCCATATGCTGTTTTTGGTTATTTTTCGGAAGAAAGTAAATCAAAAGTCAGATCTGTAAATGAAACGGCTACTGCTGTCAATGTTTTGGTCAAATCTTTCCTGAATGCCGGACATCAGGTGGTTGTTTTTACCGGAGATCACAATGCTTATGAAGATACGACCTTGAATGGTAAACAGATTACTGTGCATGTGGTCGGATTTAAAATAAGACACCGATATCTACATTTTTTTATTCTGTCTGAGTATTCAAAAAAAATCAGGCAGTGCATATTGAAGAATCTTGAGGGTGTGGAGATATTGCATGCTCAGTGGACTTATCATTTTGCAGACGCCTGTTGCTCTTTTACAGATAAGGTACCTATTGTTTGTACGGCCCGTGATTGGGCACCGTATGTGTATTCCACGGTGTCAGGAGTTAAAGCGAAGCTGTTGTGGTTGCAAAAAAAGTGGATGTCAAGGAGGGTGTTGAACCATTCAAAGATTCATTTTGTATCGAATAGCTATTACACCCAACAACGTATCTTTAGTGTACATCCTGATTATGAAGTACCCATCATTTTCAATTCCATTGAGGATTCATACATATTGAGGGAAAGGGACAATTATCCACAGCATAATACTTTCATTTCCATTTCGCCTGAAGTTGATGATCATCGCAAGAACTGCGATGTATTGATAGAAGCGTTCTCTTTGTTTCTTCATTACTTTCCGGGTGCCAGATTGCTCATGATAGGCAAGGTCGATTTTGCAGGGAACTTGTATCAAAAATGGAAAAAGCAAAATTGGTTGATAAATGTAGAATTTCCGGGATATGTGGATCATGCGCGTTTGATGGAGCTGTTTGACGAAGTGACTTGTTTGGTACATCCTTCTTTGGAAGAGACTTTTGGGAATATATTACTGGAAGGTATGGCAAGACGTGTTCCTGTGATTGGTGGTGAAAAGTCAGGTGCAGTACCTTTTGTATTGAAACAGGGCAAATGTGGATGCCTTTGTGATATTACCAATCCTGAGTCAATTATGAATGCAATGATGAAAATAGTAACGGATAAATCTTATGCATCGTCGCTCGTTAATAATGGCACTACTGTGTTGTTGGAAGAATATTCAGGCAGTGTAGTAGAGCAAAAGCACATGCAATTCTACGAATCGATTATCAATTCATATCTTTGAGGTTATTAATATGGTTTCAGAAAATACCGAGATATTATTTTTAGGGTCTTTTTTTCCAAACAGCAGAAAAGAGGAAATCTGGAGGGATTCAAAAGGTCCAATGGTTATTTCTGCAGATACATTTCAACAAGCCTTGTTGAGTGGATGGAAGGAGCTGGGCACGGACATGTCTGTAGTTACAATTCCTTATGTAGGTAGTTTTCCTCAAAGATATAAAAAATGGCTGTTTAAGAGCAGTACTTTTCAGTATTGTGGTAAGAATTCTTCTTGTGTAGGTTTTGTTAATTTGGTTTATTTCAAAAGATACAGCATTCAGTATCATGCCACCCTGTACGTAAAAAAGTGGGCAAAGAAGACACAAGGCAAGAAAGTAATCATAGTTTACAGTTTGCTACCTTTCTACTTAAAAGCTGCACTTTCGGCCAAGGCTATTGATCGTGACATCAAAATCATCGTTATTGCATTGGATCTTCCTGAATATTTTGGTGAAACTAACCGTTTGATACCAGCATTTATTTCCAAATCAATGATCAATGCTGTCTATGCTGTTTATAAAAATATTGATGCCTATATTTTATTGACGAAGCATATGGCTGTACACCTTCATTTGACAACGCAACCATGGATTTTGTTGGAGGGAATTTATAATGATTCAGAAAACAAGGTTGTTGCTAAATCGGAGAAGAAGGTCTTGCTCTATACAGGTAAATTGGATAGTCGGTTCGGACTAGATGTCTTATTGAAAGCTTTTGGTTTGATGGATCAGGATTATGAGTTGTGGATATGTGGTGACGGTAGTATGAAAAGCATGATTCAAGCTTATGCGGAGAAGGATCGACGGATTAAATTTCATGGCTTTTTAAAACGGGAAGAAGTGCTTGCACTGCAACGTCAGGTTACACTTCTGATAAATCCCCGTCAGCCGGATTCAGAATATACCAAATACTCTTTTCCTTCCAAAACAATGGAATATATGGCTTCCGGGACGCCTACATTGATGTATCATTTGGCGGGTATTCCACCCGAATATGATGAATTCTTGGTTTATATTAATGGACTATCTGTTGAAGACATGAAGGACACCATAGTTGATTGGTGTAGCAAGGAACAGTACGAATTGAATGAATTTGGTGCTAAAGCTAGACAATTCATACTGCAAAATAAAAATGCCAAAGTGCAGTCAAAGAGGATTCTAAATTTTATTAGTACATTATGAAACAGATACTTTTTTATGCTGCTGTCACTGATGTATCCTTATTTCATACTCAGAAATTTTATATATTAGAGGTTGAGATACTAAGAAGCTTAGGGTATGAGGTAACACTGAGCAATAATTATCTTGATTTTTTCAGGCTGAAATATGATATAGCATATATATTCTTTTATACTAAAGGTATATTGCCTGCTCTCATAGCCAGATTCCGTCTTAAGAAAGTGTATTTTACAGGTGGAATTGATGACCTTGATCCGGATTATGCTAATAAATTCCGTTATAAAAGACAACGTTTGCTATTTCGTTTATGCCGTTGTCTTTCAAAAGATTGTATCATTGTGTCTGAATCAGATTTAAAGAACGTGAGAAACGTTTATAAGAATAAGTTGCCTTCCAAATTGGATTTGGTTTATCACGCTATTAAAATCAATGATTTTTCCTGTAACTTGGAGGAAAAGGCCAACAATTTTGTCACTATCTGTTGGATGGAAAGTGTCAGGAATGTTCAAAGAAAAGGAATTGATATTTCGTTGCAATATTTCAACTATCTTTTATCGTTTCCTAAATTCAATGAATCTATATATTTCATTATTGGTAAAGAGGGCGTCGGGACGGAGTATTTGAAATCAATGATTGATGAAATGGGCTTAACCGGTAAAGTATTTTTTACCGGTGCTATTGATGAAAGTATGAAGATAGATTATCTCAGGAAATCCAGATATTAT
>Ga0172378_10004651_pt1 | contig 12849 bp, 5 predicted proteins | sample GrowelOW332metaG_FD_119755 | JGI IMG/M metagenome (GOLD analysis project Ga0172378, IMG submission 119755) | Groundwater microbial communities from an aquifer near a municipal landfill in Southern Ontario, Canada - Pumphouse #3_1 metaG | ecosystem: Environmental > Aquatic > Deep subsurface >...
AGTCAGCGCCCGGAGGGCGCTACAACCCAAACGAACTCATGTCAAAATCGTTTTTATGGGCTTAACGGATGCCAATCAACTTCTCTTGGAGTGGCGCCCTCCGGGCGCTGGTCTTGGGGGGAGACTGCCCCCCGGGCTGTCGAAAAGCCGAAATAGGGCGGTATGGTTATGAGATAGATTATAGCTCCTCCCCGCAAACCAAGGGCTGTTTTCGCAAGAACACGGAAGCAGTCATTGTTTCGCATAAGGACTACGCTTGCTAAAGGTTTTCACTCTGCCCGCGTCGACCGCGAAAAAAAAGCGAGGCTAAAAAAGGAGGAAGAATATAGGAAGCAAAGAAAGAAGCGGATCTTGTCTCTGGAAATCCGCGAAGAATATCGGAGTATAATCAAGCCATAAAAGCAATCGGGTATGTCCGATTAAATGCGCCAGCCTGCCTTTGTCAGATTAAATGCACTTGATAACATTTCAGGTGGTGCGTTTAGTTTTTCAATTGGCACGTTACCGTATCGGAACAATTATCTAATGTCTGACATTGACATTTTTATTTAGCGGGTTATAATGTTCAACATAACCAACTTATTCGCCGCAACTTCAGGAAGGAGAATCATGCTATTGGATCATGAATTAAAAACCAGTACACTTGCCGATGGGGTTGAGGATAGTTTGTTGGCCTACATGCAGAAAGCCAATCTAAGTCCTGGCGATCTATTACCGAAAGAAGAAGAGTTGGCAGTTCATTTGAATGTCAGCCGTCATATTGTGCGCGAGGGTGTGAGTCGTCTGAAAGCCTTAGGTTTGGTTGAGTCACGAAAAAAACGCGGGATGGTGATGAAGCGCCCCTGTGCCTTTACGGGTCTTCAGAAACTCGCCGAAGCGAATTTATTTGGCATTCGGGATCAGAAAGAATTCATGGAACTGCGGGTTGTTCTCGAGCTGGGTATGTGTGACTTTGTCTTTCTCCGAAAAACCCCAGAAAAACTGGCGCATCTGCGCGAGGTGGCCGGCTTGCCCAATTCCTCGGTACAGCAATACAGCACTGAAATTGATTTTCATACTTGTTTAATGGAGATCGGAGGCAACCAGATTGCCAGTCAGTTCCGTACCATTCTTGCTAGGGTTTTTAAACCGCTTTATGACAACAGTAATGCCAAAAAAACACTGCTTAAAACACCGACCCATCATGAAATTTGTGCTGTTCTCGAACGTGGCACCAGTGAGGAATTCCATGCTATGTTGCGGCAGCATTTTGAACCGTACCTCGCCCAAGTAAACATAAAACAATAGTAAGCATGACAAAACCCAAAAAGGGAACGTGCAATGAAACAAATAGTCCGTATGTATCTCACTGGGTTCAGTATGCTGACATTGCTGATTCCCCTTTTTGGGGCAGACCTTAGTGCGGAACGAATCTCCGGTTCCATTTTCATTGATGGAAAACTCAGCGAAGCGTCGTGGCAGGACGCTCCAGCCTGTTCAGATTTTTTGAAGTACGGAACAACAGCCTCATCCATCGCCAAAACCACGGTAAAGATTCTCTATGATGACAATTCCTTATACCTTGGGATCCGCTGCGAGGATTCATTAATTGCTGAAATGGTGAACAAAGAAGCACCGCGAGATGGCGGCATCTATCAGTCCGACTGTGTGGAAATCATGCTGGATCCTGCCGTCACCAAGGAACGCTACTATCACTTTATGGTGAATGCGCTCAGCAACCAGTATGATGCCTATCGCGACCAGGGCGGCGGCGTACAGTATCCGCGTTGGAATGGCTCCTGGACGGCCAAGTCGCATCTCGACAAAGACTTCTGGAGCACCGAAATACGCATCCCGTTTTTCAACTTTACGGAAAAAAGTCCTATTGACGGCATTTGGGGTATCAATGTCTGCCGCGGCAAACGCACGAATCCGCGCGAAGATTCTTCCCTGACCGGAGCCTATCACAAAGTGGACTCTTTCCGACAGCTGACAGGAATTGAGACGGATCTCACTCCCTTCCGTATGGAAGTCCAGCCCCCGTTCGGAACAATTAAACTGGGCGAACAAGAACGAATTTTCATCGAAAACCAGACTACGGTTGGTAACTTCGGAGAGAATCCTCTGGAGCTTATTGCCGATTCCTGGCTGACGGCTCCAGATAACAGCGTATATACCTCTTCCAACACTCGCTTTTCACTCAAGCCCGGCGAAACGGGTAAAGTCATCCTGCCGAAAATTGAGATTGGGCAACAGGGACGCTACACGAATGCTCTTCGAGTGACAGATTCTCATGGACGGATTCTGGCCTATAAAGAAGCAAATCAGGAGATTGTATTTTCACCGCTTCGCATTGAGCTTCAGGTGCCCTGGTACCGCCATTCCATTTTTGAAACCCAGAAAATCCAGCAAATTGAATTCTGCGTGCTGACCGGCATGGAAGCAGCGTCGTTGCAGGACAAAATGCTCGAGGTGTCTATCCGCAACAACAAAAATGTGGCCTGGACCGACACCGTAAAAACGGTCAAGCCAGAACTCCAATTCAAGATTGACAATACCCTGATTCCCCATGGGAGATATGTGATTTCCGCAGTGCTGAAGGATCAGCAAGGAAAAAAAATCGATTTCTGTACTGCGGAATTCCCGCTCTGGAAACTCCCCTACAGGAAAACGGAAACTTGGCGCGGGAGGGATGGGAACTGGTATATTGAGGGAAACCCGATCTTCATCAACTCGTTTTGGTCCAATAAGGATTTTGTGCTGCCAGAACACAACGTAGTAATGTATTTCCAAACGGGATGGAAAAATTTGCCACCTGGCAAAGTGGGTCTTTCCGGGAATCCGATTTTCGGTGTCAACAAGCAAGCTGGAGTCCGCAAAGCGCTGCAGTCGGGTAACCTTGATGAGAAGTATCTCGAACTTTACCGGGACTCAGTACGCAAAGATCTGGAGGCGGATAATCTTTTTGCCTATAACCTGGCCGACGAACCCTCCTCGTTCAGTGCCTCGGTCGATTCCCTAAACCAAGCTTATGAAACGCTCAAGAGCGAAGATCCTTATCATCCAGTCTTCATCAGTGATTCCTGTCGGAATGATTACATCACGGCCTGTGATATCAACGGACACCATCCTTATCCCTCTATTTTGAGCAATGTCAAAGCCAATGACTGTACTGCCATCGCCAGCACCTTCGACAGCGGTATGGCACGCCTTGCTGACAGCTATCATAAGGTCACCTTCATTTTTATGGATATGGGATTCAATAAATGGGACTTTGGCCTCGGTCCGAAAGATGGACGCATGGCGACCTTCGATGAATTTCGGGATCACATGCTGATGGCGCTGGCCTGCGATATGAAGGGACTGATCCCATTTAACTCCAACTATCAATCCTATCCGGAAGGCACGATTGGCTTCCATGTGATCGCCAGAGAAGGAGCATGGCTTGGTCAGGCAGTGATCGCCCACGACACACAATTCCGGCCAAAAGCAGATAACGATAAAATTCGTTTCATTTCCAAAAATCTCAACGGAGATGGCATCCTAATTGCCTCGAATGTCAGCATGACACCATGCACAGTGACCTTTTCCGGCTTACCGGAATCGCTTCGTTCAGTAAACGTGATCTCGGAAAATCGTTCGATTACGGTTAAAAACGGGACTTTCTCTGATCATTTCAACGAATGTCAAGGACATGCCTATACAAGCGGAACAGCCCCTGCACTGGAAAGTGTTCCGGATGCTAAAAAACGTATTGAAAACGCATGGGCAGAACGAGCAAAACCCGGAAATTTTCTATTTCAGCGCTACAAGGATGACACCGTAAAAATCACCGCTTCCGACACCTTTGTCAATTACGGAATGGCTGGCGCTGAAACAGCACTCTGGCACCTCTGTGACGGATATGTACCGGAAACAGCCAAGGGATACGGACTGCTTTTTTGGAGTTCAGTCATTGACAAACTGCCCGCCTGGATCGAATTCGCACCCCAAAAAGTGCCGTTCACTCTAGGGCGTGTGGAGATTGACACCCTGGACAAATCTCTGAAGGAGTTCAAGCTGGAAGTCTGGGATGGGACAAGCTGGAAGCAGGTCTACAAAAACCAGGATGCGTCCTCGTCCAATCATGTTGTTTGCCGTTTTCCCCCGGAAACCACGGTTCGTTTCCGAATCAATATCGTTTCAGCAAATGGGCAACGCGCGCGAATCGGTGAAGTTGCAGCCTATGCCCGGTAAAACAATAAGGAATTACGAAAAATGAACAGAGCGCTCACCGCAGCACTGATCTTTATGGGCTTTACCACCATTTGGGGACAGGAAGCGCAAAACAATTCGTCTTCGCTCCCAGAAAAGCGTCTGATTGCCTACTGGAGTTTTGACGAAGGGCAAGGCGATACGGTCGCGGATCTCAGCTCTTCCGGATATCATGGTACGATTACCAACAACATGCGTGCGGTGCAATGGGTTGACGGACGCAAGGGCAAGGCGCTCGCCTTTGACAGCACTTTAGCAAAGGGAGAAAGAGACACTTCCGGCGCGGTCGTAGTAAAAGACTTTCCGACCGATTTCCAGCATGGGATTACTGTTGAATGCTGGGCAAAAATGGCCAAAAACGCGGATTGGCAGCGCAGGGTCTATAATCTGCTCACCTTTGCATCCGGCACCTATGGTCCCGGTTTTATCTTGTATTATAACTGGCGCTATTATATGTTCCTTTCCGGACCGGGCGGGGAGGATAGCAGCAAAAACAAATGGGATGCCAGAGCGCCGGTGCCAGACTTGCGTGATCAGTGGGTTCATGTCTGCGCCACCTTCGACGGGAAAAAAGGGCGTGTTTATATCGATGGCAAGCTGTTGGGAGAAACCCAAAACGAGGTCGTCTATCATGCACAGAAAACAAAAACATCACTACTGACCATCGGTTCCGGTTGGGCTGGCCGCGTCAATGGCTTTCCTGGGATCCTGGATGAAGTCAAAATTTACAACTATGCGTTGTCAGGCGTTGAAATCATTCGAAAGGCAAAGTTGGATTGAGCAATCTTTCTGGCATTTTTTCAATCAACCAACACGACGAGAGCATATGATGTTCAAACAACCATACTGACACAATGAACAGGAGACTGAAGATCATGCATATATCGAATTGGAATGGCTGGATTGTTCTGCAAGAACTCGAGTTGCCTCCCGGCGGCGGCATCAAGGGCGAATATCTTTCCGACAATGGACGCTTTGAGCCCGCCTGCCTGTTTCCAAACCTGAGTGAAGAAACGCTTTTTGAAGCTCATAATCATCAGGATTGGAACTGGGCTACCGAATATCGTGGGCTAGTGCCGGAACGCATGATCCGTGACAACAAAGTCTACTGGAACTATTACGTTAACTTTGCCGGACTCCCGGAAAATCTCACCCGGAAAATCCGAGTAACCCGTTATGCATCCGGCGGACGCGTCCTATCCGAAACGGAACATGAAATCACCATTGATCCCGGAACAACGGTTTTCCTGAACAATTGGTTTGACTGGGAAGGAGCCCAACTTCAAACTTATAATGGCATGGAGCCGAACCGGCAAAAGGATCCGGCGGATGCCGACCCCGGCTGGACTGTCGCAAATTGTATTTTTGGACAACCCCGCTTGACTCTTTTCGGCAAAGACGCCGTGCCGCCTCTATCCTATTGTCCGAAGCTTTCCGGCAACTATGATCTTTACCTGTGCATGAAAGAAGAAGTCCTTGAATGTGCTCTGGAATTACCTGGCAATCCGGTATTGGAACACATGCTGATCTCCCCACGCTCCATCCCTTTCAATAAATTCTGGAAGGAATTCTATATTGGTCAATATCACTTTGAGCACAACGACAGGATCGGTATTCATCAGGCGCAAGCGAGCAAATTCAATCCGACTCGCCGTTTTGGGGATATCTATTATTTCAAGCTTGTTCCGGCCGAACGGAAAGAGATCAAGTCCTCGGTGGCTGGACGTGTGAAAGAAATTTTGTTTTACAGTGAACCGTATAGCATTGCCTACTATCACGCATTGCAAAATGAGGAAATGGCGGCGCAGCTCGTTGAAAAATATGTCGCCCTCGGTGTTGACAAGATTGTCTGCCAGATGGGACGCACGGGATCCTTCGTCCTCTATCCCAACAGCAACAGCTCCCGTGGCAGAGCAGGAGTTGTCCGCGGCGATGACCAGCAAAGCTCCAATGGCGTCGAAGAAATGATGAAACACATGGATGTACTGAAAGTCCTGCCCCTACTTTGTCGCAAACGCGGAATCAAATTTCTGGCGAATATCGGAGTGAATTCCTCCTACATCGGCAGCACCCTCGAAACAAAATTCTCGATGGAGCATCCGGAATATTATCATCACCATCTGCTGGATTTCTCGATTCCCGAAGTGCTGGATTTCGCCACCGAAAACTTCCGGGAAATGGCACAGTATGAAATCGATGGTCTGAGCGTCTCGCATACACGATACCCCTACTGGCAGAGCAAAGACACAATCCTGGCCTTTCATCGCGGTATCGTGGAAAAAATCGGCTGGAAACGGCGACAGGAATTGGAAATCAACATCAGTTTTGTGACGGATGATCCGGATTATTACCAGGCGATTGCAATCATGATGCAGGAAAACCTGATCGATTCGATCGTACCGGCCAATATGATGTGTATTTATCCTCAAGTCAATCTAACCCCCTACATCGAGTTGGCAAAGCGTTACGGAAAAACCGTCTACGGCATGATTGACGGATGGGGACTGTCCAATGCAGGAATGAATACCAGCATCCTGCCACGCCCGGCGGAATGCGAAGCGCTGGCGACTCACTATATCGGCCAGGGGGCACAGGGACTCTATTTCTACCAGAGTGAACAAATCCTCTCCAACCCTTTCCTGCGCCGATTCGTGAAAAGTCTGAAAAAGAACTGAAGGACCCTGTAAGGTGTTTCTCAGACATGGAAAAATTCCATCCCTAACCCTGAAATTTTTTTAAGGATGAATTGATGAGTTTGAGCAAGCGTTGGATTACAAAAGGTTTTGAGGCCTTTCGCCGTGGTACCTTTGGCAATGGCGGGCAGAATCTCTATGTCTCAAAGGCCGGGATTTTACAACGGATTTTTCAATATGATCTGAACCAAGATGGCTATTTTGATCTGGTATTTGCGAATTGCCAGAATCACCATGAAGCGGCTCCATCCTATGTGTATACAGTATCCGGGCAGCGTCAAGAACTGCCCGGGCAAGGAGCTCTCTGCGGCATGGCCGTTGCTCTGACCGACCGTGGATACAAGGATCTGGTCGTCACTGGATACTACGATATGGCCGCGCCGTTTGCATCAACAGATATCTATTTCGGCTCTGCCGCGGGGTATTCCGAAAATCGACATATTCGCATACCAACTCCCTATGCGGAGGATTGCTGCCATGGCGATTTCAACGGGAGCGGAAAACCCGCTCTTGTTTTTGCCATGCCAACCTACCACACAGTACGTGTTTTTTATCAAACTGAACTGGGAATTGAATGGGCTCGGTATGTCGATTTGCCGATCGACTGTAATCTGATCACTGCATGCGACCTCGATGGCGATGGTTTCGATGAGCTGATCGTACGAAAAAATGATTCTACGATGACAACAATTTATTGGGGAGGAAACGACGGCCTCTGCGAAAATTGTTGCACCATTCTGCCTGAACTTCCGGCCAATGAAATTCTGCAAGCGGAAGAAGAAAAAACCTTGCAGAGTGAGATGGAGAAAAAGTTTGACGCTCCACGACTGCTGCAAGCAGTGACCTGGAAAAAGCGTTCGTGTTTCACCCTTTCTACAGGGAAAAAAATGTTGTTTTACGGCTCCAGCCCGCAACGCAAAATTGAGTGTGTACTGGAACTCGAAGTCCCCATGGCGCTTGCAGTAGCGGTCGGCGACATCAATGGTGACGGCTACGAAGATCTGGCCGTTGCCTGTCGTGTGCGCAATCCGCAAGATAAACTCAAACAGTGCAGTTTTATCTACTGGGGCGGGCCAGAAGACTTCAGTTTGCAACGGTGTACCCCGCTGGATACCCAGCAGGCTTGCGATATTGACATCAGCAAACGCAAAGAAGACGGCACTGCCGATGTCCTGTTCTGTCAGAGCAGCGTGGGCAAAACCTATACGAACCATGCCCTCCTTTTCAAAGGCGGAAAAAAAGGCATACAGAGTACCCCCCTGGAGTTCACAGGCGAAGATTCACGCCGAGCCTGTTTTGTGGAAAATCCAGGCATGGAAACGCAAATTTTTCTAGTCAATCACTATTCCCGTTCTTCGGTTGGTTTTGACAAGACCTTTATCTATTGGGGCAGTAAACAGGGCTATTCTCCCGAAAATCGTCTTGAGGTCCCCTCTTGGTGCGCAGTTGATGCATTGTATGCGGATCTGGATGACGATGGCTGGGCGGAGTTGTTAGTCTGCAACAATTCCGAAAACTCCCTTCATCTTGATCCCGGTCATCATATACACCATTTCGGGCCGGACGGATTTGAGCCGGGACGCTCCTACACCCTGAAAACCGACCTTGGCTGGGGAAGTGTCGCAGGAGATTTCAACCACGATGGATATCTCGAGCTGATAACCGTCTGCAATCACTGGAAAGATCTACGAATTTTCTATGGTGGACCTGATGGTTTTTCCAGACATGAGGACATTTCGCTGGACGGAAAAGGGAGCCCCCGCTGGATTTATGCAGCCGACCTGAACCAGAATGGTTGGCTGGATCTGATTGTACCACTGATCAGCGCAGAACGCTCCCTGATCCTCTGGGGCGGACCAGAGGGCTTCAGCATCCAACGCTGCACAGAGTTGGCAATCTATCGCGGTGCCTGCGCGAGAGTAGCGGATTTAACTGGAAACGGCTATCCGGATCTGCTGATCGGCACTCATACTGAGACCCCAAGAAACGGAGAATTGATTGCTCACCACCCACATCATTCTTACTTGCATATTTATTGGAACGGGCCTGATGGAATAAGCGAAAACAACAAAACTGTTTTACGAACCGACGCCTGCGATGCAATCAGCGTGGCAGATTTCAACAACGATGGCTGGCTCGACGTTTTCTGCTGCAGTTATCACGGTGGAAAAGATCGGGATGTGAATTCCTTTCTCTACTGGAACCGGAATGGGGCGTTTCATGCTCTTGACCGCCAGTTGCTTTACACACATTCCGCTTCCGGCTGCATTGCGGCTGACTTCAACGAAGATGGCTATGTCGATCTGGCCGTTGCGAATCACAAAGTTGACGGCGATCACCTTGGCTTTTCCTCTGTCTGGTGGAATGGCCCCGACGGTTTCAATCGCAACAACCGGGTGGATCTGCCGACGACCGGACCACACGGCATGACTTCCTGCGAACCAGGAAATGCTTTGACCCGAGGGGCGGAGGAATTCTATGAATCCGAACCCTGTCAGGCAGAGTCCGAGGTGCTGGCTGCCCGAGCCAGGGTTGAGGCGAATATCCCTGCCAAAACTTGGGTAAAAATCAAACTGAGAGCGGCATCTTCCAAAGAACAGCTAGCCAAAACGGAATGGTGCCTGCCAGAAACTTTTACCTGTAAAAAAGACGCCTGGATCCAATATCAACTCATCCTGGGAGCAACAAATTCTCTGCGTACACCACGAATTGAAAAAGTCGTCATTGAACTGGATTATGCGTCTTGAAAAAAAAGTCTGGTAAGAAATTTTTCCACAGCTATCCTACAGAGTAATAGCTGTGGATACAACTTTAGAAAACTGAAACTCTCTGAAATTGCTTTTGGCACTGTTTTAATTTTGATGCGCTTACTTCACGTACTGCTAACACTTTTTTTGCGCGATGCAGCCAGCCCTCCGGGCTGTCGAAAAGGGGCCGCTGGCATTTTCACAAGTTAAATGTTAATCAGCATTGGAGATTCAGTTCTCTGAACTTTAGGAAAATCAAAAATGTAACTCAACAAGGAGAACAACATGCGAAAATTGCGTACCGGAATAGTGGTACTCGTGCTATTGGTGACTGCCATGTTATCGGCTGAAACTGCCGATCTGCTGTTGAGCCCAGGCGGATTGGGAATTGATTTTTTTGCCGGTACCGAGGCATACCAGAAGCAACAACAGCAAAGAACTTCGGCAAAAGAACTTTTATCCTTCGATAAACTCACCCCGCAAATTGTCTTTGGCTGCAATCGCGGCAGTGTCCCCATCTGGAATGCCGAACAGGCCAAGGCAGAACAGGATATGCGGAACTTGGTACACTCGGAAATCCTGGAATCATCCGGCATCATGATTTATCAGCTGGAAACCCCGCTTACAATCAACCAATTCCGTAATGAATTCGGCTTGCCAATCGTCTGGCATCGAGTGATCCCACGCGATCTCAGCGCGGTAGAACCCAGCCGAAGATACCAACTTGCTTTTAACCTGAAAGGTCAACAATATTCTTCCCCAGGGGACGGAAAATTCGTTCTGACTGTCGATCAATACAACGCAGATCGAAAAAAAAGCGAAAATTCTCTTTATCATACCTGTTCTCTCCTGCCAAATGCAGGAAAAAATACGTTCAGCTTTCTGACCGGGTCAGAGACTGCTTTCATACGGGTTCATTTCGGACTCTCCGGATGCGGAAAAGCCGAACTGCACTCAATTCTCTTGCAGGAACAGTTCGTGGATGACTATGAAGTTCTACTGTTTCCAATGGCGACGATGGACAATCAATTCCATCTGAGCAGCGGACAGTATGGGCATCTTGCCTTCGGCCAACAGGCCGAATCCGGCAAGATGCCCGTCAAGCCCAAAATGAAACTCACTCTGCCCCCGGGATTCCGAGTGCTTGGTGCAGGACGCGGTTGGGGAGAGCCCTATACCGAAACAACGAATCCAGATGGTTCAACCTCTTTTGTCTTCCCCGTGCTAATCTATCAGTGGGAGCGCCTCGCCAGTAACGATTATTCCACAACCTTTCCAGTTCTGGTGTTACTGACGACAGACCTGCACCCTTCTGAAAAATTATATCGGGCAGAATATCAGGCCATCGCTGAAAACTATCAGGGGCTGGAAAAACATTTTTTCCTGCGCGTCATTCCTCCCTTTACCGGCAAACGCCCCAAATATTTTCAGACTGGCGTCTATGATTACCGTTCCATGGATACCGGCCAACAAAGCGTCCTCGAATTTACCGAGTTTTATGCGAATCTCGGGTTTAATTGTTATTTCTGCTTTAACTGGATTCCGGATACTTCGAGGGCAATGAAACAAGCCGGTATCTGGCGACTGGCATCCGCGCCTCTGCATGATGGTTTCCTTGCCAATCTGCCACCGGCTGAACAACGCCCGAAATACACCCATTTCCTGGACACAGATGGCAAACCAGCGCATGCCCGAGCAATCTGCCCAAACACTGTCATAGAACACAGTGAATATTATCGTGAAAAAATTCTGGCTCCCTTGGAGAAAAAATTGCTGACCGACGATGCGTTTGATTTTCTGATGAGCAATTGGGAGCCCGGCCATTTCCAGTCCGGCAGTGGCTGCTACTGTTTGAAATGCAAAGAACAATTCCGCCGTCACAGCGGAATTTCCTCCACCGAACTTGATAAATATTGGCCGGATCAAATCGTGACGGTTTTCCGTAAGGAATGGTTTGATTTTAAATCGTATCAACATGCCCTCTATCTGGAAACCTTTGAAAAGGATCTCAAGGAAATTTCCGCCAAAGCGGGCAAGAAATCCGGTTTCATGCCGATGATTACCAGAGATCTGATGCTGGATTCGGAATTCAACCTCAAGTCCGATAACGCATTCTCAGTAGCGCATTATGCCAATCGAATCGATTGGATCAATCCTTGGGGACCGTATCTGGGGTATCCCTGGAAAGAAAATCGTTGGCCGCCCACCGGCGACCGCATCCGAATGTTGACGGCAGCACGCAGTGTCACCCGATATCTGGACCAGATATGCACAGAAAACGAAAAACGTCCCAAATTGCTGGCTTTTCCCCTCGGATTATGTGTCAGGATGACGGTCGCCCCAGAAGCCCTGAAAATGGATACCTTAAGTGTCTATATCGGCGGTTGGCAAGGATCCACTCCGTATTACTTTCCCGCCGGCTATGATAATCGCTATTGGCGGGCTCTCGCAGAAGCAAATACATTGATCGCGGATACTGAACGGTTTCTCTTCGAAGGAGTAAAACTAGCGCCGGAAAACGGAGGACGAGTAACCCCACTGACAGCCTATCCGGAATGCCCCTTTGCCGAGTTCAATGCCCCCAGAAAGCCAATTTCTGCATTGCAGGTTGATACTTTCTGCAATAACAAAGAATATCTTTTCGCAATTGCCAATTTCTGGCAGCGTTCCGAAGTCTTCTTTACTTTGACTTGTCCCGGGCTCCCAAAAGATCAACTCTATCACATGTACAATCTGGATGGCAATCTGGATTATGGCACATTCCGAGGACAGGATTTAGCCACTGGAATCACCCTACATTCAGGAGCTTTGCGCTGGGGATTTTTTGTCTTGAGCCCACAAGCGCAGGAGAGCGCGAATCCGAACGTTGTCCTTTCGCAGACAGAGCTCAAAAAACTGCAGCAGCTTCGTTCGGAACACATCAAACAGGCCTACGACGAGGAACTGGCCTACCAGAAAGAAACCCTACCCCCAATGGAATCGGTACCGGATTACTCCTCCTTAAAGGAACAGAAAAATGCCGGTATCCGATTCAAAATTGAAAGCCAAAGCGAAGAGCCGAAGGCGATCCAGCAGCTTGGTGTCTACAGTTACCGGATTTCTGACGAAACAGCCTCACGTACTGTTTTATTGGTGGAGAGCCCAGACAGCCAATGGCGCATCGAATTGACCAGCGG
>Ga0172378_10004654_pt1 | contig 12843 bp, 3 predicted proteins | sample GrowelOW332metaG_FD_119755 | JGI IMG/M metagenome (GOLD analysis project Ga0172378, IMG submission 119755) | Groundwater microbial communities from an aquifer near a municipal landfill in Southern Ontario, Canada - Pumphouse #3_1 metaG | ecosystem: Environmental > Aquatic > Deep subsurface >...
ACCAAACTCTTCCGTTATATTCCAATTTAAAAACCACCGGAACCTATATTTATGCAACCGATTTCAATATTCCCCAAAAAAAAGCAATAATACATGCCGAATCAGAAGTGAAAAACGAAACTTCAACGACTCAAAATGTAAGCTATGAAGTGCTGATTGAAGATCTTGATGGTAACCAAATCTCCCGTTTTACGGGAGAAAGTATGAGTCTGCAACCCAATGAAACAAAAACATTACAAGCTTCAGCAAGTGTTGAAAATCTACATTTCTGGAGTTGGGGATATGGTTACCTCTACAATGTTTACACTTCGCTTCTGATGGATGGAAAAGCCCTTGATGTGGTGAAAACCCGTACAGGTTTTAGAAAAACAGAATTTAAAAATGGATACATAACTTTGAACGATCGCATTATTCAGGCAAAAGGCTATGCACAGCGAACCAGCAACGAATGGCCGGGTGTAGGCATGTCCGTTCCACCGTGGTTGAGTGATTTCTGCAATGGTTTAATGGTAGAAAGTAATGCCAATATGGTGCGCTGGATGCACGTTACGCCCTGGAAACAGGATGTTGAATCGTGTGACCGTATGGGATTGATGCAAATGTTTCCGGCAGGTGACTCCGAAGCTGATGTAAAAGGACGACGTTGGGAACAAAGAACTGAATTAATGCGCGATGCCATAATTTATAACCGCAATAATCCGAGTGTCATTTTGTTAGAGTGTGGTAATGAATCTATCAGCGAGGAACATATGGCCGAAATGAAAGCAATACGTGATACTTTCGATCCCTTTGGTGGCAGAGCAATTGGTGCACGCGAAATGCTCGACAGCAAAATTGCTGAATATGGTGGAGAAATGTTGTATATAAACAAAAGTGCTGGCAAACCACTTATTGCAACCGAGTATTGTCGCGATGAAGGGTTGCGTAAATATTGGGATGATTTTACACCTCCTTATCATAAAGATGGAGTAGGTCCATTGTACAAAAATGCTGATGCATCGGAATATAACCGCAATCAGGATTCCTTTGCAAAAGAAGATATTATTCGCTGGAACGATTATTTTGTTCAACGTCCGGGAACTGGAAAACGTGTCAGCGGTGGCGGTTTGAACATCGTTTTCTCCGATACAAACACGCATTGCCGTGGCGAAGAAAATTACCGTCGCAGCGGCGAAGTGGATGCTGAAAGAATTCCAAAAGATGCATTTTATGCTCATCAGGTGATGTGGGATGGGTGGGTTGACATTGAAAATCCCCGCACTTATATTATCGGACATTGGAATTATGCTCCGGGAACAATAAAAGATGTTTTGGTGGTTTCACCTTCCGATAAAGTTGAATTACTTCTGAACGGTAAGTCGTTGGGATTTGGTGAAAAAAGCTACAATTTCCTACACACGTTCAAAAACGTAAAATATGAACCTGGAACGCTAACAGCTGTTTCATTTAACGACCGTTCAAAAACGAATTCTTCCTCTTCTTTGGAAAGGGTTGGCGAAATGTCTAAATCTACTTCAGGAAAACCTGCAGCATTAAAATTGACTATGATGGACAGACCAACAAAAGTAAAAGCTGATGGTGCTGATATGGTATTGGTTCAGGTTGAGGTGGTTGATGCGAACGGCAAGCGTTGCCCCGATGTTCACCCTCTTGTGAAATTTGATATAAATGGACCTGCCGAATGGCGTGGTGGAATAGGTCAGGGTCCGGACAATTACATATTGAGTAAAACATTACCTGCAGAATGTGGAGTCAATCGTGCATTAATTCGAACGATCACAAAAGCCGGGAAAGTAAAGATTTCAGTTAGTTCCGATGGATTAAAGGGCGATGAACTTTATTTCAGAACCACTTCTTTTAAAACAAAAGATGGTTTAAGTAAAGAACTGGTTTCCGATAGTTTGCCCTCTAATTTAAAACGTGGAGAAACTCCTGAAACACCTTCATTCAAAGTGAGTCGCAAATCAATAGAAATTGTTTCAGCAACAGCTGGAGCAAATGCTGATGAAGCAATTTTGAGTTATGATGACAATGAACTAAGTGAATGGACAAATGATGGCAGTATTGCCAATGGTTGGATTCGTTACGATTTTGCCAAAGAATCCACAGTCTCAGAAGTGTGTCTGAAAATGTCAGGTTGGCGAAGACGAACCTATCCCATTGAAATTCTGGTGGATAATAAACTGGTTTGGAAAGGTGAAACCACTCAAAGTCTGGGTTATATAACCATTCCCGTAGAACCAACAAAGGGGAAATCACTTAGTATTCGATTGACAGGGGCAGGAACTGAAAAAGATGCTTTTCAGAATATGATTGAATTGAATGGAAACAAAGAACTGGACGGGTTTAAAGATCCAAAAGACCTGAATACGAAAGGGCAATTGAGGATTGTTGAAGCAGAAATTTTCAGTAAATTTCAACAATGAAAAACAATTAAATGTCATTTTTCAATTGCCGTCCCATTTATGGGACGTAGATTGATAGAAAAATTATTGGCTTCAGCCAAATAAATTAAAACTCACAAAAAATGAAAAAAATATTACTTCTTTCTGCTGCATTTTTATTCGTTTTCCAGTTGACAGCAAAAAATCTTTTTGTAGCTACTAATGGGAACGATCTTACCGGAGACGGTACAATAGAAAATCCATATGCTTCGGTGATGAAAGCTCACCAGTCTGTCGTGGCCGGCGATACAGTATTTATTCGCGGTGGAACTTACATAATGCAGGAATCAGACATTGCGCTGAAATCCAGTATCTTTGCTTATGTATTTACCTTAGATAAAAGTGGAACATCCACAAAACGCATTTGTTATTGGGCTTATAAGGATGAAAAACCGATTTTTGATTTATCCAATGTAAAACCTGCCGATTATCGGGTGTATGTGTTTTATGTAAAAGGCTCATATATTCATCTCAAAGGCCTTGAAGTTATTGGAACACAGGTAACCATACTAACTCATACACAATCGGAATGTTTTCACAACGAGGGAAGCAATAATATTTACGAACAATTGTCGATGCACGATGGAATGGCCATCGGTTTCTATCTGACAAGAGGGGCAAATAATCTGGTGTTAAATTGCGATGCCTATAATAACTGGGATAATGTGTCCGAAAATATGAAGGGCGGAAATACCGACGGTTTTGGATTTCATGGCAACAATGGAGCAACCGGAAATGTAATGCGGGGCTGTAGAGCGTGGTTTAATAGCGATGATGGTTACGATTGTATAAGTAATTCCGAAAGTGTGACATTCGAAAATTGTTGGGCATTTTACAATGGCTATTCCACTACCTTTACAAGCCTGGGCGATGGAAATGGATTTAAAGCCGGAGGTTATGGACAAGCACCGGCGGTTTCATCTTTGCCAAATCCTATTCCTTCAAACAATATCAGATTTTGTATGGCGTATCGCAATAAAGCCAACGGATTTTATGCCAATCATCATGTGGTGACAGGAAACAAATGGTATAACAATACCGCCTATCGCAATGGGACGAACTACAATATGTTGAGCCAAGAAATTACAAAAAGCACTATTACTGGGAATGATACAACGATTGATTGTCCGGGAATTAATCATTTGTTGCGTAACAACTTGTCGTTCCGTTATTCTACTCAAACCGAAACAAACAATATGGGAACAAGTGATATTGCCTTTAACTCATTTAGCCCAAATAGTGGAGTTGTGGTAAACTCAGCTGACTTTTTAAGTACAAATGAGTCATTGTTGATTGCGCCACGTGAAGCCGATGGCAGTTTGCCGGATATTGATTTTTTAAAATTGGTGCAAACCAGTGACTTGATTGACAAAGGAACCGATATAGGCTTTGCATTTTATGGTGTAGCCCCTGATTTTGGAGCTTCTGAGTCAAATTATATTACTGGTTTTGAATCGATTGTAGGAAATAAGCAGGTTTTATATCCTAATCCTGTGATGGATAATTTGCATGTCAAACTAAATGATTTTGATAAGTTAGAAATCTACGACAATCAGGGTAAAATGATTCACTCAACGAAATTCGTAACGCAGTTCAATGTGTCAGATTTAAAACCTGGAATTTATTTTGTTCGAATACGTTTAAATAATAATTCAATAATATTTCAAAAATTGATTAAGCAGTAATTCTATTTTCAACTATAGTTTGGGACAAGTGACTTCCTAGTCGCTTGATGACTCGACTGGGAAGTCACTTGCCCCTCGTTAAAATCTACAGTCTCGATGTCAGGGGAAACATATCAATAAATATTTGGTACTTGACAAAAAAATAGAACCTGCCTGCTTCAGGCAGGCGCAGATTTAGCTGATTGAAGCTGATGATTTGACTTTAAAAATGCGGATTTATTTCAGATTTAATCTTGCAAGCAAGATAAGATTTAGTCGCAGCCCCATAATCATATCGGTTTACCGATATTTTAATCTGTTTTAAATCCGTCTATTCTGCGTAAATCAGCGTTCTATTCTTGTCTATATTTTTCATCTTTATTTCACCCCCTTCTTCAATTCATCCGGACTGCTTCGGGTGTATAATTGGATGGGTTCAGCTGTTTTTGTAAACAAATCCTGTATAGTCTGAAGTTCTACTGTGGTTTCAGGTCTGAACTTATCTGATTTCATATAATTAATCATCGAACGATAAAGTTGTTCGGCTACCGGTCTTTCTTCCAGATTTTCTGATAAATCCATTGATGTCATTATCAATTTACCCTTGCCAACATTCACTTCTATAAGCATTCCCAATTTGCGGTTTAAAAACCATGTATCGATAGGTTGTACAATTGGTTGATATCCTTTTGGAAAATCGGTAAGCAACATTGTTTGAGCACGGTTTATTAATTCCCACCACTGCAAATCGCCCCAGTTGTCGGTAACAAAATCCTTGAAAACAGGATGATAATTATTTATAAAAACGCCTGTTGTATGTGGCGGACGCATCTTAAACCACGATGTATTCCAAAAGGCCGGCTGATAATATTGAACAACATCTTTGCCGTATTCAATTTTGTTGGCAGCAAGAATCAATACTTTTCCTCCCGAATTCAAAATTGTTTGTGCTTTTTCATTTAAAGAATCACAAACATAAATTCCGTTAGTTTCGGGGGCTGAAGTTTGTACCGGATATACCCAGAAATCCCAATTGTTTGAGAATCCGGTTTCACCAATCAGAATTTCAAGGTTTAATTTTGTGGGATCTTTAAACTCTGATAAATCAAGTTTTAACTCACCCAACGAGAAGTTATTTCCTAATGGAATATCTTTTTCAGACAGAATACCTTTTTTCAAAGTCAAACCATAAGCGTCTCGAATTTTCCAAATCGTTTTCATGTTTTTAAGGGTTTCCTTCCCAAAATGAGCTATTTCAACTTGTGCGTCTAAGGTTTCATTATTTCTGAATACGAATTTTTCCATGCGCACCAACGGAACGGTGGAATTACAAAAACGACTGAATTTTTCTGCATTCATATAGCCTTTTTCATCAAAGAAAACATCCAAAACACCTACCAATGCAGTTCCCTGACCCGAATAATCGTTCAGACTCAAAAGCTGAAAACCTGCGTAATCCGGTGTTCTCAGGGTTCGTTCAATTTCATGTTTGTAGCACAATGCCTGTAACTTTCCGGATGCCATCAAAAATTCATGGCTCATCTTCGTTAAATCTTTGTCTGAAAAATCTTCCTGAAAAAGTTCGAAATTTTTTGCCCGCGTAACACCCGTATATTTTTTTATCTCATCAAAATTTGGGAAAGCACACCATTGACCTGTTTCGTGCGATACATAAGGCTCTTTTATCGAATCAATTCGATTGCGATAATCTAACATGGTTTCGGGTTTTGCACTTTTCCAATCCAAACCACGTGCTCCTGCTTTTACATGATACTGACTTTTAGGTTGCCATGCCCAACTTTGTCCTACCGATGCTCCCGTATACAATCGACGTGTATCGGTAGCTTTCCAGTAATCAACAAATTTACTTACCCAACTTACCCAGTTACCACGAGGTTCGTTGCCACAGGCTAAAAAAGTAAAGGACGCATAGTTGCCATATTCTTTGGTCATACGTATAGTTTCGTCCATCAAATATTTGTCGATAGGCAAGCCACGTCCTAATTGCGTACTATGATTTGGCCAACTTGGACCTTCGGGTTGCAGGTAAAATCCGATGCGGTCGGCAGCTTTAAAAGCAGCTTCGGGTGGACAGTAGGAGTGAAAACGCATATGATTCAACCCATAAGTTTTACAAATTCTGAAAACCCTTTCCCACGATGCTTCGTCCATAGGTGCATATCCGGTAAGTGGAAAGTCGCAATTTTCAACAGTTCCTCTCAACATGGTTTTATTCCCATTTACATAAAAATATTTTCCCTTAATCGTCATTTCACGCACGCCAAATTCAACTTCTTTGTGGTCTTTTATGGTGCACGAGCTGATAGTAGCACTCAAATTATAAAGAGCTGGATCAAATTCGTCCCAAGTCAACATATCTTCACCCAAAGGAAGCGTCAATTCAAAAGCTGCATCATTCGCAGGAACTTTTACGTTGAATTCAACAGGCGAAACGGTATGTGATAGTGCGCTGTTGAAACTTTGTGCTGAAAGGGTTATTTTCGCATTTTTTTCTTTTCCGGTAAGGTTGCTAACTTTTATTTTTATTTTCGCATTTTTAGATTTTAGATCCGGAAAAACCTGAATGTCGGTGAAATACAACTTGGGTTTCAATTGTAACTCCATTTTGCCGACAATCCCGTTCCAATTTCCTTGCGTTTGATCTGTTACACTGTGCGAATTTGTACCAACATCCATAGTCTCCAATCTGTTGTCAATACGAATGGTGATTAGGTGCTTGCCTTTTTTTAAATTTTCGGGCAATGTAAAAACATGAGGGACGGTTAACGAATTTTGCGTTCCTATTTCAGTGCTATCAATCCAAACCGTTGTTACAAAATGTGGCCTTTCCAGAAAAAGCTGAATTTCCTTTCCCTTCCACGACGAAGGGATTACCACTTCTTTTTGATACCATGCAAGACCTACATAATGTTTTAGTTGAGTTAGCCAAAAAGGCATTTTAATATTGCCGGGGACGCGGTATTTTGCCATATAGGGGTTGAAGAACCACGAACTATCATAAATACTGGCTGTAAATTTGGTGTCTAAAGTAATATCGTCGCCTTTTAGATTCTCTACCATCGAGCCGGGCAACAGAATGGAATCATTTAACAAGGTTGAATACCATTTTTTTTCCATCCCCTGATCATTCCTGTCCAGAGCAAAATTCCATTTGCCTTTTAATTCTATTGTATTTTCAGCTGAAAATAATTGGAGGGTTAAACCGAAAAGAACGGTTAGAATAAACGATGTTTTTCTTATGGTATATGTTGATTTTTTCATTCTATGAATTTTAATTATAAGAAGGGTGTTTTATGCAATTTTGTATAATACAAAAATAGAAACAATACTTTTGTCTTAAAATAGAAAAATGTACACAAAACTAAAATCTCATTCAGAATAGTGGCTTATAAAAATTGATATAATATCCTTGATAATTGATAATTTTGTTGGTGTAGTAGATTTTTCGGTATATCTTTACATTCAAATACTGTTTAAAAATCAATCACATAGTTAATATATGCGTTTTAATTTACATGCTAGCATATCTATTTTACTGCTTCTGATCATTGGCTCAGTCCATGCTGAAAATCAACCTATTATAGAATTACTAAATTCGGATAATGGGTTGTCGCATAATACAATTCGTTGTATGGCTCAGGATAAAACGGGATTTCTATGGTTTGGATCCTTGAATGGACTAAATCGTTACGATGGAATGAAAGTGAAAATTCTGAAACCGGAACAACTTAATACAACTTCCATATCAAGCGGAAAAATAAAAGAACTTCATCTCGACACTTTCGGACATATTTGGGTTAGAACATATAGCGATAATTATGATTGTTATGATCCTAGTACCGAGAAATTTCTTCCTATTTTCGACAACAACAAGATCAATTCAGTTAAGTATAAATTGTATTATCAGGATAAACAAAAAAATATCTGGCTTGGTAGTGCCACTTCCGGTTGTGCTAAAATTTCTTTTCAAAATGATAAATTTAAGAAAATAATTTTCAACTCTACTCAAATATCTAACCGGTTAACTTCCAATACCGTTATTGATATTTTTCAAGACTCATCTTTAAATACCTGGATATTAACCTCAGCTGGGATTGCCTTGTACAAAAAAAATAAACTGGTAAATATTGAAAAAATTGTAAACGATAAGTCATCCTTTTTAAAAGCCTGGGAATTAAACAAAAAGGTGTATTTGTTCTCTGAAGATGGTAAAATTGTAATTTATAATTTAACCACTCTTAAATTCGAAAATTCACTAAAAATCAACTCAAAATCCATTTTACAAACTATTGTGTTTGGGAACGATAGAATATTGATTTCCACAAATGATAATGGTATTTTTGTATTCAACACCAAGTTGGGTCAAATTACATCTGCAGATAAGTTGTACGATGAAAAAATTACCGGATTAGCCAGTTTTCAATCCGATGCTTTTGGAAATATATGGACATATAATTTTTCAGGAAATTTATGGAGAATCAGTCCTAAAGGTGGCAAAATCAGTAAAATTAATGTAATTCCTCCCACCATTCTTTCGCTCATTGATATTGAACGTTATGAGTTTGCTGGCGATAAATACGGAAATGTTTGGATTGCTACCTATGGTAACGGATTGTTTTGTTATAATACGAAAAATGCTAGTATTGAACATTATAGGTCCGAAAAAAACACCAAAGGTATAGCTTCTAATTATTTATTATCCATTTTGTTTGATAAGAATGAACATTTATGGGTGGCAACTGAAAATATGGGTATAAATAAGTTGTCGTTTGCTAACAGAAACGTAAGGATTATTTATCCCGACCCAGTCAAAAATATTATCAATGGAAATTTTATCAGGGCATTTCTCGAAGATAAAAATCATAATATATGGGTTTCCACCAAAGCCGGAAATTTATATGAGTACGATTCGACATTAACGGTAAAGAAAACAATTCTGCATAACGACTTTAATGTTTATAATATGTACGAAGATAAGTCGGGTTCTGTTTGGTTATCAACCAAACGAAATGGCATTGTTGAACTTAAAAATGGACTTTTGAAAAATGCAGTTCATTATAAAAATACAGCTGACCCTACCTCACTGAGCGAAAACACGATATTCTCGTTGATAAAAGACAGGAAAGATCGCCTTTGGGTGGCTACTTTTGGAGGAGGTGTTTGTGTGAAACAATCTCCTCAAGGAACATTAGGATTCAAAACCTATTTTAATCAGGATGATTGGGTGCGGTTTGCCCGATATATTTTTATGGATAATAAAGGGGAAATTTGGGTTGCCACTACAAATGGTATCATACATTTTAATCCTGATTTGTTATTAGCCAATAGAAACAATTACAAGTATTATACTTATAATGTTGAAAATCAACAATCTCTTAGTAACGCGGATGTTCGCTATATTTTTCAGGACTCAAAAAATAATCTATGGTTTGCAACGGTTGGAGGTGGATTGAATAAATATATTGGAGAAAGTCCCGACGGTAATGGACTTTTTCAGGTTTACCGAAATAAACAAGGCATGGTGAATGACAATATTATGGCCATTCAGGAAGATAAGAATGGATATCTTTGGGTAAGCACCGAAAGTGGTTTGAATAAATTCAATTCGGAAACATCTGTATTTCAGTATTTTAAATTTACTGATGATTTCTCGTCAAATTCGTATTCCGAAACAGCCTGTTTGACCACTCACGATGGAAAAATGTTTTGGGGCAGTCAAAATGGTTTTTTTATTTTTAATCCTGAGAAATTATTATCAAAGCAAACCGAAGTTAACAAAGTGTATTTAACAGGGTTTTATATTTTCGATCAGGAAGCTAAAATCGGTTCCGAAAAGGCTCCTTTGAAAGAGTCGGTTACTTTTACGGATATTGTTAAGCTGAAAGCTAACGATAAGGTATTCAGCATTGAATTCTCAAAATTGAATTTTCGCGACCCGCATGTTAATCAATACATGTATATGCTTGAAAACTATGAAAAACGCTGGAATTTATCAGGTCCGATAAATGTTGCAACCTATAAAAATGTACCACACGGAAGTTATGTCTTTTTGGTGAAAGGGATGAACAACGAGGGGGCTTGGGATACAGAACCAACTCGTTTGGAAATTGTTATTTCACCTCCATATTATCTTTCGCCACTGGCCTATATTATTTATTTATTGCTATTTGTTAGTATTTCATATTTGGCTTTTAGATTAATTTTTAAATTTAATAACCTGAATAATGCAGTGAAAATGGAGCACCAGTTGACAGATTATAAACTCCGTTTTTTTACCAATGTTAGTCATGAATTTCGCACACCACTAACTTTAATAAAAGGGAATGTGGATACATTAAGCGAACTTAAAAACAAAATGACTGTACCATTGCAGCATTTGGTGAACGATTTGGGAAAAAATACTTCTCATATGCTGCGGCTAATTGATCAGTTGATGGAATTCCGTAAGTTTCAGAACAACAAACAGAAATTAAATTTAGAACAGACTGATGCTGTTGTGTTTGTAAATGAGATTTTTGGTAGTTTTCAAAATATGGCCGACAGATTAAATATCCATTATGAATATTTACATGCTTTACCTTCAATTTCAGCTTATCTGGATAAAAATAAGGTAGATAAAATCTTGTTCAATTTACTCTCGAATGCATTTAAATTCACCAAACGAGGTGGAAAAATTACGTTGATAACTTCAGTGGACGAAGTAAAGGAAAAATTGTATATTAAAGTTATTGATAATGGCATTGGTATTCCTAAAGAGAAACAGAATCTCCTTTTCAGTCGGTTTATGCAAATAAATTTTTCATCCAATGGTACCGGAGTGGGATTGTCATTGGTTAACGAATTTACCTTACTACATAAAGGAACGGTGAAGTTTGAAGAAAACGAAGACAGAGGATCGGTGTTTATCGTTGAACTCCCTATGAATAAAAATGTGTACGAAGAGGATGATTTTGTAAAAGAACAGTTTGTAGTTACTAAAGATAATGAAAGTCATGTTTATTCGCTCTCAGAATTTTTTGAACCGGGGACAGACGATGTGGAACTTAATTTATTGCCAAATGAACAACATGCCGGTGTAAAATACAAAATTCTGGTGATTGATGACAATGATGATATCCGTGACTTTTTATATGAGAAATTAAGTCCTCATTTTGAGGTGATTACTGCTGAAGATGGGACTGTAGGCTTTAAAAAAGGTACTGAAGAGGATCCGGATCTGATAATTTGTGATGTAATGATGCCCGGTATGAATGGTTTTGAGTTGACGAAAAAACTAAAAGATGATTTTAATACTTGCCATATTCCCGTGATTTTGCTGACAGCTTATATCTCGGACGAACACAATATCGAAGGGATACAAGCCGGTGCAGATGCTTATATTAGTAAACCATTTAGTTTGTCGCATTTATTGTTGCAGATAAATAAACTGATTGAAAAAAGGGAAAAAATGCATAAACATTATGCAAATACAAATACATTGGATGAAGAAATCTCTGAAGAAGAGGAAAGTCCAACTGTAACCGACAGAGATGCGCAGTTTATTAAACTGGTGGAACAAATTCTTGAAAAGCATCTTACCGATCCAGACTTTTCGGTGGATGATTTTGCGCAATTAGCTTTGACAGGCAGGACATTATTTTTCAAAAAAATCAAATACCTTACAGGATATTCACCCAGTGAGCTTATCCGTTTCCGAAGAATGAAAAAAGCTGCCGAGCTACTTAAAACCTACAAATACAATGTCTCGGAAGTGTCTTATATGGTGGGTATTAACGATCCGTTCTATTTCAGTAAATGCTTTAAAACCCAATATGGTTGCTCTCCTTCTAAATATATAAATTCGCTTTAAAATATACGACCAAACGATATATACGGTTCAAATCCTTTTTAATAGGATTTGAGCTGTTTTTTTATTTGGTTATTCGCATAAGCTCCAAAAAATATTAAACTCAATAATTTTGTTTAAAAAAACAAATAATTCATTTTCAACCACGGATTTTACGAATTTACACTAAAAATTCAGATATATAATTCGTGATAACTCGTGAAATTAGTAGTTGTATTTTTTTATTTATAGTAACCATCTGTTTTAGAATCAAAAATCAATATTAATTTTTGTTCCTTCTGTAAATTAGGACAGCTTGCAGATAATCATATTTTTTTGTTAATACAGACATTCGGCAGGCTTTATTGAATTGTGTTATTATTTAGCTTTATAGTTGATTGAATTATATTCTAGGTTATCGAATAAATTTCCATTGTATGAAAATTTTAAAATAAGTTATTTTGTAATATAAAAAAATAATCATTTATTAATATTAATCAAATTAAATCTATTTTTTATGAAAAAAATTACTTTATTACTGGCCTTATTACTGGCCACATTTAGTTTAACTTTTGCTGGAATAAACATGGCAACTGCATGGTGGAATGCTGAAACTTTCGATTCCTATACTTTAGGACAACCAATTACTTATGAAACTGGATATGATTGGACGGGTACTATACCGGTTATTCACACAAATGCTAAAAAAAGCGTTACAACAGCGGGGAATGTACTTGGATTTTCTCCAAGCACTGCGACAGATTTAACTGAAGGTAGCAGTTCTCAACGCATCAATACTACTAAAGTTTTTCCTAATGCTTTAAGCGGTATTATTTACGCAAAAATGTCTGCTTTCCATTGTACACGTGGTACCGGCTATGTGTTTAAA
>Ga0172378_10004656_pt1 | contig 12839 bp, 12 predicted proteins | sample GrowelOW332metaG_FD_119755 | JGI IMG/M metagenome (GOLD analysis project Ga0172378, IMG submission 119755) | Groundwater microbial communities from an aquifer near a municipal landfill in Southern Ontario, Canada - Pumphouse #3_1 metaG | ecosystem: Environmental > Aquatic > Deep subsurface >...
CCTCCTATATAATTATATTAGATTATATGAAAAAAATGCCTAACTTTAGAAGTTAAGCATAATCCATTCTGGTTTAAATATTAATAATAATCCTATTATAACCATTATAATACCACCTATTAAATGGGACATTCTATTATATTTAGTAGTAATACCACTAATTTTTAAAGTAGTCATTGCTATTACAAATATTACAATATCATCTATTAAGAAGAAAACTATATAAAGTAATAAATATAGTATGCTACCAATACCACTTATTCCATTTAATTCAAGCATTGATACAAAGATTGTAGGGAATCCTGCTGAACAAGCAAGTTCTACTAAATTAACACTTGCAGCAAGGGCAATTACGCCTATTATCGCTAAAAATAAATTTTGTTCGCTTGTAAATTTTTTTATCTTTGTAAAATATTTTTTTCTTTTCTTTTCATCTACAATATGACAACCATCTTTAGGAGTTTTTAAATAACTATTTAAGTTAACTATTCCTCCAATAATTGCTACTAAAGCAATTAACGTTCTTACCCAAACTACTGCTGTCATTCCAATTACTACGGAAAGACCTAACATTGCCATAAAATATACAAAAGCTGAAGTAAATAAGAATATTATTCCAAGTAACCACATCTTTTTTCTATCTTTCATAGCAAATAACATATTTATTAAAAATAATAAAATCCACATAGCACATGGGTTAAAGCCATCAATTGTTCCTAAAATAACTGCTACCAGTGGAAGAGAGACTTGTTTAGCATCTACATCTCCTAGTAATGGAAGATTTATATTACTTTTTTCATTAGATGATTTTTCTACATCATCATCTGCCTTGTTATTATCATCATTATTGGATGTATGTTCTTTCATACTTTCAATATAAGAATCAATGGTATTTTTCATTGTACTACCAATAGTATTACTATAACCAACATAGTATTTATCACCTATTACTGTAAAAGGTACACCTGATGATGTTGAACCAATTCTGTCTTTTACTAATTTTAAGTAATTACTATTCGTTTCATTTTGTGTTACTTCATATCTTTTTATATCAATTGTATCACCATACTGATTCTCAAGATCATCTAAGAAGGCATTTTCTGCCTTACAGTGAACGCAACTACTACTATAAAATAAATATACTGTTGGTTTAGTACTTTCAGCTTCGCCTACTATATCATAAACTTTATCTGTATAATTGAATGTTGAAGCATTTACTATACATGGAAGTAAAAGCATTATAAAAGAAAATAAAAATAATTTAAAATATTTTCTCATTAATTATTCCTCATTTCTAAGATAATTTCTTCAATGTCACTATATTTTTTTTCACCAATTAATCTATTATATTCAGTATCATCTTTGTAAAATATAATAACTGGAAGAGTAGACCCTACTTGATATTTTTCTACTTCTTCACTATCCATATCTAAATCGTATGTTGTTATTTCTACATTCGGATATTCTTTTTCTATTTGTGTCCATACTTTATGCATAACTATGCATCCTGGGCACCACATTGCCCCTATTTTTACTATTTTCATCTATACCACCTATTTTATTTTTAAGCCAAGTAATTTTGATAATTCAACTGCTTGATATGTGTTTACTAAGCATCCCTTTATTAGAGCTATGTTTACCACTATACCAGCTATTTCTGAATTTGAAAAGTCAATATTATTTAGATTAGTATTTAGAAATTCTACGTCTTCTAAATTACAGGCATCAAAGACAATATCTTTAAACTTAACATTTATAAAACTACTATTACTAGCTTCAATTTCTTTAAATATTATATTTTGTAACTTGCTATCAGAAAAATTAGAATAGCCAAGTTTACAATTATTAAATTCAACATTTTTAAAAGATGAACTGCTTAAATCAGTTCCAATTAATTTACAATCTTCAAAAATAACACGTACAAAAGTTGAAGATTCAAATACTGTATTTGATAAATCACAATTAATAAACTTAACATCTACAAAAGTAGTTTTTGCCATATTTAAATTATTAATCGTTAATTTATTGAAAATACATTCATTAAACTCTAAAAAACGATATTTTAAAGTCTCTACTGTTTCATTATTAAAAATACCACTTATTTTTTCATCAGTAATTTCTAATTTTTTTTCTTCAAGTTCTCCTATTATAGGTTCTAATACTTTCATTATTTTAATTTCAATTCCTTATAACATTTATCAAATATTTCTAAGAACTTGGCAATTTCTTCCTTTGTAGTTATATAAGATAAGCTAATTCTGATACTAGACTTAGCTCTTTCTTCATCATTAGTAAGTGCTAAAACACTTGCTGATATGGCTTTTTCAGAAGAACATGCAGTTTGAGTTGAAATATAAACTTCATGTTTTTCAAGTGCATGTAAAAATGTTTCTGGTTTAATTCCTACTACACTGACATTTAACACATGAGGTAAACATTTATCATTACTGTTTATATAAACTTCAGGATATTTTTTTAATCCTGCTACAACCATTTCATTTAGTTCTTTTACATAACTATATTTACTATCTAAATCCATAACAGCCATTCTTAAAGCTTTGGAAATAGATACAATTAATGGATGAGCTGGAGTACCACTTCTAAATACTGTTGTACTTTTACCACCATGAATAAGAGGCTCTAATGCTATTTTTTCTTTTTTGATTAAAACGCCTATACCTTTTAGTCCAAAAAATTTATGAGCTGAGAAAGACGCTAAATCTATGTTAGATAAATCAACATCTACCTTACTTATAGCTTGTGTTAAATCAACATGATAGAAGCACTTTGAAAACTTGTGAACTATTTTACCTATTTCATTAATTGGTTGAATAATTCCTATTTCACTATTTATAGCATTGATACTAACAAGTATAGTATCATCAGTTAAAAGAGAATTCAAATGTTCTAAATCAACTGTACCATCAGCTTTGGAATTAACAAAATCAACCTCATAACCTAATGTTTGTAGATATCCTAAAGGACCATATACTGAAGAATGTTCATAGTGAGTGGTTATGATATGTTTCCCTCTATTTTTGTATTTATTACAAATTCCTTTAATAGCCAAGTTATTTGATTCACTTGAACCACTTGTATATATAATTTCACTTGATTTAACTTTTAAAATGTCAGCAATTTGTTTTGTTGCCATCTCTATTAATTCATTTGCTTTAGTACCAAGTGTATGAAGAGAATTTGAATTACCTGGAAAATCCAAGCAAGCTTTATTAAAACTATCAAGTACTTCTTTATCAACAGGAGTACTTGCTGAGTAATCTAAATATATCATTTTATCACCTATTCCTCTTTGTAATTATATCATGATATTGATTTAAAAAAAAGAATTAAGTTAGTACTTCACCTAAAAAACAAAAAGGACTTAGTCCTTTGAAAAGTAAAGTTTATCACCAACATTTAAATGTAAATAGTAGTTATCTTCTACTGCGCATGTATATATTAATTTAGGAATAATTGTATTATTATCTTCAGGTACATTATTATCATCAGTATTCGTATTATTATCTGTATTTGGATTATTATCTGTATTACTGATAACAATACTAGAGTTTCCAAATATATAATCAGTTGGATCTATGTGAACACCATCTTTAATAATTTCAAAATACAAATGACCACCAAAAGCATATCCTGTCTGATAGCCATTTTCATGATTTATTAGTATATAATTACCCTAACTTCCGTTTTCTTCAAATGCCGTTGCGTTTATTCTTAAATCTTCTACTATACCTTCTTCTATAGGAGTAATGTAATCAAGAACATGAACATTGTTATTATTTCCTACTAAATCTATACCATAATGGTGCACCTAATTATAACCTTGTGTTAATATTTCATTATAATTTTTTAAAATTTTCATTTTATCACAATTATATAATACTTAATTACAAATGTAATAGTTAAATAAAAAAACTAAAAGTTTTTACTTTTAGTTTAATTTATACCACAAGTACCTGCATTTCCCGTTCCTAGAATATTAAATAATCCTAAAATGAATGTTAAAATAGCCGGTATTAAGAATAATAATGCTACAGCAATTAGTCTTGTTGAGAAGTTTTTATTTGCTTTAGCCATTGATTTTTCATCACTACCAAATATTACTTTAATATAATCAAGTATTCCTAATATTACTGCAATAGCAATACCAGCAATTCTAATATAATCAATAATTGTTTGTAAGAAATTTTTTAAATCTGTTGAAATTATACCACATGGATTATTTGAATCAAATTTTTTAATGCCAAATTTTTGACTCGATAAGTAACTAGTTCTTGCTTTTGCTGATACAGAAGCAATTTCTGTAGCTACACCTTTTGCTGTGTCTATATAACCAGCAACTGCGGCAGCTTTATCTTTTTCGCCTAATGCTGTTAATCTATCTTTAATTTTATTTAAAGTATCAATTAAAACATTAACTTCTGCTGTTTTCTTAGCTGCCAAGTCAGAATACGAAGATAATATACTACCTATTTGATCTACCGCATCTGCGCATAAAGTCTTATCAGAAGTAAGACCGTTTAAGTAATCTATATAAGAAGTTGAAGATGCAGAAAATGTTGAATCTTTTACAGCTTTATTTATTTCAGTAGCTGTATTATATAATGTTTTTGCATCTTTTACCGTAGAATATGATTTTGAACTATAAGTATCACTAGATCTATTAAAAGTTAAATATTTTTCAGCAACATCATCTATACCCTTTGCTGATGCCAAGGCTGCATCTTGTTTTGCTATTATATCTGCACTTACATCATTATATGTTTTACATGTTTTTTTGGTTGAAAATGTTGGATTCTTGACCTCACAAGCTGTATCCATTGTTATGGCATAATTCCAATTATAATTATCTTGTGAAGTAAAATGTACACCTGTTGTTCCTGCAAAATTATCAGTTTGAGGGTCTATCGTGACAATTCCAACCTGTTTATTTCTAGCTAGATTAGCAATATCTTCAAACCAAACTGCAGTCACCTCTTTTGGAGAAGTCCAATTAGTGTATTTTTCATATGTACTTTCTTTGCCATAAGTAGCCAGAACTTGCAATTTTTTACCTTTTGAAATAGTTAAATCTAAATTTAAATGATCACATATACTAGCATTATTTGCACCGACAGAATATGACCATATATCTTCTGTAGGGCTCATATAAACTTTATAATTATTACTTGAATAATTATATATCATCTTACATTGTGTTCCTGGTGTTCCAGAGCACCTATCACTTAATTCATTAGAAAATAGAACCGTATATTTATCACCACTATATTGTTCCAATGTCATATATTTAGGACAACTATTACCATTACCAGCATAAGCGGAAGTAAATGTTGACCTTGTTTGATCAGTTTCTCTAATACTTGCTGAAAATTTAGCATTAAAGTTTTCATTAACATTTTCATAAAAACTACCACTGGCATCAGTAACTTTTACTTTAAATGTAGAACCACCACTATCTAAAACATCAGAGTACGCAATATGTAAATCTTTTGTGTAAGCACTCTCATTACCACTTTTAATATTATTTGCCCCATAGCTTATATTGTAAGCACAATCAACATACATTAAAGTAGCATCACCTTTCGCCAGAACTTTATAAGGTAATACAAGAAAAATTAAACAAAAGACTGAAAAAATTAATTTGTTTTTATATTTAATCATCTTTTTTCTACCTCACCCTCACCTGCTGTTGTTTGATTAGTATCTAAACCAGTATCTTTTTTTCCTTCTTCTTCAACTACACTTTTTACATCACAATAAACTTTTGAATCCATTTTGTAATCATCAACTTCGTATGGTGATACAGGATATATTGTTACATAAGTTAAATCAAAATCACAAGAAGCATACTTGCCTTTTTTAAATATACTGAAATCATAATCTTTATACATTGACATAAAATCTTTGACAGTTACTTTTATTCCTTCTACAGAATACTTGGCTAATACAGTTGCCATAGTTGCATTATCTTCAATAATACTCGGATATAAGTAATTTTCATAATAATCTGCACCCATTTTTTCTAAAACATCAGTAGGTTTAGATACTTTACCCATATTATTCATAAAACTTGTAATAACTACAATAACTATTGTTATTATAATCATTAAAATTGCCATTTTTAATGCACCCTTATTTGCTTCATAAAAGTCTCTTATACTCATATACTTTACCTCACTATTTTACTAATTAAATTATAACATAATAAAATAACAAAAAAAAGATAATTTACATTATCTTTATATTTTTAATAAATACCACATGTACCATTTTCACCAGTACCTTGAATATTAAATAACTTTAACACAAAAGTTAATACTGATGGTATTAAGAATAATAACGCAACTACTATTAATCTTGTACTAAAACGTTTATTAGCTTTTTCATTGCTTTTATCATCACTACTGAATACAGTTTTTGTATAATCCATTATACTTAGTACAACTGTTAAGGCAATTCCTATTATTCTAATATAATCGAGTATTAGTTGCATGAAATCTATAAAATCCTTTGAAAAAAGTGAGCATCCTGTTTTACCTATAGTTGAACTTCCTGTGGAATTATTATTTGTATTATCAGTTTTATTATTACTAGTACCACCTGTTATGGTTTTATTATTATCAGTTGAAGAAGTTGATAGTACAGCTTTTACACTATTATCTTTTTGTTCACTATATAATTTAGCAGAAATTTTAGTGCCAGACATACCATATACTACATATATATTTGATGGGCATACTATCTCATCACCACTTTTAAAATTCTTTTTTTCTAAATTATTAGTAAAGTTATATGATTCTGATGTAGAACCTGTTTTATTAGTTTTAAAATCTACTGTTATATCACTACCATTACTTGTAACATCATATTTAACTTCATAATTACTAATGGCATATATACATGTAGCACAGCCATATTTATCACAAGAAGCGGCACTTACATTATTTGCTCCTATAAATAATGCAAATAATATAAAACTAAATATTAATATTTTATTTTTCATACTATCTACTCACAATCTAAATAAGTTTTAATTTTATAATTTCCTTCTTTATAAGGCTTTTTAGGGTATATTACTATGTAACTACTTTCTAAATCACAAGTTTGATTGTCACTAACAAAATAGGAAACATAATCTTCATTATCATCAAGTAAAGTTTGCAAATTGACTTTATAACCATCATTTTTTAACAAGTTAAGTAAACTTGTTCCATTACTAGATAATGTGTCATAAAGATCATTTTTATAGTATTCTTTTCCTAGTTTTTTAGCGATTTTGTCTGTCTCACTATTACTACTATTATTATCCAAAAATACAGAAATAACACTTATAATAACTGAAACAAAAATAAGACTAAATGCTATCTTCATCTTTTTTTTGTCTTCTTCAGTAAAATTCATAAACATCACATCCCCTTAAAAATATTGTTCTATTATAACACAAAAAAAAGATAATTCAAATCTGTTATGTGTGGAATATTAAAATACTGTAGTCTTAAACTTTTAGAACTACATAACCTTTATTGTTTGTTTATAAAAACCAAAAGAACAAGTTATTTTCTTAAATAGATTATACAAAAAACCAATGCATATATGCATTGGTTTTAAATATATTAAAACTTCTCTATGAAAAATAAAAATTACATAAATACTAATATTTAATGGAATATCTATTATGCAGATATCGAATATGGTGAAGCGTTAGTTCCACTTCCTCCGGATTTTATTATACCTGATTTAAGATTTATTATTGGTCTCAAACCGAAAGTATAACCGCCATTGGTATTAAACCTACCAGATTCTACTATTGCCCAGTATATCGATGTGCTGGTAGAATAAGGCGTTGCAAAATAGTAAAATCCTCCTGGCTGTATCATTGAATCAGCCACATACGTCGTGTAATTTGTACAGGCTGCTGAAGAATAAGGTAAAGCATCATTACAGTTAATGCTTCTAGCACTTGCTGCATATGTTGTGTTTAAATATTTATTTGCTAGTGCATTATAATTAGCTCCATTAGTTCCTCCATCTGAACCAATACATTCTGTAGTACCTGCTGCTACTATCGATACTGTGCCGGTAGAACCACTTCCACTTTTTGATATTACTCTCCACCCATTATAGGTGTTGGCATATCCTCCATAACAAGATGTACTTTGACCACTGCAATTCGCACATCCGTTATTACCTGTGTAGCTTATAAAATCTCCAACATTAACAACATCAACCAAATAATATACACTAGGCGGTACGGTAGTTACTGAAGATGCAAAAGCTGTAGAATTACCCGCATTATCATATATGTATACATGTGTATTGTATACTCCTGATTCATTATTGTGGGTACTAACATTTACCCTATAATACCAAGTTCCACTTCCTAGATTTGTTCCACTAGCCGCAGCATTAGTTTCCCAGCTTGGCTGCATATCATCGCCACCATTATAATCTGTCCATGTTGGAAATTGTACTTTACTTATTCCTATATGAGCATCACTTACTCCATATACATATACATCGTATCCACTGCTAGTTACATTTGTAATCGCATAACTAGTATATGTTGGAACAGTATTATCTAAATAGAAAGCGTTACTACCTGTAATTCTGGTATTCCCACTGCTATCTTTTCCTAATATCCATAAGTAATAAATACCAGTTATCCCTGCTGGACTAGTAATTGTTTCACCATTAGTAAAAGATGTAGTGAATGTAGCTTCACTTGGAGTACTTGTACTAGTACTCCATAGATATTTCAAACTACCAGCATTTATAGCAACATTGTCACCTACTGTAACAGTAGTACTTCTACTCTTTGCATAAGTACTATTACCGTTTGTTCCAAATGTTATAGTTGGTAAAACTGTATCTATAACATTTACTGTTCTAGTTGTATTTGCTATATTCCCTGCTAAATCACTAACAGTATAGGTAACGGTATAACTTCCTAAAACATTAATGTTTATTGTACTTGTAGTTGTTATTTGACCTGTCACATTACCATCAACATCATCTATAGCTGTTGCCCCAGAATCGGTATAACTACTTCCAATATTTATATTTACTGGATTACTTCCTAAAATTGTTATTACTGGTGCACTAACATCAATAACATTAATTGTTCTTACTACCGAAACTGCATTATTACCAGCAGTGTCGGTGGCGTCATAAGTTATTGTGTATGTTCCGACAACACTAGGATTTACAGTACCCGTAATTGTTACTGGAATGCTTCCATTTATATTATCGTTAGCAGTTGCACCTGCATCAGCATAGGAATCTCCTAAATTAACGGTTACCGAACTACTACCATTCATTGTTATTATTGGTTTTTCGTTATCTAAATTGAATACATCCGTTCTTGTTATTGTGGTATTACCACTACTATCTTTAGCTAATATCCATAGATAATATCCGCCTGTTAAATTGTTTGGTGTTGTTAATGTAGTTTCATTAGTAAACGGTGTAATAAGCAATTCTTCACTTGGAATACTAGTACTTGTATTCCATAGATATCTTAGACTATTAGTATCAATTGCACTATTGTCGCTAACTGTTACAGTAGTATCGCTTGTTTTAGCGTATATAATATCTCCATTGCTTCCAAATTCTATTGTTGGATTAATATTATCCACAACATTTATATCACGAGTAACACTTGTTGTGTTTCCCGCTGTATCAGTAGCACTATAAGTCATGCTATATGTTCCTACAATGCTAGGATTTACAGTACCTGTAGTTACTATTGATATATCTTCATCTAAATTATCTGTTACAGTAGCACCTGCATCAATATAAGTTTCACCAAAATTTAATGTTACTGGATTGCTACCATATAAAGTTATTACAGGATTTGTATTATCTAAATTAAATACACTTGTTCGCGTGATTAACGTATTACCACTATTATCCTTAGCTAATATCCATAAGTAATATTTTCCATTAGCATCACTTGGGGAGTTTAAGACACTTTCATTAATAAATACGTCAGTAAAATTTGCTTCTGCAGGTATATTTATAGAAGTATTCCATAAGTATTTCAAACTACTATTATTAACACCGCTTTCATCACTTACGGTCACCTTACTACTTGCTGATTTAGCATAATTTGAATTACCGCTTGTCCCAAATACTACGGTCGGTTCTTCTAACTTATTACCATCTGCTAGCGTTACATTTTCTTCTAAAGAGGTTTTTGTAGCTGTAAATGTCCCATTGGTTACATTTAAAGTTACATTACAATTAGAATCCACTGTAGCTGTACCACCTTTAGGTAAACTTCCTTTTATATCTATTGATGGTGATACTTCGCCATTTGTAAATATATATTTTGTCGTTATTATCTCACTTTTTAAATTTTGAAGCTCACAAGCATCTTCTATTACTCCAACTATATTATTTGCAGATGTTTGAAATGCTCCTCTTTTACTTTCTTTTATTATACTGTTTACTACTGGTATTGCTATTAAAGCAATAATGCCCAATATTAAAATAACTGCTATTAGTTCAATTAATGTGAATCCTTTTTTTTTCATAGTTATCATCCTTTTAGCAAATAAATTTCATTATAAAATTAATATTACAAATGCTAGACTTATATTTATATAGTGTGCACATTATTTATAAAATTATTTAACTTCTTTATAAAGGGAACTAAGAAAATTGTATTTATCATAATAATATATCAAAATCTATAAAAAAAAAGATAATTCAAATTATCTTTTTATCTGGTTCATCATTAATTCGTATAATTGTTTATGCTTTTTAACAATAACTTCAAGTATAATTCCTGTTATCCAAAGTAGAAGTGTTATTGTTAAAAATACGCCTGCTACTATAAGACTAGGGAATTTAGGAACTAAACCAGTTTGAAAATATTCAATAAATACTGGAAGTCCTAATATTAAAGCTACGATTAAGAATAAACTAGCAAATATATTAAAGAAAAAAGCTGGTTTATATTCTTTAAATAAGGTTGCAATAGTCTTTAATACTTTGAAACCATCACTATATGTATTTAATTTAGAAACACTTCCTACTGGTCTATCTCTATATGATACAGGTACTTCTACTAACATGTAGTTCTTATCAACTGCATGGATAGTCATTTCTGTTTCTATTTCAAATCCTTTAGAAAGTACTGGAAAACCTTTAACAAATTCATAGCTAAAAGCTCTATAACCAGTCATAATATCTTTAACATTATTATTAAATAATTTATTAATTAATAATCTTACTATTTTGTTTCCGAAATTATGGAAAGCTCTTTTATTTTCTGTAAAATATGTGCTAGATAGTCTATCACCTATTACCATATCTGCTTTGCCTTCAAGAACTAAATCAACCATTGTTCTTGCATCTTCAGATGGATATGTATCATCACCATCAATCATTAAATAACAGTCGGCATCAATATCTCTAAACATACTTCTAATAACATTACCTTTTCCTTGACGATATTCATATTTAACAATGGCTCCGGCTTTTCTAGCTATCTCATCAGTATTGTCCTTAGAATTATTGTCATATACATAAATATCAGCTTCGGGAAGAACTTTTCTGTAATCTTTTACTACTTTTTCAATAGTTTTGCTTTCATTGTAACAAGGTATTAAAACCGCTACTGTTTTTTTCTCTTTTTTTCCAAACATATTAACACTCCTCTTTTTTATTTATTATATCTATAAATATTGCTATCATAACTGGCATAGCAAAGATATATGGCATTGCGTATCTAAAATATGTATTAGCAGGTGCTGCTACACATACAAGCACAAGTGATACTACTGGTGCTAAGTATATTAAATACTTATATTTTTTATTTTTTATTAAAATAACAAACATGTACATATATAACCAAACACTAAAGCCAATATTAACAATTATTCCTAATAGTGGAAGATAAGGGAAAGCTAAAGCATAACCACTAAGGATATCTCTAGGTACACTTAATCCATTAAAACTATAGTTAAATGTATTACCTTCCTGACTAAGTCTTTTATCATAATTATAATATACATACCAGTTTGATGTATTTGGATCAAAATAACCATATACATTATTAATAGTAGCTTGAATATAAGAATCAGGATGTTTTAATAATCCTTTATACCACTCTTTGAAATATATTTTTAATTCTTCATCCGTTGTATACTTATTAAATTCATTTTTAACAGGATCAGCTAGATTAGGATCATATCTGTCTGCTAAAGTATCTATTCCAAGAACATTATCAATAGCAGATATTTCATCATCATCCAAATCATCACCATATTCTTTAGTATATCTTGCTGTTTGCTGAAATGGTATTGATAACATTTCTCTTACACTTCCTTCCGTTATTTTTAAATATGGAAGGAGTACATCATTATATCTATTATATAAAACAACTGGAAGTACTAAGATCATAGCTAGTTTTATTCTGTTTTTCTTTTCTATTAGTAATAATAATGGGAAAGATAACACAACTAAATATAAACCATTATTTCGCATAAGCATTATTGCTAGTAATAAAAGTACAAGTAATATACACTTCTTACTACTATATTTAACCGTATTACGATACTTTATAAGGTCGTATACATTAATCATATATACTATAACTAATGCCGTAAATATAGTGTCTTTAACAGCACTCATAGCATATAGTGGAAATACTGGTACTAAACTATATATAATCAGAGTCATAAACCTTATATAATAAGGCGTATCTAATTTCTTCATATACTTTATTGTAAAAGCAAGCGCTGATAATAATATAATTATTTGAATAATACTATATAAGAATAATCCAATATTAGTAGAATCAAATAAAGTCATAC
>Ga0172378_10004657_pt1 | contig 12839 bp, 12 predicted proteins | sample GrowelOW332metaG_FD_119755 | JGI IMG/M metagenome (GOLD analysis project Ga0172378, IMG submission 119755) | Groundwater microbial communities from an aquifer near a municipal landfill in Southern Ontario, Canada - Pumphouse #3_1 metaG | ecosystem: Environmental > Aquatic > Deep subsurface >...
AAAGCGCGACATTCGCACAGTCTGCACGGCGCTTCGGTCTTTACCAGAGAATGGACTACATGCTCCACGTGCCGATCGCCGACATGAACGCAGACAACGATTTCTATGACTCGGTCTGCCGTTACCTTAAGGCCCATTACGCGGACACCCTCAGGAACCCCGGACTTACGTTTAAGAACCGCCTGTACCTGACACTCTTCACTATCTGCCCGAAATTCGCAAGAAAAGTACACGCAACGATAAGACTATAATATATCTATGCGCCGATTTCTCAGGAACGATTGGCGTGAGCCGCCGGTTCTGCGCTTTTTATTTATGCAGAACCGATACAGGCCAGCCAATCGGACTGAGAAATCGGCGCGGGCACATGATGGCGTTGTCCTGCCGGTTCTGCGCTTTTTATTCATGCAGAACCGATACAGGCCAGCCAATCGGACTGAGAAATCGGCGCGGGCACATGATGGAAATTTATCTTGATTTCATTTTCGTCCTATGGTACGATAACGTTCCGTGGGACGTTTTGTGTCCGCGATTATCCTTGCTCTCCACAGTGGGAGGGCCAGAGACCATAAGGAGGTAAATGAGCATGAACAAGTACGAGTTAGCCGTCGTTGTGAGTGCGCAGATCGAAGACGAAGCCAGAACCGCTACAGTCGAGAAGTGCAAGACCCTTATCGAAAGATTTGGTGGCACTATCACCAATATCGACGAACAGGGTAAGAAGAGACTGGCTTACGAGATCCAGAAGCAGAATGAAGCATATTATTACTTCATCCAGTTTGATGCTGATGGCTCGGGAAACGCCGAGATCGAAGCGCGTATGCGTATTATGGCAAATGTACTCCGTTATCTGTGCGTCAGACAGAACGAGGCTTAACGGAAAGCAGAGGTCACAATGAATAAAGTAATACTTTTGGGGAGACTTACAAGAGATCCCGATGTCAGATATACCCAGGGCGATAACCCGATGTGCATCGCAAGATATACACTTGCGGTTGACAGAAGAGTAAGCAGAAACAATCAGGACGGACAGACAGCTGATTTTATCGGCTGTGTCGCATTTGGTAAATCCGGAGAATTTATTGAGAAGTATTGCCACAAGGGCACGAAACTCTGTGTCACCGGACGTATCCAGACGGGCAGTTATACGAATAAGGATGGGCAGAAGATCTATACGACCGATGTAGTTGCCGAGGATCAGGAGTTTGCCGAGAGCAAGAGTGCTCAGGGACAGGGCGGATTCAGCGGCGGATACAGCGGACACAGTGCAGCAGCACCTTCACCTGCACCGGAGTCGGGATCTTCAGCGGCAACTTCAAATGCCGCTCCCAGTGTGCCTTCATCCACAGGCAGCAGTGAACAGCCTTCGGCAGCAGAAGGATTCATGAATATTCCGGACGGAATAGATGAAGAACTTCCTTTCTCATGAGCCGCGGGGCAGATCCGGAGTAATTTGGCGGATTAAAAATCAGGAGAAAACAGATCATGGCATATACGAAATCTGATAGAGGAGGAGCACCTTTCAAGAAGAGAGGCGGCTTCCACAGAAAGAAAAAGGTTTGTGTTTTCTGCGGTAAAGAGAGCACAATTGATTACAAAGATGTATCAAAACTCCGCAAGTATATTTCTGAGAGCGGAAAGATCCTTCCCAGAAGGATCACAGGAACCTGCGCTACACATCAGAGAGCTCTGACAGTAGCGATCAAGAGAGCACGTCATCTTGCAATGCTTCCTTACACAGAAGTCTGATATTATTAAAGAGCCACCGGATTTTCCGGTGGCTCTTGTTTTTTTGGCGCGCGCCATATGCATAGCACTCCCTGCTCACAATCAAAGCGCTTTATCGACAGCTCCAAGGACTTCCCCGATTTTACCGTCAATGGTGAGCGAAGCCTCAGCATCGCGGGATGTTGCGCCCTTATTGATGAGTACAAGTTTGTTCCCGCGGTAGTAGTCAATCAGGCCTGCAGCCGGATATACGGCGAGCGAAGTCCCGCCGATTATCAGGACGTCCGCATTCCTTATAAAGCTTACGGCCTCTTCCATTGTGCCCATATCAAGACCTTCTTCGTAAAGGACAACATCAGGTTTTATCCTGCCGCCGCAGCCTGGAACATCGCAGACAGGGACACCTTTTGAATCTGCAATATAGTCTATATCAAAGAACTTGTGACAGCGCTCGCAGTAATTACGGAGCGTGCTGCCGTGGAGCTCGAGGACCTTCTTGGAGCCGGCCTTCTGGTGCAGCCCATCGATATTCTGAGTCACAATAGCCTTGAGCCTGCCTTCTTTCTCCCATTTTGCGAGAGTCTTGTGCGCCATATTTGGCTCTACGCCTTTTACTATAAGCTTATCGCGGTAAAATTTGAAAAACTCTTCAGGTTTTCTTTCATAAAATGTGTGGCTGAGGATCTCCTCAGGCGGGTAGTCGTATTTCTGATGATACAGACCATCTACCGAGCGAAAATCCGGGATCCCGCTTTCAGTCGAAACGCCGGCCCCACCGAAGAAAACGATATTGTCTGAAGCACGCACTATATCGGCAAGTTCTGTTATCCTGTCTTCATATGTCATTGTCTTACACCCCCTTACGTTTTATTATAAACTGATATGAGAGGGACAGCACTTAAATTTCCGGTATGAGGTGAACATGGCAATCAAAATGATAGGACTTGATCTTGATGGAACAGTCCTTAAGAATGACAAAACAATATCTGACAGGACAAGATACGCGCTTGAAGAGGCGGCATCGCGAGGAGTAATAATAGTCCCGGATACAGGGAGACCTTTGTCAGGAGTCCCGGAGAATATTATGAAACTTAAGGGTCTCAGATATGTTATAAGTTCAAACGGGTCTGCGGTCCAGGATCTTGATAGTTGCAGCAGGATACTTGAGGCGTCCATGCCGTTTGAGAGTTGCAGAAGAATGCTCGGCAAATATGCGGATCGCGAAATACCGAGAGAAGTTTTTATTGGCGGTTACGGTTATGAAGAAGAGCATTCCATGGAACTGATGCTGGAAAGACTCAGAAATAAAGCCTTACTTCCGTATTACAGGATGAGCCGCAGGATCGTGGATGACCTGGATGATTTTCTTCTTGGTTTCACTTCAGATAAAGATGAGAAACGTCGATATGAAACAGGATCACAGAGTGGTGTGGACAGTATTGCCATGATGCTCAGCACGGCGGATGAACGTTCTGAGATAATAAATGATTTTGAAAAAGATGTAACATCCGGGGATTTCGAAGTTATACCGGTGAAGGGATGGGATATTGAGATATGTTCGCCATTGGCCGGCAAAGGCAGGATGCTGAAGAGACTCGGCGTTGAGCTCGGCATTTCGGATGATGAGATCATGGCTGTAGGAGACGGCGGGAACGACGTTTGTTTTGCCGGATCTATACCATTCACAGTCGCGATGGGTAACAGCTCAGAGTCCATGCTTGAGGCGGCGTCTTATGTCACCGGTGATAATGAGCATGACGGTGTCGCGGAAGTTATAGAGAAATTTGTGCTGTAAATTTAAAAAGGGGCTGCCGGTAAATGGCAGCCCTTAACTTTTGCGGAATATGGAGTTTTGACTGAATATCAGTCTATTACGTAGACCCAGCCTTCCGGCGCTTCGATGTGGCCCATCTGGATACCAGTGAGCGTATCGAACAGTTTCTTAAGAACAGGTCCCATTTCTCCGTGATTGTTGTCTTCGAAGATGATTTCTTTGCCGTGGTCGTTTATGCAGCGTACAGGGCTTATAACAGCTGCTGTGCCGCACAGGCCCATCTCTTTGTAATTGTGGACTTCATCGAGATATACCTCGCGTTCATCGACCTTCATGCCGAGGATATTCTCAGCAACATAAGTGATGGAACGGCGTGTTATTGAAGGGAGAATGCTCTCGCTCTTTGGAACGACAAGGTTTCCGTCTTCATCTACGAAGATCGTGTTAGCTCCGCCTGTTTCCTCGATCTTTGTGCGTGTTGCGGGATCGAGATAAATGTTCTCGGAGAAACCTTCCTTGTGAGCGGCAACAATTGCATGCAGACTCATAGCATAGTTCAGGCCGGCCTTGATGTTGCCTGTGCCGCGGGGAGCTGCTCTGTCATAGTCAGAGACCTTGATATCGATGGGTTTTGCGCCACCTTTGAAATACGGACCCACAGGTGTGACGAAAATTCTGAACTGGTAATCATCAGCCGGCTTGACTCCGATGACGGGGCTGATACCGAACATATAAGGACGGATATATAGTGTGGCGCCACTCCCATACGGAGGCACCCAGGCTTCATTGCCGCGCACGACTTTTTCGACTGCTTCTACGAATTTATCCCTGGGATATGGAGGCATTTCAAGACGAAGAGCTGAGTCATACATTCTCTCCGCATTGAGATCAGGACGGAAACATACAATGTGTCCAGCCTCTGTTGTGTAAGCCTTGAGACCTTCGAATACGGACTGAGAATACTGCAGGACTCCTGCATCCTCACTCATTACGATCTTGTCATCGCTGATAAGTTCGCCTTCGTCCCAGGCACCCTTATCTCCGCTGTAGTTTGCAACAAAACGTTTGTCAGTAACCTGATAAGAAAAACTCAGGTTCCCCCAGTCTATATCTTTCTTCTTGACCATTGGTATCTCCTCCTTCGCGATTTTATCCCAGTATAGTGCGGGAACGCGTATAATTCCAGTGCTTTTTTTGAGTACATGGGACCGGCACGTGATACTGACGGTGCGCGATCTTATTATTTATGGTAAAATTAACTCCGTATCTTTCAGGAGGAGTTCTGCTAAATGGACAATCATGTAAAATTGAAGGGACGGCTGGCAAACTATTTCAGTGCACCGCTGCGTCTCGGGATTTTCCTTATACTTGTCAATGTAATCATCTATTTCATTAACTGGCCGGGCGGACTTACTCTCAGCTGTTTTGTAGTTGCGTACTTTTGTATAGTCGGTTCATTGTATATCAACAACAGAACGCTGCTCATGAACGAACTCGTGAGTTTTGCCACGGAGTATGGACAGATACAGAAGGAATTGTTGCGTGAGCTCGACGTCCCTTATGCGATCCTTGATGATTCCGGACGGATAATCTGGACAAATGAAGAATTTGAAAAGACATCACATACAGACAGAAAATACAGAAAATCCATAACAACGCTGTTTCCTCAGATCACAAGGGACACGCTCCCCAAGGATGGGAAATATTCTGATCTTGAGATAGTGTATGACAATAACTATTACAAGGCACATATGACAAAAATCGAACTTCAGGAGATGGCGGAGAACAGCGATCTGATTGAAGCGACAGGGTATCATGGCTTCCTTGTGGCGTTCTATCTTTTCAATGAAACTGCGGTAAAACTCGCGATCCAGGAAGTGGATGATCAGAGCATTATCATAGGTTTTATCTATGTGGACGATTATGATGAGGCGCTCGAGAGCATCGAGGATGTAAGAAGGTCGCTCCTGATAGCGCTGATAGACAGAAAAGTAAACAAGTATGTCTCTTCTGTGGATGGGATCTGCTCAAAACTCGAGAAGGACAAGTACATTATTGTAATGCGCAAGAAATCGCTGAAACAGCTCGAAGATCAGCACTTCGAACTGCTAAGTGATGTCAAGACAGTCAATATTGGTAACGAGATGGCGATCACAATCAGTATAGGAATAGGAATGGGCGGTCTTTCATACGCTCAGAACTATGAGTTTGCGCGAAATGCTGTGGATCTTGCACTTGGTCGCGGCGGTGATCAGTCTGTGATCAAGACTCCGGATAACACGATGTATTACGGCGGCAAGACTCAGCAGGTAGAAAAGAGCACGAGAGTCAAAGCCCGTGTCAAGGCGCAGGCACTCAAAGAGATCATATCTTCCAGGGATAAAGTGCTGATAATGGGACACAGGATCGGCGACGTCGACAGTTTTGGCGCATCTATTGGTCTGTACCGCATAGCCAAAACTCTTCACAAAGAGTCACACATAGTAATAAATGAAGTTACGAATTCCCTGAAACCGGTCATGTCAATGTTCAGGAATAATCCTGAATATGAAGATGATCTTTTCTACACAGGGCAGCAGGCGATAGATAATGCGACTGGAAATTCAGCGCTGATCGTCGTAGATGTTAATAAGCCCAGTATCACAGAATGTCCGGAACTACTTAAGCTTTGTCAGTCGACAGTGGTGCTTGACCATCACAGGCAGGGCACCGAAGTCATAGAGAATGCGACGCTGTCATATGTTGAAGCCTACGCGTCCAGTACATGCGAGATGGTCTCAGAGATACTCCAGTATATAGGTGAGAACATTCATATCCGTCAGGAAGAGGCGGATGCCATGTATTCCGGCATAGTGATCGATACTAATAATTTCAGCAGCAAGACAGGCGTGAGAACCTTCGAGGCTGCGGCATTCCTTAGAAGGAACGGCGCGGATGTGACAAGAGTCAGAAAGCTTTTCCGCGAGGACGCACTTGAATACAAGACGAAGGCCGACACAGTATCACAGGCCGAAATATATCGCGGTAGTTTTGCCATATCAACATGCACTAATCAGGAGGTCGAAAGCCCCACGATAATAGGAGCACAGGCAGCGAATGAACTCCTCAATATCAAGGGAGTTAAGGCAAGTTTTATCCTTACTGATTATCAGAATCAGATCTTTATAAGTGCGAGATCCATAGATGAGGTAAATGTGCAGCTTGTCATGGAGCGGCTCGGAGGCGGCGGTCACATGAATATCGCGGGCTGCCAGATGGAGGATGTCACTATACCTGAGGCGATAGGGATACTCAAGAAGACGATAGATGATATGATTGCCGAAGGTGAACTGTAATAAAATATTAATTTCCATGAAAGGAACAGAAAAATGAAACTTATACTTTTAAAAGATGTTAAACCGCTCGGAAAAGAGGGCGATATCGTAAATGTGTCAGACGGATACGCAAGGAATGCTCTGCTTCCGAAGGGACTTGCAGTCGAATCCACAGACAAGAATAAAAACGATCTGAAACTCAAGAAGATGCATGAGGATAAGGTAGCGGCCGGTAAGCTTTCTGATGCTCAGGAACTCGCCAAAAAGCTTGAGAGTCTTAAGATAGTCGTCTATATGAAGAAGGGCGAAGGTGATAAAGCTTTCGGTTCTATCAGCAGCAAGGAGATTGCAGAGGCTGCAAAATCACAGCATGACCTGGACCTTGACAAGAAAAAGATCGTCCTCGACGAGCCTATAAGAACATTTGGAATGCGGGAAGTTCCGATAAAACTTCATCCGCAGGTGACAGGAAGACTGTATATTTCGGTACAGGAGAAATAACATATGCCTGATGAAGAACAACAGATCCGAAGGGTAATGCCGCACAGTCTCGAAGCTGAGCAGTCCGTAATCGGGTCGATGATCATTGATTCTGAGGCGATAGAAGTCGCGACGGAACTGCTCACTGAGGAAGATTTTTATTCCAGGCAGTACGGCGCGATCTTTGCGAGCATAGTAGAATTAAACAGCAAAAATGTTGATATAGATGTCGTGACCCTTCAGGCGAAACTGCAGGAGAAGAACCTGCCGCCTGAGTATTACAGTGCGGAATATCTTACAGCACTTGTAAATGTAGTGCCTACGGCTGCGAACATAAGATCATATGCTGATATAGTTGCCAACAAGGCTGTACTCAGAAGAATGATACGTGCCGGGGAAGATATTGCCGGAAGCTGTTACGCTGAGAAAGATGATCTTGATGTTATTCTTGATAATGCGGAAAAAAAGGTATTCGACATTTCCCAGAGAAGAACATCCGGAGAATTCACGCCTATAAGCACTATAGTTTTGACAGCTATGGATAAGATAGAGGAAGCTTCCCGCAATAAAAGCCTCGTCACCGGGATCGCCACAGGTTTTGACGATCTTGACAGCAGGACTGCGGGTCTTCAGCCGGCAGATCTTATACTGATAGCTGCAAGACCATCAATGGGCAAAACTGCTTTTGCACTCAATATTGCAGAGTATGCAGCTTTTCATGATCATAGATGCGTTGCGATCTTCTCACTTGAAATGAGCAAAGAACAGCTTGTCAACAGGCTTTTTGCAATGGAATCACATGTGGATGCACAGAAGATGCGCACAGGTGATCTCAACGAGGCGGAGTGGCAGGAGCTCATCAACAAGGCCGGGGATATTGCAGAGAGCAAACTTATAATCGACGACACCCCTGGAATAACAGTGCCGGAACTTAGGACAAAGTGCCGCAAGTACAAGAGCCAGAACGGTCTTGAAATGGTGTTTATCGATTACCTGCAGCTCATGAACAGTGCAAAGTCAGGCGGAGCTGATTCGAGGCAGCAGGAGATATCTGAGATATCAAGATCACTCAAATCACTGGCTCGTGAGATAGGAGTGCCTATAGTTGCGCTCTCACAGCTTTCACGTGCAGTGGAATCAAGACCCAACAGGAGACCTATGCTTTCAGACCTCCGTGATTCCGGTGCCATAGAGCAGGATGCCGATGTCGTCATGTTCATTTACCGCGATGACTACTACAACCCTGATACAGAGAAGAAGGGCATTGCCGAGATCAACGTCGCAAAGCAAAGAAACGGTCCTATTGGTACAATAGAACTTTCATGGCAGGCTCAATACACGAAATTTGCAAATCTTGCAGGTGCGCAGAACCGCACTCCGCAGGACTGATAAATGAAAACTGAACGGAGAACAGATCTGTTTATGGAGAATAATACCGAAGCGCAGCCGCAGCTCTCGCGCAGAGAAGATACGATAGAGGCAGAAGAGAAGAGAGATGAGGAGATCCGCACTAAGCGTGTCAATGAGGCGGCAGTTTATAAGCGCGTTCTCAAAGTGCTTACGTCCAAAGAACGCCATCAGATGGTATGGCTGTTCTTTATGATGCTCATTGGAGCCGCGCTTGAGACGATAGGGACATCTCTCATTCTTCCTCTCATAGAGACGGCGATGGATCCTGATTCGGTGCTTAAGAGCAGTAAAATGAGCGCGGTATACAATTTCTTTCATCTTCAGTCGGTGACAGAGTTTCTGGAGCTGATGGTACTGGCACTCATAATTGTCTACATCGTCAAGAACCTGTACCTGTATCTTATGTATTATGTGCAGAACAAATTCGTATATCAGGGAATGTATCAGGCATCCCGCACTGTATTCAAGGACTTCGTCGGGCGCGACTACGAGTTTTTCCTTGATTCTAGCACGCCGCTCACGATAAGACACGTAGCGAGCGACGTCAATGGCGTATATAATCTCGTCAAAACATATCTTCAGCTTTTCACTGATCTCATAATTTTTGTGGCACTCGTTATTCTCTCACTTGTCCTCAGCCCTACGATGACAGTGATCATGATAGGGGTCATTCTTCTTATACTTCTCATCAATAAACTTGTGATAAGTCCGCTCTCAAGACGATATGGTCATGAGGCCAATATCAATAATGCACTTGTCACAAAGTGGCTCATGCAGGCGATAAACGGAATTAAGGAAACAAAGGTCCTTAACCGCGAGAAATATTTTGTCGATCAATATGACAAGAGCGGTCAGAAGCTTGCCGATATTCAGACTCAGAACAATTCAATAGCAAACCTCCCGAGGCTTTCAATAGAGACTGTCACTATGATAGGTGTCCTGATGATGGTCGGCATTTTCCTCGGAGACAGCGACAACGCAGCATCTATGATAGCAAGAATAGCGATCCTTGCCATGGTTGCCATAAGAATAATGCCAAGCGCCAACAGAATTGCACAGGCGCTCAACAATGTAGCTTATTATGAGCCAAGTCTCTCCGCAGTTGAGGATATCATTGTTTCATCAAGGTCATCTGATGTTGACAACAGATATGAAAGTAATGAAGAAATTCATCCGATAAAATTTGAGAAAGAGGTAGAGCTTGATGATATCTCATACAGATATCCGAACACGGATGTGGATATTCTCAAAGACACGTCGCTGACTATCCCAATTGGTAAATCAATCGGACTCCTGGGACCTTCAGGCGCCGGAAAATCGACAACTGTCGATATCCTGCTGGGGCTCCTGAGACCACAGTACGGCAGGATAGTAGTGGACGGCAAAACTGATATCGCCGACAATCTCGAGGGGTGGTACGCAAATATTGGTTATGTTCCTCAGATGATGTTCATGCTCGATGACACGATAAGGAACAATATCGCTTACGGGATAGATGAGAGCATGATCAATGACGACAGAGTCTGGCACGTGCTTGAAGAAGCGCAGCTTGATGAGTATGTGCGTTCACTTCCCGATGGCCTTGATACAGGCATAGGAGAACGCGGAGTCAGAATATCGGGCGGACAGAGGCAGCGTATAGGTATCGCCAGGGCTCTTTATAATGATCCCCAGATAATGATATTTGATGAGGCAACAAGCGCACTCGACAACGATACTGAGAAGGCAATAATGGATGCCATAGAAAAACTCCACGGACGCAAGACACTTGTCATTGTCGCTCACAGGCTGACTACTCTCGAAAGCTGTGATGAGATATACAGAGTCGAGAATAAGAAATTCAATTATGTGACAAGAGAGCAGTTTGAAGAGCTTAAGAATCGCGGGGATCAGAGCGAAAAATAAGGCACCGGAATAAGAAAAATATCGATTTCAGAATGGGAATTACAAACACAATGAAGGCAGCATATACAGACCACATGGCAAATATTACAGGATCAGAGAAACGTGAACGAATGGTGTTCAGGATTCTCATTTCTATCATATTTATAACAGCTTTTATATATAATTTCGCGACCCCGATGATGACAGATGATTTTACGTATGGAGCTGAAGTAAGGACAGCATCATCTTTTTATGACCTGCTAATACAGGAGTTTAACCAATACATGTCATGGAACGGACGGTCTGTAGCGCATCTCCTGCTTAGGATCTTTTTAAGCCTTCCGTCGATTGTATTCAAGATATGCAACAGCATTGCCTTCACATGGCTCTCGATCCTTATTTACCTGAATATTTCAAAGAGACACAGGTATGACTGGAAGATCCTTCTTGCTGCTGCTTTATTCCTGTGGTTTGCTGCCGTGGATTTTTCGCAGACTGTCCTGTGGGAAACGGGAGCTGCAAATTATCTCTGGACGACAACAATCATATTGTCATTTATGACTTTTATGAGATTCATGGTGCGAAAACATCGCGGAAGCGACCCTCTGTCAGGAGATATCAGCAATAATAATGAACACAGGTTATCACCAGTTGCAGGTGCTTTTCGTATTGTACTGATCTTTTTATTCGGAGTCATAGCAGGCTGGTGCAGTGAGAACACATCGGGCGGTTGCCTTTTGTTCGTATTGTTCCTTATATGGACATGTTTTGAAAAAGACAAGATCACGGGAAAGCGCGGCAGGGCGCCGGCCTGGCTTTACGCAGGAGCAGCGGGGTGCTTCACAGGGCTCATGTTCATGGTAAATGCCCCCGGAAATGTTCTCAGGTCTGCATATCGCTCTGAGGAACACAGCGGGCTCTACGGGATGTTCTCAAGATTTCAGAAGGTTACACTTATTGTTGAAGATAAGTTCCTGATACTGTTCATAATTCTTATCATTACGATTGTTACGACCTTACTTTTTGAAAGAAGAAAATCAAAGGCTGAGAGAATGCAGTTACTCAGAGCACGCATTGTATTTGCGGCGCTTTCCGTTGTGACGGCGTATGCTCTGATCCTTACAGCTCTGACTGAATCGAGGGCGTACTTCGGCGCAGGCGTTTTTCTTATAATCGCGTGCCTTGAAGGAATAGTCACTGACATTGATGAGGAAAAAACACTGGAGACTGCGACAGGCGTCCATGATACTGCAGGTATAGGAGTGAGACTCATAAGCTATTCAGTGCTTGCAGCGGCATCGCTGTATTTCGTGTTCATGTATATGGACAACGGTGCTAATATGATGAGACTGTACCGCGGGTCACAGGAAAGAGAGAATTACATACTCGAACAAAAAACTGCCGGAAATAATGAAATAACAGTAGGACAATTGCACCGGGACTTTGATACGGAGTATTCAAACGCATACGATTCCGATCTTAAAGAGGATCCGGGATATTGGACGAACGTAGGAGCTGAGAAGTACTACGGAGTGAGCAGTATAACTGCAGTGCCATATGATGACTGGGCTGTGATGGTCGGTCTTGAGACAGAAGAAGAGGCAGAGCAGAACAGACAGGTATATGCCGAAGAGGATGAGCAAAGCAAGCTGACAGGAGATTAACAGTAAAGACCCATCGAACATCATCATACAAAGAAGGCATATCCTGAAAAAACAGGCTATGCCTTCTTTTAATGTTCGTAATTGAGTATCTTTACAAAGACTTATTATGCCTCTGAGATAGCTCCTACTGGACACTGTGCTTCACATGCGCCACAGTCAATGCATGTGTCTGCATTGATTTCATAATGAGAGTCACCCTGAGCGATAGCGCTTACAGGGCACTGAGATGCGCAGCTTCCGCAGCTGATGCAAGCATCACTTATTTTGCGTGCCATAATAGTTTTTCCTCCTTGATTGATAGTTGATTGATTATTATTACATGAACCCCGGCTGCAGTGCAGCCAAGATTCAGTGTAAACGTGAGTATATCAGTTATTGTAGAGATCTACAAGTTTCTCGAGGTATGCATAACGTGCTTCTGCATGCTTTGCAGCTTCGTCAAAGAGACGTTTTGCCTTCTCAGGATTCTTGAGCTGAAGGCTTGTGTAACGAGCTTCTCTTGCAAGGAAGTCTGTGTAAGGAGCTGTTGCAGGCTTGCTGTCGAGAGAGAACTTCTTGTCAGCTGAAGGATTGAAGCGGAACAGA
>Ga0172378_10004658_pt1 | contig 12839 bp, 10 predicted proteins | sample GrowelOW332metaG_FD_119755 | JGI IMG/M metagenome (GOLD analysis project Ga0172378, IMG submission 119755) | Groundwater microbial communities from an aquifer near a municipal landfill in Southern Ontario, Canada - Pumphouse #3_1 metaG | ecosystem: Environmental > Aquatic > Deep subsurface >...
AGTATGAAAAATAATAAACCTAATATCAGGAAAGGAACGTAGCCCATGCAGATTTTTATTATAAATTTGTGTGTGCCACACGCACGGGCATTACAATGCAAAGAGAATTGAACAACATATTCGGATATTACAGGCTAAGCGTATGTGAGCGTGACTGTGAAAAATTATTAAATGTTTGTATGAATAACAATTTCAGATATAAAAATATGTATGTATCTGACGACGGCAGACTATATATTTCATGCAGTGTTTTTATTGCGTGGAAATTGCGAGAAGTATGTGAAAAATGTGGGATTGAAGTAATTGAAGAAAATCATAGTGGATTGTTTTTTTTCTTTAGTAGATATAGAAAAAGATACGGCATAGCATTGGGCATTGCAATAATGTTTGGTATTATTTTTTATTCGTATAATCTTGTGTGGGATATCCGAATAGATGGGAACCAACGATTATCAAGAGAAAATATAACCGCAGTCCTTAAAAATTGTGGATTATATGAGGGAATGGAACGAAGTGAATTATTAACGGATGAGATTGAATGTCGCGTAATGATAGAATGTTCAGATATCACATGGATGGCAATAACCACACGCGGAACTGTTGTTAATGTGCAGATACGTGAGAAAGAGGAATTACCTCCAAAAGATACAAGCACAAAACCTGCTAATTTAATTGCTTCATGTGATGCGCAGATATCAGCACTCGAAATATTTAGAGGAAATCCTATGGTATCAGTGGGGCAGGTTGTAAAAGAGGGCGACTTACTTGTCAGCGGAGTTTATGACAGTGTAAGTGTTGGGTATCGTGTGACACGTTCGTCTGGCAAGGTATTTGCACACACTATCCGTGAATTTGATATTGAAATACCTTTACAATACGAACAAAAAGTATATATAGATGAGATTCTAATATCTAAAACATTAAAAATATTTGAAAAAGAGATAAATATTTTTAAAAACAGTGGAAATACGGGTGTGTTTTGTGATACAATAAAGAGTGAAAAAGAATTGGCATTTTATGATGGTGAAGAATTACCTGTGAGTATAAAAGATTCATATATTTTGATATATGAAATTGTGCAAAAGCAAAGAACTGAGGTTGAAGCCAATGAGCTTGCACAAAAGAAATTTTCAGAATATTTAGCTGCTAATTTCAGTGAAGCTGAGTTGCTTGATTATTCAACAAAAATTACAGTAAAGGAAAATTCGCTTGTAATGCACTGTACAGTTCATGCCATAGAAAACATAGCAGTTATGCAGGAGTTTGACATAGAATTTAAGTAATATCAATTCACGAGAGGAATAGCGCAAAAAATAATAATACAAATCCAAGGAGAGGAGCGAACCCATGCAGATTTTTACTATGAATTTGTATGTACTACACGCATGGGTATTAACATGGATGAATAAAACAGTGAAGGCAGCAAGCAGTGAAATCATTTCAAGAATTTTCGGTGCATATGATGTTAATCTGAATATGATTCAAGACGCTTTTTCGGTAAAGCTTCATAATACACAGCTTGACGACGGAGATGGTATTGTTATATCGGGTGAAGATGAAAATAACGTTAATAATGCAGTTAGCGCAGTTAAATATCTTAAAGATATGTCAAAATACAACGATATTATTAATGAGCAGTCTGTACGTTATGTTATAGACATGATAAAAGATGGACGGTTTGATGAACTTGCAAGACTTACTGATGACTGTATTTGCATGACCACACGGGGCAAGCCAATAAAAGCAAAAACGCTCAGTCAAAAATACTATGTTGATGCGATAAAGAAAAACACTATTGTTCTCGGTGTTGGCCCTGCTGGAACTGGCAAAACTTATCTTGCAGTTGCCATGGCTGTAATGGCACTTCGTGAAAAACAGGTAAGCAGAATAATATTGACACGTCCCGCAATAGAAGCAGGAGAGAAGCTTGGTTTTCTCCCGGGGGATTTACAAAGCAAAATTGATCCCTATCTAAGACCGCTTTATGATGCTTTATATGATATGATGGGTGTTGAAAATTATCAAAAGCAAATAGAAAAACAGGTTATAGAAATTGCTCCGCTTGCCTATATGAGAGGTAGAACGCTTGACGACTGTTTCATTATTCTTGATGAAGCGCAGAATGCAACTTTTGAACAAATGAAAATGTTCTTAACAAGACTTGGTGCTAATTCAAAGGCAGTTGTTACGGGGGATCTAACGCAGACTGATTTACCTTATGGTCAGAAAAGCGGGCTTGCATCAGCAGTGAAAATTTTAAAAGGCATTGACGGAATTGCTATACATGAGTTCACTGATCGCGATGTTGTCCGTCACAAACTGGTTCAAAAAATAATTATAGCATATGAAAAATATTTAAAAGAAAATCAGAATAAGCCGATACAAAATCAACCCAAAAAGTATAAATATCTAAGGCATATTTGAGGATTAAGGAAATGAAACTGAAAATATATTTTGAAAACTCACAGGACACGATTCCTGTTACTTATAAGTTAAAAATGTTGTTGCGCCGTGCAATACTAACAACGCTTGAATACGAACACAAAAAAGGTGAATTTGAAGTTTCACTGACATTTACCGATAATGCAGGTATCCGTGAGCTTAATAAAACTTACAGAAAAAAAGATTGTGCAACCGATGTTCTATCGTTTCCTTTGATTGATTTTTCATCCGATGAAATAGAAGACGATTACATGATGCTTGGCGACATAGTCATTTCGCTTGAAAAGGCTGTAACCCAAGCGCAGGAATATGGACATAGTTTTGAACGTGAAACCGCATTTTTATGCGTTCATTCAATGTTGCATCTTCTCGGTTACGACCATGAGTTGTCGCAAAAAGATGACGAAGATATGTGCGCAAGGCAGAAACAAATAATGATAATAATGGGATTAAATATAGAATAAAAGGGGTTAGATGGAGTTAAAAATGAAAAAAACAGGATTTATAGCAATTGTCGGACGTCCAAATGTCGGCAAATCAACATTACTTAATACAATTCTCGGCGAAAAGGTTGCAATAGTTTCAAGTAAACCGCAAACCACGAGAAACAGAATAATTGGCATTCATACAAAGGGGGAATCACAGTTTGTGTTCCTTGATACGCCCGGAATACACAAGCCCAAAAACTCTCTTGGTGACTTTATGGTTAAAACTGCAAACTCATCTATGCATGATTCAGATGCTGTGGTTTTAGTTGTGGAAGCAGGACATGACGTAACAAATGTTGAATACGGTGTAATAGATTATCTTAAAAAGTCCGAGGCACCTTCCATTCTTGCAATAAATAAAACAGACCTTGTAACAAAAGAAGTAATTGCAGAAACCATAAGTAAATATGCAGAGCTTTATAATTTTAACTCTTTTGTACCGATAAGCGCCAAGAAAAATACAATGGTTGACGTACTTTTATATGAGTGTGAAAAGTTTTTGAAAGAATCCGATTGGTTTTTCCCCGATGATATAGTTACGGATCAACCTGAACGCCAAATTGTTGCTGAAGTCATTAGAGAAAAAATTCTTCGCACACTCGATAAGGAAATTCCACACGGAACTGCTGTTGTTGTTGAAGAGTTCAAAGAGCAGGAGACAATTATAAGAATTCGCGCTGAAATTTTCTGTGAAAAAGCCTCTCACAAAGGCATTATTATAGGCCATAACGGCGAGGCATTAAAGAGAATCGGCACATATGCAAGACAGGATCTTGAAAGAATATTTGGCATACAGGTTTATCTTAATCTGTGGGTAAAGGTTAAGGAAAATTGGAGAGAAGGATCGTCGACCGTAAGCAATTTCGGTTATCGTGAAGAATGATATTCTGTTTAACGGAAGGTAGCTTATGCAGCTTACAACAGATGCGTTAGTTTTAAAGGAAATAAGCATTTCGGATACGGATAAGTTAATAACAGTACTAACACCCTCATCGGGAAAAATTGCTGTTATGGTAAAGGGTGGTTATTCATTGAATAACAAGTACACTTCACTTTCGCAACCTTATACTTATCTAAACCTTGAACTTTATGAAAGAAACGGTTATTATTGGCTGAGAGGTGGCTCGGTATTGGAGCCTTTTTTCGGAATTAGAAATGACCTTAATAAACTGTCATTAGCAGCATATATTTCAGATATTGCCAACGAGTTGACAGGCGAGAACACACCATCCGTTGATATTCTCAGAATGACGCTTAATACTTTTTATGCTTTATGCAATACGGACAAGCCCTTGCAGATAATAAAAGGTACTTATGAATTGAGAGCGGCAGGATTTTCAGGATTTATGCCGCGCGTTGAGGGGTGCTGTTACTGCAAAACTACGAGTTGTGATTTTTATTATCTTGACGTTATGAACGGCAGAATCATATGTGACAGCTGTATGAAATCACGGACAAATAATATAAAAATCAAATATAATCCCGATATAGAGTACAGCGAGGAAAGAAGTGTGCTTTGCCCGATAAGTGCCTCAGTTGCGGCGGCGGTGAACTATGCTTTGCACGCTTTGCCTGAGCGAATGTTTTCATTTTCACTTTGTGACAGTGAGGAGTTGTCGAGCTTTGAACGCACTGCTGAAATATATTTGCTAAGTCATATAGAGCACAGCTTTGCTTCGCTTGACTTTTACAAATCATTGAAATAATGAGGGTCACTATGTTAATTACAGAGAAAACACTTACCACACTTGAATTTGATAAAATACTTAATGAGCTGGCTAGCGCCACGAAAACATCCGGAGGTGCATCGTTGGCGCTTTCTTTGCGTCCTTCTGACTATAAAGATGAAATTCTGCGCAGACAGCGTAAAACATCAGATGCTAAAAAGCTTATTTATAGTAAAACTGCTCCAAGTTTCGGCGATATTCGTGATATAAATGATTCAAGCGAAAAAGCTGAGAAGGGTGCGCATTTGACGCCAAGAGAACTACTTGATGTTGCGGGAGTTCTGCGCACAACTAGATTGCTTATAGACTATATTCGCATCGATAGATTGTTTGAAACATCGCTTGATGAAATTTTTGACCGTCTTATACCTAATCGTTCTCTTGAAGAAAGGATAACAAGATCAATTATATCTGAGGATATGATAGCAGATGAAGCAAGTTCACAGCTTGCCGAAATTCGTAGAAAAATAAGAAGCGGTAGAAACCATGTAAAAGAAATATTGCAAAAGTACACATCGTCAAACAACTATTCAAAGTATTTGCAAGAGAACATTGTAACAGTCAGAAACGGCAGATATGTTATCCCCGTCAAGGCGGAGAATAAAAATGAAATCAAAGGGCTAGTTCACGACACTTCATCATCAGGCTCAACCTTATTTATTGAGCCTATGGCGGTTGTTGAGGCAAACAATGAACTTCGTGTTCTTGAATCAAAGGAAGAACATGAAATAGAGAAAATACTTTATGAAATGTCAGTCGAAACCGCGTCTTTTGCAAGTGCATTACGGCTTGACTACATGAATATAGTTGAACTTGACTTTTATTTTGCCTGTGCGGAACTTTCATGTCGCATGAATGCAGAGGCAGTTTTAATAAATAACGATAAAAAAATAATATTTAATCGTGCAAGACATCCACTCATATCAAAGGAAAGGGTTGTTCCTATTGATGTCCGTGTTTCAGATGGGTTTGATACTATGATTATTACAGGACCAAACACGGGAGGAAAAACCGTTACTCTCAAAACACTTGGTCTATTTTCACTTATGGTTCAATCTGGACTTCATATTCCTGTTGGAGACAATTCTTCTGTTTGTGTTTTTGATAGAATTCTTGTTGATATAGGCGACGAGCAAAGTATTGAGCAGTCGCTTTCAACTTTTAGCTCTCACATGGTTAATATTGTAGGAATAATGGGCAAATTGACAGAAAATGCTCTGGTTCTGTTTGATGAATTGGGAGTAGGAACTGATCCTGTGGAGGGTGCCGCGCTTGCTGTTTCTATAATTGAGGCTGTTAGAGAAAGTGGTGCTATATGTGTAGCAACAACTCATTATGCAGAGCTTAAAGCATATGCGCTAAACACCAAAGGCGTTTGCAATGCCTCATGTGAATTTGATATTGAAACACTCAAGCCGACTTATAAATTAATAATCGGCACTCCAGGTAAATCAAATGCTTTTGCCATTTCACAAAAACTTGGAATATCAGAAAAAATCATTGAACGAGCAAAACAACAAATTAACAATGAAAATCGCAAGTTTGAAAATGTTATTGAAAAGCTTGAACAAAAACGAATTGAGATGGAACACAATAAAGAAGAGACAGCAAAAATGAAAAACGAATTTCGTGCATACCGTGAGAAAGCCGAGTTAGAAATTCAAAAAAAGCTAACGGAGTCTGATAAAATACTCGCTGAGGCAAGCCGAAAATCGTCTGCAATGATTGAGAGTGCAAGAGCATCAAGCGAATTTATTTTTGAACAGATAGACAAGCTAAGAAAAGAAAAAGATGTTGATAAAGCTCAATCTCAGTTGAATGAAAAGCGAAAACTTGTTAGAGAGTATCTGCGTAGCAATGAACATAAATTTAATCCTGTAAATGAAGTCACTAATGAAGAATATGTTTTGCCAAGAAAACTTAGAAAAGGCGATGAAGTTTTAATTGTCAGTATAGGAAAAAATGGATTTTTACTTGATAATCCTGATAAATCTGGTAACGTCAGCGTTCAGGCGGGAATAATCAAAACACGTTTGAAAATAGATGATTTACAGCTTATTGAAAATGACACAACAATAATTGATAAAGATAACAAAAAGATTAAAGCTTCAAATTATACTGTCAGCGCAAGTCGTGCGGTTAGACCTGAAATAGATTTACGTGGAATGATGGGTGACGAGGGCTGGCTTGCTGTTGATAAATATATTGATGAAGCAATTATGGCAGGTCTTCACAATGTAAGCATAATTCACGGTAAGGGGACAGGAGCCCTGAGAAATGCAATTTGGCAGAGATTGCGTACGGATAAGCGTATTGCCTCATATAGAATAGGACGGTACGGTGAAGGTGACGGAGGGGTTACGATTCTTGAACTAAAATAACGCCTACCTAACAAACCAATTTGCAAATAATTTTGAATTTTTAAGTGTTAAGCTTTTGAAAATTCAAAATTACTAAACGTCAATGCTGCCCATTTGCTTACACGAATATTATATAATCGAAAGGTATTTGTTTAATGAATCTTTCAGAGAATTTGATTTACAGCATGAATGTAGTTGCACCGATATTTTTGCTTGTGCTTTTAGGGTGGCTTTTAAAGCGCAAAAAAATTTTTGCGGATGCTTTTTACTCGTCAAGCGAAAAATTTGTTTTTAATATTGCTTTACCTTGTATGATATTTCTTGATGTTTCAAACTCAAAACTTGAGTTCGTCGGTAAACATACATCTCTCGTTATTTATTGCAGTATTGGTATGATATTAGCTTTTGTTATTGGAGCTTTGATAATTTCAACTTTTTCAAAAGATAAAGCAAAAACGGGTGCTATGGTTCAAGGCATGGCAAGAGGGAACTTTACAATTCTCGGCGTGCCTCTTGCTCAGAATATGTTTGGCGATGGAGGCTCTCAGCTTGTATCAATACTTATGCCTGCTGTTGTACTTATCGGTAATATTTCTGTCGTTATTATGTTTTCTTTGTTTGATAGCTCAGAAAGCAAAAGAAACTTTAAGGAACTAGTGAGGTACATAGTAAAATCAATTATTAAAAATCCTTTGATAATAGCCGTTGTGCTTGCAATCCCGTTTATGATTTTCAACAATTTAGTAATGCCTTTGTTTGCACTGCGCACATTGACATATCTTTCAAATGCGACTATGGCACTGTCTCTTATCAGTCTTGGCGCTTGTATTACAGTTTCATCTTTCAAGGGTAAATTCTCTTATGCTGCTGTAACAGCCGCTATACGTCTTATATTTCTTCCAACTATTATGGTGCTTATTGCATTGCTATTTGGATTTTCTTCAATGGAGCTTGGTGTAATCTTTTTATTGTTTGGTGTACCGACGGCGATAAGCAGTTATATAATGGCTAAAGAAATGAATAGTGATTATGAGCTTGCAGGGCAAATCTTGTTATTGACAACTTTGTTTGGTGTCTTTACTTTGTTTTTAGGCGTTTTTATAATGAAAACTATCGGATGTATATAAAAAGTCACAATAAATAAGAATTATTTTGCCATTTTTTTGTGTTAAGCATAAAAAATTAGAAATATTTTAAAAACCCTTTTCAAAAGCGGATAAGTATAGTATAATATAGATATATGGGTATTAGCCTTTAAGCTATACTTCATCTTTTAACAATATAATATTTTGGAGGATGTATGAAGGAATCACTTTATGGGGATTTGAGCGTTATAGGTATGAAGGGTTGTGAGCAATTTGCAATGCAAGTTGATTATTACCTCAAAGAATGGAGAAAAAGCGGTGATGAAGAATCATTTTTAGTTGGAGCTGAATGTCCAAGATTTGGCTCAGGAGAAGCAAAGGGTTATATCACTCAATCTCTTCGCGGCCATGATGTTTATATCATTTGTGATACTTTTAATTACGGTGTTACTTATAAAATGTACGGACAAACTGTACCTATGAGTCCTGATGATCACTATGCTGATTTAAAGAGAATTGTTGCAGCAATCGGCGGGAAAGCACGCAGAGTTTCAGTAATAATGCCTATGCTTTATGAAGGCAGACAACATAAACGTAACAGCCGTGAATCTCTTGATTGTGCAATTATGCTACAAGAACTTGCTCATATGGGCGTTTCTAACATAATAACTTTCGATGCACATGATAACCGAGTACAAAATGCTATTCCTCTTTGTGGATTTGACAGTATAAGACCTGCATATCAGATGGTTAAAGCTCTTGTGAGAAATATACCTGATATTGTTATTGATAAAAATGAGTTGATAATTATTTCTCCTGATGAGGGAGCTATGGATAGATGTATGTATTATGCATCAGTTCTTGGACTTGAAGTTGGAATGTTCTATAAACGCAGAGATTATTCAAAAGTTATTGATGGCAAAAATCCCATTGAAGCTCATGAATATCTCGGTAATGATGTTAACGGAAAAGATGTTATCATTGTTGATGATATAATTGCATCAGGTGATTCGCTTATCGACGTTGCATTGCAGCTCAAACAAAAAGGTGCTAAACGCATTTTCTCGTTTGCAACATTTGGTCTATTCACAGCAGGAACCGGGATTATAGACAAAGCATATTCTGAAGGCCTTATAAATAAAGTTTTCACTACAAACCTTATATACCGTACACCAATGGTGCTTGCTTCACCATGGTGCGTGGAAGTTAATATGTGCAAATATGTTTCATATATTATTGATACTCTCAATCATGATGCGACCATAAGTAATCTTTTAAATCCTGTAGAGAGAATACACAATCTACTTGAAAAGCATAAAGTTGATATGGCAGAGCAGATGAAAATAAAATTCGAATAAAAGAATCATCCCCTTGTTTTATATTGTCATGATAAAAGTAATAATATAATTACATATGCGCAGACTATTTAATATCTTCAGTAAGCTTTATTTAATGCAGAAGTTACATTAATATGCAGTTAATAATGAGCATATATAATTATAAATAGATATACTTTTAAAAGGAGGACTGGGTATGAGCAAAAAGCAAAAAGTTTATGATGTCAACGTTAAAACTTCCATCGGCGGTCAGGCTTTGATTGAAGGAATAATGATGCGTGGGCCTAAACGTACCGCAATGGCAGTGCGTAATACCTCAGGAGAAATTGTAATTGAGGAATGGAAAACTGAATTTTCTGCAAAGAAAAAAGTTTTAAAAATGCCTGTAATTCGTGGCGTCTTTGCTTTTTTTGATTCAATGAAAATAGGATATAAATGTCTTATGCGTTCTGCGGAAATTTCTGGGCTTGAAGAAATTGAAGAAGACTTAAAACGAGAAAAAGCTGCTAAAAAAGCTGCAAAACAGGGAATTGTTCTTCAAAATATTTCGGATGAAAAGCTTGTTGATATAAAGAATACAGAAACTGAAATTCAATCGGATACAGAAAACATAGTTGAAAATAAAAGTCAATCAACAATTGACGATAAAAGCGAAAAAGAAACCAAAAAAAGCGGTACTCTTACTACGCTTATTATGATAATAGGAATTGTCTTTGGTGTGGTCCTTGCAATAGGATTGTTCAAATTTGTTCCAGAGCTACTTTATCAATACGGCTTTTTAAAGCTTTTCCCATCACTTGACAATGCTGGCTATGGCTATAGTTTTGCTAGAGCTTTGTTTACAGGTATTGTGAAAATTTCATTGCTTGTTGGATATATGCTTCTTATCAGCTTAATGAAAGATATAAGAAGAACTTTTATGTTTCATGGCGCTGAGCATAAAACAATATTTTGTTATGAACATGGTTTGCCATTAACAGTTGAGAACATAAAAATACAGAGACGCTTTCATCCAAGATGTGGTACTTCATTTTTAATTTTAATGATGATAGTAGGAATTTTTATAACAATGTTTATCCCTCAGCAACTCGTATCGTCACCTATTTATAATACAATACTTAGAACATTTATTAGTTTACTCTTACTTCCACTTATGATGGGACTCGGCTATGAGCTTATCAAGGTTGCAGGAAAGCACGATAATATAGCAACAAGGATAATTTCTGCACCAGGTATGTGGCTTCAACATATCACTACTAAAGAACCAGATAATGACATGATTGAATGTGCAATTGCAGCAGTTATTAGAGTTATTCCTGATGATGGCAGTGATATATTGAAATAATGTTCACTGAATAATCTAAAGTTTGAATTGTTCAGTAAATATTATAATAGAGGAATGATGTTCTCCTCAAAAACAAACCGCTTAATAAGCTGATGACATCTGTTTTATACAGAGTGGCATTGGCTTAATTTTTATTTTCGGAGGGTTTTATGCTTCTTTCACTTGCGCTTATTATGATTTTGGGACTTGCTATCGGTCAACTTTTTGAAAAAATTCACCTACCACGTCTTATTGGTATGCTTGCTGTCGGAATTATACTTGGTCCTTACGTTTTGAATTTACTTGACAGTTCGATACTTGATATTTCATCAGACCTGCGAGAAATTGCACTTATCATTATTTTAATTAAGGCAGGACTTGCACTCAATATTAAAGATTTAAAGAAAGTAGGACGACCAGCAATATTAATGTCGTTTTTGCCTGCATGCTTTGAAATTTTGGGTATAGTAATATTTGCACCATTACTTCTTGGAATCACTTACGCAGAAGCCGCTTTGATCGGTGCTGTGCTTGGAGCTGTGTCACCTGCTGTTGTTGTTCCAAAAATGGTTACACTTATGGAAGAGGGTAGGGGAACCGACAAAAGTATTCCTCAATTGATTTTAGCAGGCGCTTCACTTGACGATGTTTTTGTAATTGTTCTTTTTGGAGTATTTTGTGGTATGGTACAGGGAGTTGGATTCTCAGCCGTAAGCTTTATTGACATACCAGTTTCTATAATTTTTGGAATAGTAATAGGCGCTTTAATTGGTATTTTAGCCGCTTTCATTTTTGGAAAAATCCACATGAGAGATTCAGTTAAAGTGATTATAGTAATAGGTATATCATTTGCTCTTGTTGCCTTTGAAAACTTTATTGCAAATTATGTGGCCTTTTCGGGGCTTATAGCGGTTATGACAATGGCTTGCTTTATTCAAATAAGAAAACCTATAGTTGCTGAAAGATTATCAAAAAAATTCTCAAAATTGTGGGTAGTTGCTGAGATAATGCTCTTTGTACTCGTTGGAGCAGCTGTTGATATTCGTTATGCCGTAGGGACGGGATTTATAATAATAGGACTTATATTTATAGGTTTGCTGTTTAGAACTGTTGGAGTATTTGTTTCCATGATAAAAACAGATTTAAGTTTCAAAGAAAGAATATTTTGTACCATTGCATATATACCTAAAGCTACAGTACAAGCGGCTATAGGGGCAGTACCTCTTGCGATGGGACTTCCCATTGGGCAACTTGTGTTGACTGTTGCAGTTGTGTCAATCTTGCTAACAGCACCGCTTGGAGCGTTAGGTATTGATTTGTCCAGCAAGAAATTTTTAAGCATAGCAAAAAGACAAATTTAATAAGCTCCGCATTTTACCTAATAATTCCTCATATAATTTATTGAAGAAATTTTATATATATAGTGCTATAATTAAAGGAGATATTATATGGAAAACAATCATTATCCGTTTGTAAATCCGCCTCTACCTTATGATTACAATGCAATGGAACCCTTTATTGATACAAAGACTATGACACTTCATCATGACAAGCATTTGCAAACTTATGTCGATAACTTAAATAGTGTTTTGAAAGATAATCCGAAATTGCAAAATCTTTCGCTTGAAGAATTGATATATAGTTCGGGCAGATTATCGAGGAATATTCAAGATAAAGTAAGAAACAATGCTGGGGGAGTATATAACCACATCTTTTTCTTTGATGAGATTAAAAATCCGTCGTCTAATATACCAACAGGAAATATTGCACAGATCATTGGTCAACAATTTGGAAGTTATGATAATTTTAAAGATGAATTAAAAAAAACAGCTCTTTCTGTATTTGGCTCAGGATATGCGTGGCTTGTGCTTGACAGAGGTAAGCTAAGAATTATAGCAACACAAAATCAGAACAATCCCATCGAATACAAAATGTGTCCTATTCTGACACTTGATGTTTGGGAGCATTCTTATTATTTAAAGCATTACAACAAGCGTTTCGATTATATAGATGATTGGTTTAAAATAATTGATTGGGATAAAATAAACAGAAATTTATCAAGCTGTATGAGAGCAT
>Ga0172378_10004659_pt1 | contig 12836 bp, 10 predicted proteins | sample GrowelOW332metaG_FD_119755 | JGI IMG/M metagenome (GOLD analysis project Ga0172378, IMG submission 119755) | Groundwater microbial communities from an aquifer near a municipal landfill in Southern Ontario, Canada - Pumphouse #3_1 metaG | ecosystem: Environmental > Aquatic > Deep subsurface >...
TTTTAATTTCAAAAAAGAAAATATTGTAAAAATATCTTTAAAAACGCAAAAAGGTGTTGAACAGTTTTTAAAATTATTTCAACAAAAATTTGAAAATATGATTTCGCCAAACATTAATAATGTTATTACAAATGAAAGGTATAGAAGGGAATTATTAAATACGCTAGAATACATTAAAAAATTTAATTTTAATAATCCAATAGAAATAAATGCTGAAAATATAAGAATTGCAGCAAATTCTATCGGTAGAATTACTGGAAAAATAACATCTGAAGAAATTCTTGATAATATTTTTTCAAAATTTTGTATTGGAAAATAATATTAATTAAATATAATTTTTTATTTATCTTAAATAAAAAAATTAAAAAAATTATAATTTTAGTTGGCTTGTATATTATATCTTATAACAATTAGATGGCTTGGTTTACAAAATAAGTTATGAGGTATTTATTATTTTATAGAGGTTTATATGAAAAAGGTTTTACCTTTGTCTGTGGCATTGTTGCCATTTTTATTATCAAGTGTAGTAAATGCTGCAAATTATCAAAGTAAGGCATTTATTGGGACATCTGTTAACAGAATATCAATGATTGCAAAGGAAAAAAATAGCGACAATGCCAAAAAATTCAGCGATTCGTCAATTAGTGAAACAATTAATGGTGGTTATAAAATATATTTTTCAAAGCAAACTAACGGTAGCTTTTTTATATCGCCAGAATTTAATTTAAACTTTTACAATTTAAGTGGTGAAAATAACCAAAATTATGATACATATCAAACAATACTTTCAAATAGCGTTTCAAAAAAAATTATAATCCATAACTTATCGGAAAAGAAGTATAAAATAAATCCAATAATAAATTTTGATTTATCTATCGGATATGAATTAAATAATAAAAATTCAATATTATTTGGAACTGGATTACAATTTACAAAATTAAAATATAAAATTAATATTACTAAGAATTATGATAAACAGATTAGTAATATCACTATACCGGACAATAATTTAAATAACTATTCATATTCAAAAACCAAATATAATTTTGGTTATGAAGAATTTATAGGTTATGAATATAATTTAACAGATACTGTATCTTTAAATGTTAAAGCTACATATTCACATATTACACCAGAATTTGGTAGTATAAAAATTAAAACAAATATAGTTGATTACAGCTTTGGTGCAAAATATGATTTATAAATTAATTGCATTAATATAATAACTAAATGTTATGTCTTCATAATAAATTTATAAAGACATTTTTATAACTTTTTCTAGTTATAAACCAAAAAATCAAATAAATAAATTTAATATTTTTAAAAAACAAATATGTTATCTATTATATAAACTCTTGCAAATTATTTTGATTTTTATATCTTCTTTGTATATTTAACTAAATAAAGAAGATGTTAAAAAAAATTATTAGCGGTTTAATGTTTTTGATTCTTATATCTTGCGGAACTACAACAAAAATTGTAAAAGAAACAAAACAACAAACTCAACCATATGAAAATATAGAAGGTGGCAACCTTGAAAATAATGAAAATAAACTTACTGTTGCTATTTTATTACCTTTATCTGGAAAAGCGGAAAAAATTGGTAACTCGATGCTTAAATCAGCACAACTTGCAATGTTTGATAGTAAATTAGATAATATAATATTAAAACCGTATGATACAAAGGGTACTGCATCTGGTGCAACTGAAGCTATAAATTCGGTTATAAAAGATAATGCAGATATAGTAATTGGACCATTATTTACTCAAACAACTAAGGCAATTATTGATATTGCAGCTATAAATAATTTAATGATTCTTTCATTTTCCGATAATCAATCACTATTGGATGAAAATCACAACAATGTTTACTTAATGGGATTTACACAAAAGCAAGAAATAGAAAGAATAATAAGCTATTTAGTTTCCAATAAAAATTATTACGGATTTTCGGCAATGTTTCCTAGTGATATTTATGGAAGTTCAGCATCAAAAACATTTAAAGATGTAGTTTTTAGAAAAGATTCAAAAATAGTAAAAATAGATTTCTATTCTAAAAATGATTCTAATTTAGAGAGCAAGATAAATAGTCTGCTTGAAATGAACACTTACAGAGATGAAGTATATAAAAAATATAAAGAGGATAAAGCTTTGGCTAAAGCACAAGGTTTAGGAAATGATGTTGAATTTAAATATACGGATGATGACAAAATATATGCTGATGCATTACTAATACCAGATAGTGGAAATGAATTGAATAATATTGCGGATATTTTAGCAAAATACAGTGGGACACATAAGCCATTACTTGTTGGAACAAGTAAATGGTTGAATAATCCACTATATAATAATGCTAATTTTAATGGCACACTTTTCGTTGCATCAAATCCAAATGACTATTCAAGCTTTGAAAATAATTACTATAGTACATTCAACTCTTATCCATTAAGAGTATCGTCATTAGCTTATGATGCTGTGAAAGCGGTTATGGAGGCATATTCTCAAGCTGGTGAAAAAAATAATTTAAAATATGCTATTGAAAATTATCAAGGATTCGAAGGTGCCAATGGAAAATACAGATTTTTAAGTAATGGATTTGTTGAGAGAAAACTTTCTATTATAAAAATTTTAGATGGTAAATATGAAATTATAGATTACGATAATAATGAATTCTTAAAGTATTAATCAAATATCGGGGGCTTACATGATTAATACAAATCTTAAAAATTTGATATTAGAAATAAAATCAAATGTTGATAAGAGGATATCTGAATTAATTCAAAATAATGAGGAAAAGTTAACAAACGCTATAAAATATAGTTTACTCTGCAATGGCAAAAGACTAAGACCATTATTAATTATAGAAACTGCAAGATCTCTAAACTGCGAATATAATGAAAATCCCGATATATTGACAGTCGCTTGCGCTATCGAAATGATACATATTTTTTCATTAATTCATGATGATTTACCTTGCATGGACAATGACAATTATAGAAGGGGTGAATTAACATGCCATAAAAAATTTAATGAATACGATGCTCTTTTAGCTGGTGACAGTTTAATTGCATTATGTTTCGAAACAATAATTACAAAAACTAAACATTTAAATTTTGAAGAAAAATGCAAAATAATTGAAGTAATTTCAAAAGCAATTGGCTATCAAGGTATGTGCTTAGGGCAATCTCTAGATATTGAATTTGAAAAAAACAAAAAGTCAAAATCATCAGATGAAGCGGAAAAAATCAATATATTAAAAACTGGTTTTTTATTTAAAGCTTGTGTTGAAATAGGCTGTATATTAGGTAAAGCTAATAAATGCCAACAAGAAGCTTTAATTAATTACTCAATAAATTTTGGTAAGGCCTTTCAATTAGCTGACGACATAAAAGACAATGAAATAAATAGCAGCGAAATAGAAAATGTAAAGGGCAGAATATTAAACCTGATAAAAAATTGTAATGATAATTTAGAAAAATTAAACAACAATAAAGGGATCAACAATTTAAAACTTTTAACAAATTATTGTTTTATTGTTTAAAAATTTAAGCTTTACTATTTTTAAATTTATCAAGTTCAACATTAAAATCTTCTAAACTTAACTCACCAATCCTCAGTTTTCCATTTATCAAAAATGCTGGAGCTCCAGTTATCCCGAGTTCCTTTGCCAAATTTAAATTGACTTTAATCATCTCGATTATATTTTCTTTTTCCGCAACTAACTTAGCTTTAAGTTTTTGTATATCAATATCTGCTTCTTGCAAAGCAATTTTTATTTGATTTCCATCATCATTAAAATTGTTCATTATACTTCTTATATATGGAACAAATTTATCAGGTTCAGACATAATTATACCATAACCTATTTGTGTAGCATACGAAGAAATTTTACCTAAAATAGGAATCGGTTTAATAATTAGCCTAACGCTCTTACCAACCTCCATAAGTTGCTTAATGATTTTTGATTCAGCTTTACAATGAACGCAATTATAGTCAAAAAACTCAGTGACTTCAAAATCGCCATCAGGATTAAGTATTATAGAACCATCTTTAAGTTCACAATCATAATATTTTTTCATGACATTTACCATTTTTTATTAAATGTCTTCCTATAGGAGACTATTACTATTTTTTAAAAAATCAATGATTATTACTTACTTTTTTAATTAATTAATTAATTATACTTTCTGCTCTTCTATATCTTAATGCTTCAAGCACATGTTTTTTTTCAATATTTTCTTTGTTATCCATATCAGCTATAGTTCTAGCAACCTTTAGTACTTTTGTATAACTTCTCATAGATAATCCATATGTATTTACCGCTTTTTGTAAAATTGTTTGAGTTTCACTGTCTAATTGTGCAAATTTTTTAAGTAAATCATTTGATGCTTTTGCATTCAACAGTGCTTTATTTTCTGTATTTTTATATCTTAAACTTTGAATTTCTCTAGCTTTTATAACCCTTTGCTTTACTTCTGCACTGGTTTCAATTTTTTTATTTTTTTTAAATTCATCAAAAATATCAATCCTAGGCACCTCAACAGTAACGTCTATTCTGTCTAATAAAGGTCCAGAAATTTTTGCTTGATATTCTTTTGCACAGAGAGGTGCTCTTGCACATTTTTTTGCACTATCCATTAAATTTCCGCACCTGCATGGATTCATAGCTCCAATAAATTGAAAATCAGCTGGAAAAACAATATTAGAATGAGCTCTTGCAATTGAAATTTCGCCATTCTCCATTGGTTGTCTAAGAGAATCTAAAACTTGCCTTGGAAATTCTGGCAATTCATCTAAAAATAATATACCTTTATGCGCTAAAGAAATTTGTCCGGGTCTTGGTTTTGCACCGCCACCGACCATAGCCGGCATTGAACATGAATGATGAGGATCCATAAAAGGCCTATATGTAACTAATTCCCCATTTTTTGTATTCCCAGCTATACTATTTATCATATTTATTTCCAAAATTTCTTCTAAATTTAAATCTGGTAAAATTCCTGGTAGTCTTTTAGCTAACATTGATTTTCCAGTTCCAGGAGAACCAATCATTAATAAGTTATGTCCACCAGATGCAACTATTTCAATAGCCCTTTTAGCTTGTTCTTGCCCAACTACATCTTTTAAATCTGGATAATTTGGTCTTAATAATTCCTTTTTAAATTTTGGTCTAGTTAATAATTGATTTCCCTTTAAATGATTTATTAATGATAAAAGATTTGACGGTGCTAATATTTGTACATCGTTTCCAACCCATAATGCCTCTGGTCCATTTTCTTCTGGACATATAATTCCTAAGTTTCTATCCATAGCGCCCATAGTTGCAGGAAGGATTCCACCAACATAATTTATCGAACCATCTAAAGATAATTCACCCATCACAGCATAATCATCCATAGAATCATTTGAAATAATACCCATTTCAATAAGAATTCCAATGGCTATAGGTAAATCTAATGATGTACCATCTTTTTCAATATCTGCCGGAGTTAAATTTACAGTAATTCTTTTTGCAGGAAAAGCTAAATTTAACGAATTTATAGCGCTTCTGACTCTTTCTTTTGATTCATTTACAGCTTTATCTGGAAGTCCAACTATATTGAATGCAACAAAACCACTAGAGATTTTAACTTCCACATTTACATCAATAACCCTAACACCAGAAAAAACAAATGTTTTTACCTTTGCAACCATTAAAATAATTATTTTTCAAAAACTCTAACAACAGTTTAAAAGATGTTATAAATAAATCAAGAAAGAATTAGCAATATTATTTAAATTATAAATTGAATTTTTAAACTTTAATTAGTAATTAGTTATAATTATTTAACTTTCATATTGCATTTACTTTTTATATATAAATTAGATTTCCACATTTATTAGAATGTTAGAAAAATTGCCCTTGATTATTATTACTGCAAAATTAAAACCCATAAATTAAAATCTATAATTTTTTATTATCGCAACATAAGAGTAAAATTACCACTAAATATAACATAAAATAAATTATTTTAATATACCGACTAAAGAAATTTTATCTTGTTTTATCATTATTATTTTGGCATTTACAATATCTTGCTGATTCTAATAATGCCTGCCATGATATCGAAGTTACTTCCTCCCTTCCATTTGAAAATTGCTTTTTAATTTTTCCATCTGTATATTTTATAATATTTCTTGGCTTATCTATACCATCAGCCTTTAAATATAGATATTCAATTCTTTTATCTCGATATTCTATAATAGTTGTTGGCTTATTTATTCCATCATTATTAGGATATTGATAATCGATTCTTTCATCTGTATATTTTATAATAGCTCTTGGCTTATTTATACCATTAGCATTAGGATATCGCTCTTCAATTGTTCCATCTGGATAGTTAGTGATATATATTGGCTTATCTATACCATTAGCCTTTAAATATCGATATTCAATTCTTTTATCTTGATATTCTATAATAGCTGTTGGCTTATTTATTCCATTATTATTAGAATATTGTTTTTCAACTTTTCCGTCTTCATATTTTATAATAGTTGTTGTATCATCTATCCCATCAGCATTAGGATATTGTTCTTCAGTTTTTCCATCTTTATAGGATACAAAAACTTGTGCTTCATCTATCCCGTCATTATTAGGATATTGTTCTTCAACTGTTCCATCTGCATATTTAATAATAGTTGTTGGATCACCTATCCCATCAGCATTAGGATATTTTTCTTCAGTTCTTCCATCTTTATAGGATACAAAAACTTGTGCTTCATCTATCCCGTCATTATTAGGATATTGTTCTTCAACTGTTCCATTTTTATATTTTATAATAGTTGTTGGATCACCTATCCCATTAGCCTTTAGATATTGCTCTTTAATTGTTCCATCTGCATACTTTGTAATATATTCCGGTTTATCTATTCCATTAGCATAAAGATAATTCTTTTCAACTGTTCCATTTTTATATTTTATAATAGTTGTTGGATCATCTATCCCATCAGCATCTGGATATCGCTCGATAATTTTTCCGTCCACATACTCTACAACACTTTCTAATTTATCTATGGCATTATTTCCTTCAATGTCACATAAATTATTAAAACATTGTTTTTTATCAACTTCAGGGCCATTATTTAATTCCCTTTTTTTATTTGTTTGAACTTCATTAGTTGATTTTTGTATATTTGTTATTTTTGAACTATTTAATAAAATTCTATTATTTTTTTTACCGTTATTATTTATTTTATTTAAAATATAATTACATTTATTATTAAAAATATCCATATTGTTTTGCTTATATTTTGCCGCTGCTTCAATAAGAACATTTACACACTGTCCTGAAAAAATATTGTAACTGTAATCTGATATCTTAACTAAAGCATCTAAACATTTATCAAGAACATTTGTATCATTTTGTTGACATTTTTTTATTATTTCACTAAAAGCATATGTACAATTCGTTGAACAAGAGTAAGTAATTTTATCGTTATTAGATATTTTAACTAAAATATCACAACATTTATCAAAAATACTTTTATTGTCTTGCGGACATTTTTCTAATATCAAAATAAGAACATTTACATATTGCCCTAAACAAGTATTACAGCTCCTATTATCGTCAGATATTTTAGCTAAAACATTCAAACATTTATTAAGAATGTCTGTATTGTTTTGTGGGTATTTTTTTATTATTTCTCCAAAAGCACATGCACAATATTGTAAACAAAAACTACCAACTTTCTCATTATCAGATATTTTAATCAAAATATCACAACATTTATCAAAAATATTTGTATCATTTTGTGGGTATTTTTTTATTATTTCTCCAAAAACATATGCACATTCTGTTAAACAAGGCTTTTCAGCTTTCTTATTATCAGATATTTTAATCAAAATATCGCAACATTTATCAAGAATATTTTCATCATTTTGTTGACATTTTTCTATTATTTTTCCAAAAGCACCCGCACAATCTCTCAAACAAGACTTATCAGCTTTCTTATTATCAGATATTTCAATCAAAATATCACAACATTTATCAAGAATATTTTTATCATTTTGTGGGTATTTTTTTATTATTTCTCCAAAAACATATGCAAAATTATTTAAACAGCAACTTCCAGCTTTCTCGTGATTAAATATTTTAATCAATGCATCATAACATTTATCAAGAACATTTGTATCATTTCGTTGACATTTTTCTATTATTTTATTAACAGAATTTTGAAAAATCGATAAAGCATATTGATCAATTTTTTCATTATTAGATACTAATTCCAATGTATTATCAAAATCTAATTCAGATTTCTTATTATCACATATTCCTTTTAAAATAAAATCTAGAATCTTATTATTAGTTGCTATTTGTAAAATTTCATCAAATTTATTATTAGTCGTTGTAATATTAATATGATTTTCTGATAATGATGAAGATTCTCTTGTCTGTAAAAAATTATCCATAATATAATTTATAAACTATTATTAAACTGCGCGATAGTATACTATAAAAATTAATAGATTGCAACAGGGATTCTTTAAAAAATTCTAATCATTTTTAAAGTTCTAAAAAAATTAAAAACTAAATAATTTATTTAGAATCTAACTCTTTATTTTCATTCGTAATAATATTTGCATTTCTAGAATCTTCTAACATTTTAACAAAACTTCCAACATTATGATTTTGATTACTTGAAATTCTTTCAACGAATGTTCTTGTTGTTTGCGTAATAGTCGTTTTTTCAATAATCTGCTTTCTTTGAATTATTTCAATATTATTTTTTAATATTAAGGAATTCCCTATCATACTTGGACTTTTATTAATAGAACTTACGGGAACAATATGTTCCAGTATTTCAAACTTAACATTGATTTTTCTGTTAATGCTAATTTTAGAACTTGGGGTAATTCGCGTTGAAATATTTAACTTTTTAATTTTTGTTTTTGGTGTAAGCAACCTACTCTTACCAGCCAACCTTTTATTAATTCGCGTTTTATTATTTTTTACAACTCTATTTTTTAATTTAAATTGTTTAATAACTTTCACAGCACCACTAATTTTCAGCCAATGATCGAACCAAAAATTAAAACTTAGTGGACTAAACATTTTATTCTTTTTATGATTCTTATTCTCGTTTACCCTATTTCTTAATTTTATTTTTTTTATTACTTCCCTTCTCAAAGCTTCACTAACTGGCATTTTAAATTTTTTACCGTTTATAGTATCGGACAAACTTTGGTACTTATTTACATCAATTGCAATTTGTCTTAGAATAGATTCCAATTCTAATAATTCACTCCTCTCTTGATTATATTGCTTTTCTTTTAAAATCCTAGGAACTTCAATATTTTTTCTTTGAGACAGCTGGCCTCTCATACTCAATATAGTGTATGGTTTTTTTATATTTGACGAATTAGATTTAGAAACCATTTCAGTTAATTTTGTAAAATAACTATGTTCAGTATAATATTATTTATAAAAAATGCAATAAAAAAAATATGGTAAAATTATTGCTTTTTAATTCAAATTGTGCTTTTATTTACCTATGGTTATTAACAGTTAATCAATATGATAGATATAAAATGGATTATTGAAAATCCTGATGCTTTTAATAAGGCAATGAAAAGAAGAAATTACGATTTAAAAGCCGAAAAAATTATAGAGCTTAACAATAAAAGAAAAGCTGATATTACAGAGTTACAAGAGTTACAATCCCAAAGAAATTCGATATCTAAAGAAATAGGGCAAGCCAAAGCACAAAAAAAAGACGCCACAGAATTAATGAAAAAAGCTGATGAAATAGCAAAAAAAATGGACGAATTGAAAAAAATTCAGGACAATAAAGAAGCAGATGAACTTTATCAAATTTTAATCAGAATTCCTAATATTTTACAAGATGATATTCCAGATGGTGATGAAAGCAACAACAAAATTGTTGAAACTTATAGCAAACCAACAGAATTTGATTTTGAGCCAAAACCACATTATGATTTAGGAGAAAAATTAGGTATGATGGATTTTGAGCAAGCTGCATACCTATTTGGAAGTCGTTCAACTATTTTATTAAATGATCTGGCAAAACTAGAAAGGGCAATTTCAAATTTTGCATTAGATTTTGTTGAAAAATACGGATATATAGAAACGTCAATGCCGCCTCTCGTTAAAGATGTAGCTATGTTTGGAACTGGACAATTACCAAAATTCGAAAATACATTCAAAACAACAGATGGTCTTTATTTGGCTGGAACTTCAGAAATAATGATGACGAATTGGATAGCAAATAAAATAATAAGTGAAGAAGAATTGCCAATAAGATTCTGCGCATATACTTCTTGCTTTAGAAGTGAAGCTGGATCAGCAGGAAAAGATGTTAGAGGAATGTTAAGACAATTCCACTTCAAAAAAGTTGAAATGGTTTCAATAACAACACCTGACAAATCAAAAGATGAACATAAAAGAATGGTTGAAATTGAAGGTGAATTATTAAAAACTTTAAAAATACCTTACAGAACTATGTTATTATCATGCGGAGATACAGGCATTTCTTCTTCAAGAACATATGATCATGAAGGTTGGTTACCAGGACAAAATGCATATAGAGAATTAATGTCTTGTTCGAACTGTCTTGATTATCAAGCCAGAAGAATGAACGGTAGATATAGAAATAAAGAAGGTAAAGTACTTTATCCACATACTTTAAATGGAACCGCTGTAGCTGTTGGCAGAATAATAATTGCAATAATGGAAAATAACCAACAAAAAGATGGTTCAATACTAGTTCCAGAAGCGCTAATCCCTTATATGAACGGGCAAAAAGTTATTAAGAAAAGTAATAGTAAATAAGTAAATAAAAGTAATAAGTAAAAAAGCAATTTGCTTTTTTACTTACTTGGTATTTCTGTAGAATTTTTATTATTTACACATCGAAATAGTAATTTTTTGATATTTGACATTTCAGAAGAATTATTTGGAATCAATTCACTTTTATCTTTTATTGTATTATCTTGTGAATTTGCATTTTTTGCAACTGTCTTTTCATTATTCAAAGTTTCAAAACTTCTTGGGGTACTTTTTTCTGTAGATATAGAAGAATTTATAAATGATGAAGGTTCAACTTTTCTTAAAGAATTGAATGTAAGATCAATTCTTTCATAATTTCTAGCAAAATTCTCATTTATTCCAGTATTATGAGGAATTTCATTACAACTTTCTTTAACAGATGTTTTATTATCATTAAAAGACTTGTTTATTTCAATATTACCAAGCATTGAAATAAGCAAATTATTTAAAATTTTATAATTTCTATCATTTTGTTTAAATATATTTTCGAAGTATTCTATATTTATTGTATCCTCTTTATTTTTGAAAAATATGGCGTTTTCTTTTAAAGTAAATTTTAACTGGTTATACATAGCATTTAAAAAGAACATTTTATTATTTTCCATTAATTTATCAATATACTTTTTTTCTATGATTAAAGTTAAAATTTTTTTCTTATATTCAAAACTAGTTTTAGCTATACCGAATTCAATAATCTCCTTTAATAAATAAAATTGATGGTCAATAAAATTATTTTTGTCACATATTGAATCTATAAATATATTATTTTTTAAAATAATTATTAATAAATTACCAATTATATCGGGAGCTAATTTTAATTCTGCAATATTAATTAAATCAAGAATCACATTACTCCTCGATTTTATATTAAATTCCAAGCTACAAAATTCGCTTATAAAATTATCACTAATATTAAATAAATTTATGTAATTATATATAAAGTCAAATAAAAATTGTTGTAAATTATTTATCTTTTTTATTTTTAAATAATAATTAAATTCCAATATATTAAATGATTTTTTATTTAAATTAAAAATAATATTAGAATCTTTAATTAATTTTAAGATCTTTATCAATTTAAATAACTTTTTACATTCTTTTTTTAATAAAACTGAATTGCTTCTTGTTTCATCGTTTAAAAATAAGTTAATTTCATAATTAAAGTCTATATTGAAATTATTTATAATAATTATTAATTGCTTATGAATATCTTTTAATATATAAGTTTTATTTACTTCGTCAAATAAATTTAAAATATTATCATTCTCAATTATTTTATCAATAACTTGTTTAAAATCATTAAAATTTAATTTAGAAATACATCTATTGATTATTGCAGAAAATACAAATATAACATTATCATCTTGGCACATATGATTCATAATTTTACTTTCTAAGATATTAATTATAAAAAATCTTAAATCATTTGAATTTAATGTTTTAGATATAACGAATAGAAAATGGTTTATATATTTGATAATCAGAAGATTATCATCATTATCAACATTTAAGTTACTTTTTAGTAAAATATATTTTTCATAACTACTTAATGAATTTGATAAGAACTCATTAAGGTCTCTTTCTTTTTTATAATTTAATTTTTTACAATTTATACTATCTAAAATTTCCAGTTGTTCTTCAATTCTGAAATTTTTTACATTAAATTTATCCATAAATACCTCAACTATAACATTTAAAGTTGTAATATATATTTTATTTAATGCAATAAATATTTATTAAAAGTTGAAAAAATACAATATAAATATTCATTTAGTATTAATTACAATATTACATGATGATAAATAGAGTAAAATTAAGAATTGCGTTTTTCAATTATAAGTATATTTATTTTTATACGTACAATAATTACAATTTTAATTATTCTTGCAAAATGGTTAAATATTAACTTATTATATAAATAATTTACAATCTTTTCATAAATAAAATATTCCATTTAATAGATTTATTAATTCTTTTTCACAAAATTTTTTTAAAAGCCAAAAAATAAAA
>Ga0172378_10004660_pt1 | contig 12835 bp, 15 predicted proteins | sample GrowelOW332metaG_FD_119755 | JGI IMG/M metagenome (GOLD analysis project Ga0172378, IMG submission 119755) | Groundwater microbial communities from an aquifer near a municipal landfill in Southern Ontario, Canada - Pumphouse #3_1 metaG | ecosystem: Environmental > Aquatic > Deep subsurface >...
AAAAATAGACAAAGCCCTTATGTGAACAGACTCCGCCTTTAATCCTTAACTTATTTAATTCTATTATTATTATACCAACAAAATCGTATAATGAAAAGAGTACCAATAAAATAAATTGTCGATGCTCTTTATAAAGTTTTTAACACAAAACACCTTGTAATACCGCACCATTTTGTTGCTGTTACAAGGTGTTCCTCATTTCAATATCAACGATCATGGTAAGGTTTTTAACTGATCAAACGGCCAAAAAATCATAACCGCTTTCCCTTTTATAAGGCTATACGGGACAAAACCAACATCGGCAAATCGACTATCCTCTGAATTATTGCGATTATCACCCATAACAAAAATGGTACCTTCCGGAATTGTCGTAAGCGGATAATCACCACGTGTCTTACTCAGAATATATGGCTCATTCATAAGCTGCTGATTTACAAACACCCTGCCATCTTTTATCTCAATCGTGTCGCCCGGAATAGCAATGACGCGCTTGATAAAGTCACGGCTCTGATCCTGTGGATACTTGAAGATAAGAACTTCTCCCCGCTGCGGTACTCTAAAACGATAAATAAATTTATTTACTACAAGGCGTTCGTGATTGAGTAAAGTTGGCTGCATCGATGGACCATCGACAAGATAAAGTTCAACAATAAAGTAGCGGATAAAGAATGCTAAAACAACTGCAACCAGTATCGATATGACCCAGTCTTTGACTTCTTCACCGAGTGAATTCATAAAAGCACCCTCCTAGAAAAATAAAGGGGACTGCGCACAGTCCCTATTAATGCTATTAGCGTTTTTCTCTGATACGAGCAGCTTTACCCGTAAGATTACGCAAATAATAAAGTTTTGCCCGGCGCACAATACCTTTACGTACAACATCAATTTTTTCAAGTCTTGGTGAATGTACGGGAAACATACGTTCAACACCAACACCATACGAAATACGTCTGACAGTGAATGTTTCACGAACTCCTGTACCCTGACGGCCGATAACAACACCTTCAAACATCTGGATACGTTCACGAGTACCTTCGACAACCTTTACATGTACACGTACCGTGTCTCCAGGTGCAAAAACCGGAATGTCCGACCGAAGCTGTTCTTGTTCTAAAGCTTGAATAATATTCATTTATATACTTCCTCCTTAGTCCAGACGTTCATGGCAAATGTTAGCACTTACTCAGAGGACCGCCCAAATACTGCTATATTATATCATATAGTCTTATTCGTTTCAATTTCTTTTTTTATTTCTTGTAATTTTTTTTGATCTGCTGCACTAAGCTCTGTTGTTTTTAAAAGATCCGGCCTCTGCAACAGCGTAATGCGCAACGCCTCATAACGACGCCACTCACGAATCTTTGCATGGTCACCTGAGAATAAAATTTCAGGTACAATCATACCGTGATACTCTCGTGGTCTCGTATATTGCGGAAACTCGAGAAGTCCTTCATAAAAAGAATCTGTCGCTGCTGACTCTGCCGAGCCAAGCACTCCTGGCAGCATACGTGATACAGCATCTACAATAACCATTGCCGGAAGTTCTCCACCCGTAAGTACATAGTCTCCTAGCGAAACAGCTTCATCGGCAAGCTGGTTCGAGATACGCGCATCAAACCCTTCGTAATGACCGCAAATAAAAACAAGCTGATCATAGTCTGCTAACTCTTTCGCCTTTTCCTGCGAAAACCGCTTTCCACTTGGACACATGAGTACAATTCGACGCCTGGAAAAATCAGTTTTCTCCTTAATATGCTGTACAGCCCGAAACATCGGTTCCGGTTTTAATACCATCCCGCTGCCACCACCAAAAGGAGAATCATCGACCTGCTTATGCTTGTCATAGGCAAAATCGCGCGGATTCGTTATTTCAATATCAAGTAAACCTTTTTCAATTGCCCTTTTTGTAATGCTTTCACCAAACGGCCCGGCAAACATCTCAGGAAAAAGTGATATAATATCAATACGCATTTCTATTCCATCTCTTTCGGCAAAATTACCGACATTCTGCCTTCTGCAATATTAATTTCTTGTACTACTTTCTTAAGTGCTGGTATGAGCACTTGTTTTGCATTTCCTTTATTGCCAACAACATAAACATCATTACTGCCCGTCTTCAATACTTCCATGACTTTGCCCAGCAACAGGCCATGTTCATCAAAGACATCAAGCCCAATAATATCAAAGGTATAGTATTCGCCCGCAGCAAGTGGTACCGCTTCAGCACGATCAATTTTGACAAGCCTGCCACTAAGTGGCATAACCTCGTCACGCGTTGTATATTGCTTAAAACAGAGCAGTATAAACTGCTTATTATCACGTACACTCGTTATATCAACAGAAATATCATCAATATAGACCTTTTGCAATGATTTAAATCGATCAGGGAAATCTGTCAAAGAAATAACGCGCACTTCACCCTTAAGACCATGAGGTGCACCAATTTTCCCAATGACAATAAATTCTTTATCTGTATGTTTAGCTGCGGAGTGCAATGATTTTTCCATCTTCCACCAATATTTCTACATTCATAAGTTCACGCATATCATCGCCAACTTTGACTTCAACGATGCGTTCAAGCGTTCCTTGGACAATTTCTGCGCCAATTTCCAGATGTTCTGTTTCTTCAATTTTCTGTTCCACCTGTTGCTTAAACTCAAACCGCTTCTGTTTTTCCATTTCAACCTGCTGACGAATACCTGCTACACCCTGAATGTTTTCCTGAGCCTGCTGCCCTAAAACACGCTTTGCCTGAATATCAATCTGTTGAAGTTCAAGATCCACTTTTTCAATATTACTCTTCATTTCTTCCAGCATATGTTTTTTTAAAGCTTCTGTAACTTTAGCCTTAATTGTTACCGGGCATTTTAATGATACACTATCCATAAATTCTCCTCATTTCCAAAATCAATTTACTTTCGCATAAAGAAAATGCGGCACGTATCCCTTACTTGCATAATGGATCCATTGCCGCAGTTTTCAAATAATCTCAACAGTGACTTTTTTGTTTTCGCGGGTAGCCGCAGCCTTAACAACAGTACGCATCGCTTTCGCAATACGCCCCTGCTTACCAATGACTTTACCCATATCCTCCGACGCAACATGAAGTTCATATACCGTTGTATTGGCATCTTGCTTTTCCTCAACAACTACCTGCTCCGGATTCTCTACTAATGATTTGGCAATAACTTCAACAATCTCTTTCATGCTGATGCCTCTTTCTTAGTTCTTTGCGCGTTTTGCTTCATTAAACTTAGCCATGATACCTTGTTTCTTTAATAAAGATTTAACAGTATCTGTAGGTTGAGCACCCTTGCTCATCCAGTCTAAAACCTTTGCTTCATCAACATTGACAATTGCAGGTTCCTTTGTTGAATCATAATTACCGACGATTTCGATAAAACGACCGTCACGCGGGCAACGGGAATCAGCTACAACGATACGATAAAAAGGATTCTTCTTTGCACCCATACGGTTTAAACGAATTTTAACTGACATTTAAAAACTCACCTCCTTTAAATAGCATTCTATAAATTATTGCATGAATGGCAATTTAAAACCACCCATACCTTTTTTACCAGGTTTCATATTCTTCATTTTTTTCATCATTTTTTTCATTTCAGAAAACTGCTTAATAAGCTTATTAACTTCCTGAACGCGCGTGCCGCTTCCCGTCGCGATACGTTTACGGCGACTACCATTAATAATACTCACATCCGCACGTTCTTTTGGTGTCATCGCATATATAATAGCCTCAATATGCTTCATTTCTTTGCCATTCAAATCGACATCTGCACCATTTAACTGTTTTTTCAGTCCACCCATTCCCGGAATCATACCAAGGATCTGTTCAAATGACCCGAGTTTTCTAACCTGCTGCATCTGCGACAGAAAATCGTCAAGCGTAAAAGAATCTTTACGCATTTTCTTTTCCATCTTTTTTGCTTCTTCCATATCAAAGGTAGACTGCGCCTTTTCAATAAGAGAAAGCATATCACCCATTCCAAGGATTCGTGACGCCATACGATCTGGATAAAATGCTTCCAATGGCTCCATTTTCTCACCCATACCAACAAATTTGATTGGGCACCCCGTAACAGCCTTGACCGAAAGTGCTGCACCACCTCTGGCATCACCATCCATTTTAGTGAGAATAACACCATCGAGGCCAAGATCTGCATTAAAGTTTTCTGCAACATTCACAGCATCCTGCCCCGTCATTGCATCAACAACAAGAAGGATTTCATGTGGCTTAACTTCTTTTTTTATAGACGTAAGTTCCTGCATAAGCACTTCATTTATATGCAAACGCCCTGCTGTATCAATGATAATAACATCATTTGCATGCGAATTCGCATAACTAACAGAACTCGTTGCTATCGTTATCGGATCCGTCCCTGCTTCCATAGAAAACACTGGAATATCCAATTGTTCACCAAGCACTTGCAACTGTTTTACAGCAGCTGGACGATATATATCAGCTGCAACAAGTACCGGGCGCTTGCCCTGTGCTTTAAGTGACAACCCCAGCTTTGCGGCTGAAGTCGTTTTACCTGCTCCTTGCAGACCAACCATCATAACAATTGTTGGCGGTTTCGATGAGATATTAATACGACTCTGTGTTCCACCCATGAGTTCCGTAAGTTCTTCATTTACAATCTTTATAACAACCTGCGCTGGCGTAAGTGCTTCAAGAACAGCCTGACCAATCGCACGTTCCTTTACTTTTTCGACAAAACTCTTGACAACTTTAAAGTTTACATCGGCTTCAAGAAGTGCCATACGCACTTCACGCATTGCTTCATTAACATCATTTTCTGTAAGCTTACCATGTCCACGTAATTTCTTGAAAGTCTCTTGGAGACGATCTGCTAAACCCTCAAAAATCAAATTTATGCCTCCCTGACCTTACCAATGAGTTGGGAAAGCCGCTTTAATATTATATCTATAGCACCCGCATTATCTGCTGTCTTTTCTGCTTCTATTTCATCATATATACGCTGCAATTCCACTCGTTCTTCCTTATAGCGCACCACAAGTCCAAGTTTAGCTTCATAATCATTCATTGACTGTTCTGATCGATGGATGATATCATATACAGCTTGTCTGGATATACCTAGTGCTTCACCAATCTCCGATAAAGAAAAATCCTCAAAAAGGTGCATTTCAAGACATCTCCGCTGTTTGTCAGTAAGCAGAGCACCATAAAAATCAAAAAGTGCTGATATTTGCAAAAGCTTTTCGAGCATGCATATCACCTATCCACACATATTGCCAAGTAAATCTACTTGACTTTATGATTATACAAAAGTTTTATATTGATGTCAAGTGTTTTTACTTGTCGGAAAATAAAGCTTTGGCAAAATCCTCAGCATTAAATGGACGAAGATCATCAATTCCTTCACCAATACCGATCCATTTTACCGGCATAGACAATTCTGCTTTAATACCGACAACCACTCCTCCCTTTGCCGTGCCATCAAGTTTAGTAAGTACAACCCCTGAAATTGGTGCAGCTTTTGCAAAAAGATCTGCCTGGCTAATCGCATTCTGTCCTGTCGTCGCATCAAGAACAAGTAATGTCTCATGTGGCGCTCCCGGTATTTCCCGCTGAATAACACGATTGATTTTTTTTAATTCTTCCATAAGGTTTTGCTTTGTCTGTAAACGTCCTGCCGTATCAATAATAAGCATATCAACGCTACGGGCCTTTGCCGCCTTAACGGCATCAAAAGCAACTGCAGCCGGATCCGAGCCTTCTTCATGTTTGATCACTGGCACACCGACACGCTGTCCCCATATCTCGAGCTGATCAATTGCTGCTGCACGAAAAGTATCTGCCGCTGCCAGCATAACAGATTTCCCCTCTCCCTTATAATAAGCGCTCAATTTGCCAATCGTTGTTGTCTTCCCTGCACCATTTACACCAATAACAAGGACTACTGTCGGACCATCTACGGCCATATGACTATCATCGATACCTTTTTTCAAAAGTTCACTGATTTCCGCTTCTAAAAAAGGTTTCAAATCCGCTGGTATCTTGATTTCTTTCTTTTTTATTCCCTTACGCACTTTTTCCATTAGAAGCTGACTTGTCTTGACACCTACATCTGCCATAATCAACACTTCTTCAAGATTATCAAGCAAATCATCATCAATATTGGCATAACCCATAACAACCTGTTCTATTTTACCGGCAAAGGATTCTCTCGTCTTTGCAAGTCCTTTCTTCAGCTTATCAAAAAATCCCATATTCAGTCCAGCCCCCAACTTTAATTAATTTCATCTTCTAATCGTACAGATACAATTTTTGACACACCAGCATCTTCAATTGTCACACCATACATACAGTCAGCTGCTTCCATTGTCCCCTTACGATGCGTTACAATAATAAACTGCGTGTTTCCTGCATACTCACGCAGAAATTTGCCAAAGCGCGATATATTCGCCTCATCCAGTGGTGCATCAATTTCATCAAGCACACTGAACGGTGCTGGCTTATAACGAAGAAATGAAAAAAGCAAGGCAATAACCGTAAGAGCCCGTTCCCCACCAGATAAAATCGCTAAATTCTGCCGCTTCTTATCCGGCAATTGTACCTCAATCTCAACACCTGCCGTAAGGACTTCTTTTTCATCCGTCAAATAAACCCGAGCCTTCCCGCCACCAAAAAGATTCGCAAAATTATCGCTGAAATACTCACCTATTTTTGCAAACGCCTCCTTAAATTGTTTCCCCATTGTTGTGTCCATTTCCCGAATAATCCCGAGAAGATCCTCCTTTGCTGTAATAAGATCATCTGACTGCTTTTTCATAAATTCATAACGTTTACTAAGCACATCATACTCTTCAATAGCATTTGGGTTGACAGGACCAAGCGCCATTATTTTGTTTTCAAGCACACGAATGCGCTCTTTCAATGCACTTTCCGTAAGATCAAGCTGAAAAGCTCGTACTGTTTCTACACTAAGCATATATTCTTTCTGTAACGTTTCCACACAAGACTTAAGTTCAAAAACAAGCTGTGTCTGTAGAAGTTCAATTTGATGCAGCTTATTTCGTATTTCCATCAGAAAATGTGCTGCCTGCTTTGACTCTTTATCGTTCTTCTGAACTTCAACAAGTTTCGCCATTTTTGCTTGATAGAACGTGTCTTGCTCTTTCGTGCCAACAGTTCGTCTTTCCTGGATTTTCCGATCTTTTTCTTTACATTCAGTCAATTTTATTTGAGCATTTTTCAAACTTTCTTCCAGTTCTAAACACTCCAATTGACTCTTTTCCCAATTATCCTTACAGCGTTGGATCTCTCTTACAACATTTTCACATTGATCCTTGTTACGAAGTACTTCTTGCTCAGAAACCGTACATTTAATCTGCAAATCAACAATAAACTTTGCCAAATCATTTGCGTCCTGTTGCAAATCATCAAGTATCTCAGCAGCTTCCTTGTAACCATCTTTATTCTTCTTACCAGTCACTTCCACTTCACGTATTTTTTTACGTAAAAGCATATGCTTTTCTTGTATCTTCGCAAAAGAAATTTCTCTTTCCTTATGCTGTCTTTGATTACTTTCCATTTGTTTTTCCTGTTGGTAAAGTACAGAAATCACTCCATCAAGTTGTGTTTTTTGCTGTGCAGACTGCACTGCTAATAATTGCAGCGCATCTGTCTTTTCCTGCATAATCTTTGTCAGACGTTCTCTTTTCTGACATAAATCATCCCACAGCATAAGCAGCTCATTAAGTTTTTTCTCTCCAACTTCAATCTGTTTTTGCAAAACTTCTATTTCACCATTACGATTTAGAAAACTAGCTTCTTTACGCATCGCACTCCCGCCTGAAAGTGAGCCTCCCGGATTCATTAGCTCACCTTCTAACGTTACAATACGACTGCGATATCCTTGCTTTTCTGCCAGCTGCAATGCATGATCAATTGTATCTACAACAAGTGTCCGTGCCAACAAAAACTCAGCAACTTTTTTATATTTCATCTCAAAATCAACAAGATCACTGGCATAACCAATAAAGCCAGGTGCGGCCTGTTCACCGTTCGGTGAAAGCCGATGTACCATAATTGTAGATAATGGTAGAAACGTTACCCGACCAAGATGTTCCCGTTTTAAGAAGTTAATTGCTTTCTTTGCAGTCTCAGCATCTTTCGTCACAATGTTTTGTAAATTACCACCAAGTGCAACTTCAATTGCTGTAAGATATTGTTTAGGTACTTGCAACAACTCAGCTACAGCACCGCATATATCACCATTATATGATTTTTTGTCTTTTAAAATGACTTTTGCCCCACGACCAAATCCTTCATATTCCTTCTGCATATTTACCAAAAAATGTATCTTTGACTTTGCGCTACTGATTTTTTGCTGCATCTCCTGTTTTTCCTGCTCCAAACGCGCACAACTTAAAGCTTCCTTTTGCACGTTATTCTTTAAATCAAGTTGCTCTGCTAATATAACCTGCTCATTTTTTTGATTTTCCTGCAGCTGCTTTTCCATTACTTTTTTTTCTTCTGTCTTTACCTGCATATCTGCCCGTAATGCATCATACGATTTCTGCTGTACACTTGCGCTGCGCTCATTTTCATCAATATCATGTTCCATAATCAAAAGCTCATTCTTTCGCGCTGAAAGTTCATTTTCTTCTTGTTGTGCAAGCTGCAATTTCTCCGTGCAAACGGCCGATTGAATTCCCACCTTTCGTGCAAGTGCCTCTGCTTTCAATTGTGCTGTATCCCTTTGAATATTAGCTGTTGTAAGTTTTTCTTCATAGGAAGCCTTTTTAATCTGCAGCTTTTCAAGCTGTTCTGCTGCAACAGTTTTATCCGCCATGCTTTTTTGTTGATTTTCTCGCAAACGTTTCTTTGCCGTATTACCCTGATTTATTCTTTCATTCAAGATAGCAATCGTCGCATTGTTCTCTTCATTTTTTTCCCGCAACTCATTATTCTTATCTGCTAAAAGCTTTAAGGCTTCTTCTACATCCAGTAATTCCTTATTAAGCTGTTCTTTCTTTGCCTCTGTCAACTTTACAGCTGTTGCTGCAGCAATTTCTTCATCCTTGATTTCCTGAATTTTCTTCAGTCCATCCTCTGCATCACGATCGCATTTATCATATTTATGAAGAAGCTGTGTTAGCTTACACTTCTTGTATCCTTCCTGTAAAACGTTATATTGCTTCGTTCGTTCTGCATTTTCCGCCAAAGGCTCCAATTGATTTTCAATTTCCTGAATAATATCATTTACACGTACAAGATTCTTTTGCGTATCATCAAGTTTGCGTACAGATTCCCTTTTACGATTACGATATTTTGTAATCCCAGCTGTTTCTTCAAAAAACAACCTTCGTTCCTCTGGCTTACTGTTGAGAATCTCATCAATCTTGTTTTGACTAATAACACTCATACCATCATGACCAAGACCTGTATCGGCAAAAATGTTATAGATATCCTTCAATCGGCATTTTGCCTTGTTAATATAGAACTCACTTTCACCCGAACGAAACAACCGCCTTGTTACAACCACCTCTTTAAAATCCACACTAAGCTTTCCATCACTATTATCAAACGTCAGTGATACTTCTGCAACACCAAGAGCCCTTCGCGCATTACTCCCCGTAAAAATGATATCTTCTGCTTTTGTCCCGCGCAAGTTACGCACGTTCTGCTCGCCCAATACCCAACGGATTGCATCCGTAATATTACTTTTCCCACTACCATTCGGCCCGACAATCGCTGTTATTCCATTATCGAATTCAATATCAATCTTATCTGCAAAAGACTTAAATCCATATGCTTCGAGTCGCTTCAGTTGCAATTCATTCACCAACCTATAATTATCCTAGTTTAATCATGCCTTCTATTGTAACATAAAAAAAGAAAGAGCTAAACCTTTTATTTATTCAACTTCAATTACATTTTGAAAAACAAATGCTTATAACCATTTATTCCCAATGGTCATAAGCATTTGTTTCTCAAATGTTAAACTTAAAAGCACATTTAAATTTTATAGAATAAAAAGACCGCCGACAAAACAACTTGTCGACGGCCTTTATAAATTTATAGATTAGCTAAAGATAACGAGAACTTCGCCAGCTTTTACACTCTGACCGGCTGTTACATTAAATGCTTTTACAGTGCCATCAGATGGAGCTGTAATTTCATTCTGCATCTTCATAGCTTCAAGAATAAGAAGAACGTCACCAGCTTTTACAGCTGCGCCTTCATTTGCTACAAGTTTAACGATTTTACCAGGCATAGGTGCATTTACTGCAGTTTCGCCCGCACTAGGTGCTACAGCTGCCTTTGCCGGAGCTGGTGCTGCTGGTTTTGCTGGAGCTGGTGCTGCCTTTGGCGCTGATTTAGATGTCGTTGCCGCCGCTTTCACTTCTTCGATTTCAACTTCGTATGCACTGCCGTTTACTGTAATATTAAATTTTTTCACTTGTTATTCCTCCAAAACATTCATTTATTTTCTTTAGAATTTATAACTTTGCTTATACAATACTGCGGCGGCCAGCCATTGCCCAGGCATCACTGCGCTGGATACGTACTGCCACAACCTTTTTACCTACCATCATTTGTACAGCTGCTGATATAGCAGCAACAATTTCCGGATTGATATTTTTTGCATCAATTTTCATTGCAAATTCCCCCATTATAATGGAATATTACCATGCTTCTTCGCCGGACCAACTTCACGTTTGCTTGCAAGCATGTTGAGAGCTGTGACGATACGAGGTCTTGTTTCACAAGGCTCAATGACCATATCAACATAGCCACGTTCAGCAGCCTTGTAAGGAGTTGCGAATTCTTCAACGTATTCAGCTGTTTTCTGGGCAACATCCGGATCCTTGCGGAAAATAATGTTTGCCGCACCAGCAGGTCCCATTACAGCAATTTCAGCTGAAGTCCATGCCATAACCTGATCTGCACCAAGTTCACGGCAACACATGGCAATGTAAGATCCGCCATAAGCCTTACGTGTAATAACCGTAACCTTAGGTACCGTTGCTTCACTATATGCATAAAGCATCTTTGCACCATGACGAATGATTCCGCCATATTCCTGGTCTGTGCCCGGAAGAAATCCCGGAACATCAACGATATTAACAAGTGGAATATTAAAAGCATCACAGAAACGAATGAAGCGAGCTGATTTATCAGATGCATTAACATCCAGGCAGCCAGCCATTATGGCTGGCTGGTTGGCGATAATACCAACAGATCTGCCGTCAAAACGTGCGAAACAAGTTATAATATTTTTTGCAAAATGCTCGTGCACTTCGTAAAAATCACCATTATCAACAAGAGAAGTAATAACATCTTTCATATCATATGGTGCATTTGGGTTATCTGGAACAACCGAGTTGAGACTCTCATCCATACGTGAAGGATCATCATCAGTTTCAATGGTTGGAGCATCTTCCATGTTGTTGCTCGGCAGAAAACTCAAAAGATAACGAATCTGATTAATGCAGTCTTCTTCATTTTCAGCAGCAAAATGTGCTACACCCGATATAGCATTATGTGTCATTGCGCCACCAAGTTGTTCTGCTGTGACCTCTTCAGCCGTAACTGATTTAATAACTGCCGGACCTGTAATAAACATCTGGCTCGTATTCTTTACCATATAGATAAAGTCCGTAATCGCCGGAGAATATACCGCCCCACCAGCACAAGGTCCCATAATTACAGAAATTTGTGGAATAACACCAGAGGCTGCTGTATTTCTATAAAAGATTCCGCCATAGCCACTAAGTGCGTCAACGGCTTCCTGAATACGAGCTCCACCTGAATCATTAATACCAATTACAGGGGCGCCCATCTTCATTGCAAGATCAAGCACCTTCCAAATTTTCTTTGCATGCATTTCACCGAGGGAACCACCTTCAACTGTAAAATCCTGTGCATATGCATAGACAAGACGACCATCAACTGTACCATACCCAGATACAACACCTTCACCAGGAAGTTCTTTCTTTTCCTGACCGAAGTTTGTACAACGATGCTTCATAAACTGATCGAGTTCAACGAACGTACCATCATCAAAAAACATATCAATGCGTTCACGAGCTGTCATTTTACCTTTTGCATGCTGTTTCGCGACGCGTTTTTCACCGCCACCCTGCAGAATACGTTCTTTTTCAGCATTCATAAAGTCAATTTTTTCTTGAACAGTAGCCATTTTATACCTCCTACAAACTAACTTTCTGATAATTTATTACCAGCTACTATTTTGCACCATAACTGGTAATTTTGCAAGCATAATGTTTAGGACCAATACCAATATTATTTTTTACGCTGGCAAAGTTCAACAAGAATACCGCCAGTAGCCTTCGGATGAACAAAAGCAATACTGGATCCACCTGCACCATAGCGCGGTTTCGTATCAATCATGCGAACACCTTTTGCCTGAAGATCAGCAATTGTTGCTTCAATATCATCAACACGAAGCGCAATATGCTGAATACCATTACGTCCATTATTCTTTTCAATAAATTTAGCAATAGGACCATCTGGTGAAGTAGATTCAAGCAGTTCGAGTTCACTGTCACCTGATGGAATAAAGCAAACTTTAACTTTCTGTTCTTCAACAACTTCTTCGCCTGTTGCTGCTATGCCAAGAATATCCGTATAAAACTTCTTTGCTTCTTCAAGATTACCAACGGCAATACCAATATGGTCTACTCTGTCAACTTTAAACATATTAAAAGCCTCCTAAAATATTTGCTATGTTATTTCAACATAGCCTTCATAATACCATGAACAACCGTATATGGGTCAGTCTTACGGGCTTTGATATCGCTAACAAAGCCTGCCATCTTG
>Ga0172378_10004661_pt1 | contig 12834 bp, 5 predicted proteins | sample GrowelOW332metaG_FD_119755 | JGI IMG/M metagenome (GOLD analysis project Ga0172378, IMG submission 119755) | Groundwater microbial communities from an aquifer near a municipal landfill in Southern Ontario, Canada - Pumphouse #3_1 metaG | ecosystem: Environmental > Aquatic > Deep subsurface >...
AAACCTTATGGACAAAATCCTTATATAGAGAATCCCTCAGGCTTATATTATCCAGACTGGAAAAGATCGAATAATTTACTTTCTACTGTTAGTATAGATAATATTAGAAATATCAATAATGTAAGCTCATACCTACAATCGATGGGTTTCGTAGCAGGACAGAACTACGAGAAGATTGAAAGTGCAAGAAAGCTATCCTCTTCCGAATACTCATTTAATTCTCGACTTGGATTTATCTCCCTAAATCAACCCCTTAGCAACGACCAAGTTTTGGCTGTTGCTTTTCGTTATCAGATAATTGGAGACACAACAATTTATCAAGTTGGGGAATTCTCCGACGAAGGAATAAGCGACCCAAATTCTTTAGTTGTAAAACTTTTGAAAAGCTCAACCCTAAATGTTAGAAATCCAATTTGGAAGCTTATGATGAAGAATATCTACTCCCTGCAAGCCTACCAAGTACAAAGGGAAGATTTTAGATTAAACATTCTATATCAAGGTGACGAACAAGGTATTCCTACTGGATATTTTAATGAGGGAAATAAAAAAGGGACACCACTACTTCAAATATTTGGATTAGATAGGATGGATAACCAACAAAATCCTTTCTCCGACGGGGTATTTGACTTTATCGACAATGCAATTGTTAGTGGAGGAACCATTGTAGCAGATAGAGGAATTATAGTTTTCCCTTATGTTGAACCTTTCGGAAAAGATCTTCGTTCACTCTTAGGTAATGATGATATTGCAAGTAAATATTGTTTCGACTCACTTTATAGTCTAACCATATCTCAAGCCCAACAATATCCTGATAAAAATAAATACTATTTGGAAGGAAGATATAAATCAGAATCTGGCTCTGAAATATCATTAAATGGGATGAATATACCTCAAGGTTCGGTTAAGGTTATGGCAGGAGGAATTGCATTAATGGAAGGAGTTGACTACACAGTTGACTATGCAATGGGAAGAGTTAAAATCATTAATCAAGGTTATCTAAGCTCTGGCACACCAATTACAGTTTCAACAGAGAGTCACGAACTCTTTAGTATGACAACCAAAAGAATGATGGGACTTAGGGCAAGCTATGAGTTAAATAAGGATTTCAACCTTGGAGCAACCCTCTTAAACCTCCACGAGAGCCCAATCACTACAAAAGTAAATTATGGAGAAGAACCAATGAGCAACACTCTTTGGGGATTTGATTTCAACTATAAAAAAGAAGTAAACTTTATTACTCGATTGGTTGACTTACTACCTTTCTATTCAACAAATGCTCCTTCAAACCTTTCCTTAACTGGAGAATTTGCTCATTTTATTCCTGGCAACCCTTCCGTTATTGGCACTTCTGGAACAGCATATATTGATGATTTTGAAGCAGCAAAAACCTCTATTGACCTTCGTGCAATTGGTTCATGGCATTTGGCAAGCACACCACAAGACTACAGCTCATCAAGTTCTCTTTTCCCTGAAACATCTCCTAATTTAGGATGGGAATATGGCTTTAATAGAGCGAAGATAGCATGGTATAGTATTGATGATATTTTTTATAGCTCAACCGCTCCTTCAAATATTAATAAAGAAGACCGTTCACAACCATATGCTCGTCAGATTTTAGAAAGAGAAGTTCACCCAAATAAAGAAATTGCATCAGGACAACCAACCAATATAAGAGAATTTAACCTTGCATTCTATCCTAAAGATCGTGGTCCCTATAATTATGACACAACAAGTGTGTTTTCTTATGGATTTAACTCCGACGGTTCACTTGCAAGACCAGAAACTCGTTGGGGAGGAATAATGAGAAAACTTGAAGCTACTGATTTTGAAGCTGCAAATATAGAATATATCGAATTTTGGTTAATGGATCCTTTTATTGGACAAGAAAATCCTGAGGGAGGAAAGCTCTATTTTAATATTGGAGATGTTTCAGAAGATATTCTAAGAGACGGAAGAAAGAGCTATGAAAATGGTCTTCCTACAACATCCACAATAGCTGATGTTGACACAACTATTTGGGGACTTGTTCCAAGAACTCAAGCCATTGTTAATGCTTTCGATAATGACCCAACCTCAAGACAATATCAAGACGTTGGTTATGATGGACTTTCTTCACAAAACGAAACGACGTTCTTTAATAGGTTTTTAGAACTAGCTCAAGGTCAACTTGATAATGACGCATACACCAAATTAAGTTCAGACCCTTCGGCAGATGATTTCCAATATTTTAGAAGCACATTCTACGACAATAATAATATTAAGATAACAGATCGCTACAAACATTTTAATAATTCAGAAGGTAATTCCGCAATAACAGATAACTCAACCGAACTCTATTCAACCCAACAAACCTCACTTCCAAATGTTGAAGATATAAACCAAGATAACACCCTAAGCGAAGCAGAGAACTATTATGAATACTCAATCGACCTTGACCCTACAAATTTAGTAGTTGGACAAAACTATATAACAGATATTCAAAACGCAAGCAATATCGCCCTACCAAATGGAGAATATATTGATTGTAAGTGGTATCAGTTTAAAATCCCAATACGTAACCCACAAAAAACAGTTGGATCAATACAAGGCTTCCAATCAATTCGTTTTATTAGAATGTTCTTAAAGGATTTCAAAGAACCTGTTATCCTTCGTTTTGCAACCTTTGAGCTTGTTAGTGGAGATTGGAGAAAATATTCCGACAACCTACTTACTCCAGGAATGTACCCTACAGGAACACAGACCGAAAACACCACCTTTACAGTAGCCTCAGTAAATATTGAAGAAAATGGAAAGAGAACACCTATTCCTTATGTCCTCCCTCCTGGTATAGATAGAGAAAAAATGTATAGCTCAACCAGCTTCCAACAAATGAACGAGCAAGCCCTAAGTGTGAAAGTTTCAGACCTTTCAGATGGAGATGCAAGAGCAATATACAAAACAGCCGAACTAGATATGCGTCAATATAAGAAGCTAAAGATGTTTGTTCATGCTGAAAAGATGCAAGAAAGAGATGCCTATAATAATGGAGAAGTAAGTTTATTTATTCGTTTAGGCTCTGACTTTACAAATAACTATTACGAATACGAATTACCACTTAATTTCACCCCTTGGAATACAGGGGCTAGCGATAAGGAAGCTATTTGGCCAGAAGCAAACAATGTTGAAATTGACTTAGAAAAAATAGTTAAGGTAAAAGAAAACCGTAATGCAAAGGTTCGTTCTGGAGACAACACAACCTCTTCCCTACTACCATATTATGAAATTATTGATGGCAAAAAGATAACCGTTCTTGGTTCCCCAAGCATAAGCAATGTAAAAGTTATGATGATTGGCGTTAGAAACCCAAAGAAGGTACATATAAACGACCAAGACGATATGATGCCTAAGAGTGTTGAGGTTTGGATTAATGAATTACGACTAACCGATTTCAATAAATCCTCTGGCTGGGCTGCAACAGGATTTGCAAGAACTAACCTCGCTGACCTAGGAGATTTATCACTTTCTGGATCTTACCGCTCAGCAGGATTTGGAGGCTTGGAACAATCAATTTCAGAAATATCACAAGATAATATAGGTTCATTTGATATTTCAACCAACCTTGAATTAGGAAAGTTCTTCCCTAAGCAAACAGGAGTAAGACTCCCAATGCACTTCGACTACTCACAACAAGTTAGCAACCCACGCTATAATCCACTAGACCCAGACGTATTACTTAAAAACGACCTACTAACCTATAAAACAGAAAAAGAAAAAGACTCAATAAGGAATATGGTTCAAGACTATACTGCCAGAACCAACCTTAACTTTATGAATATTAGGAAAGAAAAAACACCTACTGCTGATTCAAAACAATATTTATTAGGAATTGAAAACTTTGACGCCTCTTATTCTTATTCTAATATTTATCGTAGGGACGTGGATATTGCCTATAATTCAAAAACACAGCATAGGGGAGGAATTAATTATAACTATAATTTCAAACCAAAGCCAATTAAACCTTTTTCTAAAATTAAGCTATTCCAGCCAAGAGCTTTTGCAATAATAAAAGATATTACCTTCAACTATAAGCCAAAGAATATAACCATAAGGACTGAGGCTATAAGAGATTTTGAAGAAACACTTATCAGACCAAAGAGTCAAGGAATTGTTATTATGGAACCATTCTATTTCAAACAATTCTACTGGAATAGAGTTTATACTTTTGGATACGACATTACTCAAAACCTTAAACTAAACTATAACGCCACAATGAACGCTAGGATTGATGAGCCAAGAGGAAAAATTGATTCAAGAGAAAAGAAAGACTCTGTTTGGGCTTCAGTTTTCGACTTAGGAAGAGCTCAACAGTTTAGACAAAAAACCGATATAACTTATAATGTGCCAATTAATAAGATACCTTTTTTGGAATGGGTAAGAGTAAGCACAACATATAATGGAGAATATATTTTCACAGGCTCATCACAAGCCCTAGAAAGATTGGGAAATACCATCGAAAACACAGCACGTTTATCAATCAATACAAACCTAAGCTTCTCATCAATCTACACCAAAATTCCATTTATAAAAAAAGCCTTAGCAGATAATAAAACACCTAATAGAAAAGCTTTTGCTAAGCCACAAATAAGAGATAAGGACAAAAAAGAAGATGATAAAAACCCAAATAACTTAAATGACCCTAATCAAAAGCAAGATACTATTGAATCAATGGCATCTAAGATTTTCAAAGCAGTAGGTAAATACTCAATAAGGTTGCTAACCAGCGTTAAACAAGCAAGCATTAACTACACAGAAAGCAACGGAACATATATTCCTGGATTTATGCCTGTTTCAAAATTTGTTGGAATGTCGCCTAATAATGGTTGGGCGCCAGGATTTGGCTTTGTCTTTGGCTCACAAGCAAACATAATGGATAAAGCAATAGGAAAAGGTTGGCTATCCAACGACTCACTTCAAAATAATGCCTTCCAAACCAAGAGCAACCTAACAATAAACGGGCAAATCACCCTTGAACCCCTTAAAGACTTTAAAATAAATCTTAAATTTAATAGGAGCGAATCAGAGAACTACGTTGCATACTATAAATATGACAGAGCATATAATGAAGTTGTAGGACCATTATCACCAACAAGGACAGGAAATTTCTCCTCCTCAATAATTACACTCTCAACCCTATTCACCCCAATTGGCGAAGACAATATAAGCTCTGTTTTCCAAAACTTCTTAGATTATAGAGATATAATAGCTGCACGATTAGCCCAAGGCAACCCTAACTCAACAGGAAATATGATACTTGATACAAATAATGGAAAGTATTATCCTGATGGCTATGGAGCAACATCCCAACAAGTATTAATCCCTGCCTTTTTGGCTGCCTACACAGGAACAGATCCAAATAATAGATCAATAAATCCTTTCTCAAAAATACCACTTCCCAACTGGACAATAGATTATAATGGATTATCAAAACTAGAAATATTCAAGAAATGGGTGAACTCAATCACAATTTCTAATGCCTATACCTCAAACTATAATGTTGGATCATTCACATCCGATATTAGAGTACCAGCCAATGACTCTAGATACGATTATGGTACAGAATGGATGAGAAATGACTTAAATAATAATTACCTACCAAAGGATGTAATAGACAATATAACAATTAGCGAATCCCTAAGCCCGCTTATCAAAATAGATGTCAACCTTAAAAATAGCATGCAAGCTAATTTTGAAATCAGAAAAGATAGGAACCTATCGCTTAGCTTCTCTAATAACCAACTAACAGAAGTAAGCCGACTATCCTATGTTATTGGAGGAGGCTATAGATTTAAAGACGTAACCATAAACATACGCTCAGGAGAAACATCAAGAGAACTAAAGAGCGATATAGATCTAAAAGCCACTCTAACATGGAATCAAAACACCACAATACTAAGAAAAATCGACCAAGACGTTAATCTAATGTCCTCCGGTTCCGATGTACTAAACCTAAACCTACAAGGCGAATACTCTATATCAGAAAAAATTATGCTAACAGCATTCTTCGAAATGACAATCAACACTCCATACGTATCCAATGCCTACCGTAACTCCATGACCCAAGGAGGGTTTAAACTAAGATTGATTCTATAACAACCCTTGGCAATCCCAATAAAACGAATATAAGTTTTAATGGTCGTGACAGAAACATCTATTGTAGTTCAAATCATAGTTATATTAGTGCAATATAGGATTTAAAGATTTTAAAACTTCAATATATTTGTAGGGACTTTGGTTTAGAAAAAATAATTTTAAAATTAATCGTTTATTCTCTTTTTATTGGGGATGAAAATGCCTTATATTTCAAAAAATATTTGTAAGTTTGCAAGTTATAATTTAAAATATTTACTAATAAGAAAGATAATGTACGTATTGTTTTTAAAAGAGTTAAATAGTTTTCTTTCATCACTTATAGGTTATATTACTATAATTGTTTTCCTTGTTGTGATGGGTCTATTTCTTTGGATTTTACCTATGGAATTTAATGTGTTGTCGTTTGGATACGCTACTCTGGATGGTTTATTTGTAATTGCTCCTTGGATTTTCCTTTTTATTATTCCAGCTATTACCATGAAGATGTTTGCCGAAGAAAGAAAAAATGGCACAATTGAGCTTTTGTTAACCAAGCCTTTAACAGACATATCTATTATTCTGGCTAAGTTCTTGGCGGGTCTTTCTTTGGTTGTTTTAACCATCTTGCCTACGGTAGTATATATTGTGGCAGTTTATCAACTTGGCTCTCCAAAGGGTAATTTAGATTTGGGTGGTATTATTGGATCTTATATTGGTTTAATTTTCCTTGGTGGTGTTTTTGTAGCAATAGGGATTTTCGCTTCCTCTATTACCAATAACCAAATCATTGCCTTTATTATTGCTGTTTTGTTTTCGTCATTCACTTATATTGGTTTTGATGCCATAACTAGCTTAGGGATTTTTGGAAATGCAGATTTAATTATCAAATCCATTGGTATCAATCAACACTATGTATCTATAAGTAGAGGTGTGATTGATTCGAGAGATGTTATTTATTATCTTAGTGCTATGGCGTTTTTCTTGCTACTTACTAAGATTAGTTTAGAAAGTAGAAATTGGAAGAAATAAGGAGCTAAGACTATGAAGAAATTTAATTTTACAAAAAAAATAGATGCTAAATCGGATGTTAAGCGTTCTCATATTCTCCAGCTAATTGTTGGATTAGTTATAATAATATTTTTTAATATTGTTGGGTATTATTTTTTTACTAGACTAGACCTAACAAGTGAAAAACGTTATACCCTATCTAAATCGTCTAAAAAACTTTTAAAAAATATTGATGATATTGTTTTTATCCGTTGTTATTTGGAAGGGGAAATTCCTGCTGACTACAAGAGATTGAGAAACGAAACCAAGGAGATGATTAATCAGTTTCGTTCCTATAATAAGAATATTGAATTTGAGTTTCTTAATCCCAATGACTTCAAAGACCAAAAAGAACAGGCAGAATTTTACCAAAGATTATTCGAGAAAGGATTCCAACCGATCTTAAAGACTACCCAACAAAAGGATGGACAAGTTCGTCAGTATATGTTCCCATATCTTGAAATTACTTATAGAGGTGAAACTAAGACTATTTCATTAATAAGCTCAAAAGGTACAGAGGAACAAGAAATATTAAACAGTTCGGTTCAAAACTTAGAGTATAATATCTATGCCACCCTTAGAGAGCTCACTAGTACTGTTAAGAATAAGATTGGAATTATTAGAGGACATGGAGAGTGGGAACTTCCATATATGTGGGACTTTGTTAATGGTATTAATGAGTATTATGCTGTTGACACAATCACAATTAACGAAAGACTTAATGCCCTTACCGAAAGAACATACGACTCATTAAAACCTAATGAAATTAAATTTAGAAACCTCTATAACACATTAATTATAGCTAGACCTCTATCTGTTTTCTCCTATAAAGACTTATATATCTTAGATCAATATATAATGCATGGAGGAAAGGTGCTTTGGCTTGTTGATCCTCTACTTTGTTCTATGGATAGCGTTCAAAGCAAGAGAGAGACATATGCAATAAGCAATTTTACTGGAGTAGAAGATCCATTATTCCGATATGGAGTGAGGCTGAATACAAATCTTGTTATGGATATGCAATGCTCTAAAGTGCCAATTGTTACAGGAGTATATGGAGACAATACTCCACAGTTTACATATTATCCTTGGAATTTCTTCCCCATTGTAAGCCCAAATGCAAATCATATTATCACAGAGAAGATCAATCCAGTTAAATTACAATTTGTTAGTAGTATAGATACTATTCAAAATAATATCATAAAGACTCCCCTACTCTATTCTTCCAATAATACAAGGATAATGAATACTCCTGCTATTGTTTCTTTGGAGATATTAAAACAAAGACAAGACGCAAGGCTCTTCACACTATCTCATCTTCCTGTTGCTATGCTTTTGGAAGGAGAATTTATTTCGGCTTTCCGACATAGGCTAACCCCTGAGATGGAAAACAACGAAATGATAGCCTTTAAGGAGGAATGCGATACAAATAATGCTATGATTGTTGTAGCAGATGGAGATATAATTAGGAATGACTTTACCAATAACCAACCCCTACCTCTTGGCTACGATAAGTACACTAGAGAGATGTATGGTAACAAAGAATTCTTAATTAATTGTGTTAATTACCTTTCTGGCGACCAAGATATGATACCACTACGATCAAGAGAGGTTGTGATGAGAAAATTAGATGACGTAAAGGCTGAGAGAGAAAAAACATTCTGGCAGATAATTAATATCGGGCTACCAATAATATTAGTTATACTTATTGGGTTTATTATATCTATTATAAGGAAGAGAACTTTTGTGTTAAAAAAAACCTACTTCTTATCAACACAAAAGTTAAAAGCTAAAAATAAGACAAAAGAATAATTTATATTTATGAAGAAACTAAATCGAAATAAAAAGAACTTATTGATTATTTCAGTAATCATTGTTCTTATATTAATAATTACAATTGTTGTTTCAACCCAAAAAACATCAACAATTGATCAAAACTTCCATATTGAAGACACAAAGAAGGTTGTCAGAATTGTTATGGAAGACAGAGATGGTTATAAGAGTGAAATTGTAAAAGCAAACGATAGTGTTTGGATGGTGAATAATGAATTTGAAGCCGCTCCTCAAATGGTTAAGACACTTTTAGAAACGCTTAGAGATATGAGAGTTAGGGAACCGGTTGCAAAATCAGCTCATGCCAATATCATTAAACAACTATCTGCAAGACATGTCAGGGTTGATGTTTACTCTCAAAGCTATTATATTAATCTAGGATTTATTAAGCTATTCAAGAGAGAGAAATTTGAAAAAACACTATATATTGGTAGCCAAACAATGGATAATATGGGAACTTATATGATAGTAAAGGGAACTGAAAACCCTTGCGTTATTCATATTCCAAATTTCAGGGGCTATCTTTCTACACGTTTCGATGCCAATCCTGATGATTGGAAAACACATACTATTTTCAAATATCATCCAAGTAATATAGCATCAATTAGGGTTGAGATACCCCATCTTGAGGAAGAGAGTTTTGAAATTTATAGTGAGGGAGAAACCTTCCATTTCAAGATGTTGAAAGATAATACCAACCTAAGCAGCTTCGATACCCTAAAGGTTACTTCTCTACTATCAAGCTTTACAAATTTAAGTTTTGAAAGAATAGAAAAGAATATCCCTAAGATTGAAGTAGATACTATTTTCTCAAAATCTCCAAGCTTTATTTTTACAGTAAAAGATAAGAATGGGAAAACCAAAAGCCTTAAAACCTATATGAAACTAAATGAAGGCTCATGGGTTAGTGAAAATGATAAAGATAAATTCTATGAGATATTCGATATTAATAGAATGTATGGGATTATGGATGGATCCAAAGATACTGTGATCCTACAATACTTTGCTTTTGACAATCTACTAAAACCTGCTTCCTATTATTTTTCTCAAAAGAAATAATGCTCTTATACTTTGGTTTATAAGATAAAAGGTTTTATTTTTGCTAACTAATAATTAATTAATACATAAAAAAAGATATGAAGTTTATTGTTCACGGAGGTACATTATCACGTTCCTTACAATCAATTTATAGCGTAGTTACAACAACTAATAGCGCTGTTCCTATTTTGGAGAATTTCCTTTTCCAATTAGATGAAAAAATATTATCAATCACAGCCTCAGATATTGAAACAACTGTTACTGTTAAATTAGAACTTGCCGATGCGAATACAGAAGGCCTAAAGCAAATTGCTATACCTGCTAAATTATTATCTGAAATTGTTAAATCATTTTCAAATGTCCCACTTACATTCATTATAGATGAAGAGACTTATGCAATTGAACTAACATCAGGCGAAGGTAAGTATAAGCTAACAGGAATATCGGCAGAAGAATATCCAAGGGTTTCAACTGTTGAAGATGCATCACAAATAACAGTTCCTTCTTCCCTACTAGTTAATGCAATTTCTAAAACAATCTTTGCAGCAGGAATTGAAGAAACAAGACCACAAATGACAGGTATCTACTGCGAACAAACTGAAAACGACATCACTTTTGTGGGTACTGATGCTCATAAACTTGTTCGTTATCGCAGAAGCGATTTCTCTAACGATATCCCAACAAGCTTTATACTCCCAAGAAAACCTCTTAACCTAATTAAGAATATACTTGTTTCATATAAAGAAGATGCAGATATTCTAGTGGAGTACAATATCAATAATGTAGCTTTCAAATTTGAGAACTACTCAGTAGTATGTCGTTTGATTGAGGGTAAATATCCTAATTACGAAGCAGCAATTCCAAAAGAAAATCCAAATAAACTAATTATCGATAGAGCAGGATTCCTTAATTCAGTTAAGCGTGTTTCTTTATTTGCCAACCAATCAACACTTCAAGTACGCTTGAGCTTGGGAGGAAATGAAGTAACAATATCAGCAGAAGATATCGATTTCTCCAATGCAGCAAAAGAAAAACTTGCTTGCAACTATACAGGAGATGATTTAGAGATAGGTTTCAATGCTAAGTACTTAATGGAAATGCTTAATAATATTGAAACAGAAAATGTGCTGTTTGAAATGTCACAACCAAATAGAGCAGGTATCCTATATCCTTACGAAGAAGGAGTAGAGGAAACATCAGAGTCAATCCTTATGTTAGTTATGCCCGTTATGTTAGCAAATTAATAATCAGTAGAAATAATAATACAAACAATTAAAAATGAAAAAAATTATTAGCTTAGCACTAGTAGCTCTGTTTATTGGAACAGCAGCTTTTGCTCAAGACAAAAAAACAGAAGAAAAAGGATATGAATTCACAATGGTGAAAGAAAATCCTTCAACACCAGCAAAAGACCAATCACGTTCAGGAACATGTTGGAGCTTTGCAGGAGTTGCACTATTGGAATCAGAAATCATTAAAAGTGGAAACGGAGAATACGACCTTTCAGAAATGTGGATAGTACGTCATGCTTATATGGAAAAAGCAGAAAAATACATACGTTTCCATGGCAATATTAGCTTTTCAGCAGGTGGAGGATTCCATGATATCACTGAAATGATAAAGAAATATGGTATTGTAACCGAAGAAGCATACCCAGGACTTAACTATGGAGTACAAAAACATAACCATGGTGAAATTGATAAAGTATTAGAGTCATTCTGTAAAACAATAATAGCTCAAACAACAGTATCAACAGCGTGGAAAACAGCTTTCAATGCAATACTTGATTCATATTTTGGAGTATTACCAACAAGTTTCACCTATAAAGGAGCAACCTATACCCCAGACTCATTTGCAAAACACTTAGGCTTAAACTTAAATGACTATATTGAAATAGGATCATTCACCCACCACCCTTTCTACTCTCAATTTATTATTGAAATTCCAGACAATTGGATGCTAGGAACAATCAATAATGTGCCATTAGATGATATGATACAAATTATGGATAATGCAATTGAAAACGGATACACAATTGGTTGGGGATCTGATGTAAGTGAAAAAGGATTTTCATGGAAAAATGCAGTAGCAATAATTCCAGATGAAGACAAATCAGACCTTTCAGGAACAGAACGCGACAAATGGGAAAAGCTAACAGCAGCAGAAAAAGCAAAAGCAAATTATGCATTTGATGGAACAGCTAAAGAAAAAACCATAACACAAACAATGCGTCAAGAAGCTTTCGATAACTATAGCACAACCGACGACCACGGAATGCAAATCGTTGGAATAGCTAAAGACCAAAACGGCAACAAATTCTATAAGGTAAAAAACTCATGGGGAACAGAAAGCAAATACGATGGATATTTCTTCGCCTCAGAAACATTTATCAAATACAAGACCATTGACTTTATGATAAACAAAAACGCTTTATCAAAAGAAATGAAAAAGAAACTCGGTCTATAGTTCAAAACCAATAAAAGACCAAAACCATAGGGGATAAGCCAAAACTTATCCCCTATTTTATTTTTCCCAAAATCCAAATAAAATAATCACAACCAAAACCCCTCAAAAATAAAACCCCAAAACAATTTACTGAATCACCGTTTTAAAAAAATGAAACGGTGATTCAAGAAATTAAAACGGCGTTTCATTTAAACCCCTTCTTTTCAAATTTAAACCCCTTCTTTTTAAAAAAAGGTTAAGTCTTTTTCAATTTATATTAAGTCTTTTTCTAAAAAGGTTAAGTCTTTTTTCAATTCCTGTATCTATGCAGTTTTTTTAATCATTTATTTTTAATCTTATTGT